>SXGS01285444.1_pt1 | contig 75326 bp, 55 predicted proteins | sample 3174681 | NCBI WGS metagenome assembly SXGS01 (sample SAMN11356861, study PRJNA531348) | freshwater metagenome | isolation source: freshwater sample F1-80 | place: China: Fuxian Lake, Yuxi | collected 2017-12-25
TCGCGGCCATCGATGATGCGGTGATCGTAGGTCAATGCCAAGTACATCATCGAACGAATGACTACGTGGCCATCTCTGGCGACCGGTCGCTCTTGAATCGCATGCAATCCAAGGATGGCGCTCTGCGGAGGGTTGACGATCGGTGTACTGAGCAGCGACCCGTAAATGCCTCCGTTGCTGATTGTAAACGTGCCTCCTTCGAAATCCTCGGGCATCAACCAATTTTCCATGGCTTTGCGAGCGAAATCGCCGATGGTGCGTTCCACCTCGGCAAACGACATTTTCTCGACATTGCGCAATACCGGTACGACCAAGCCCTTGCCGCCACCAATGGCAATGCCAATGTCAGCGTAGTGTCGATAGACGATGTTATTTCCTCGAACTTCGGCATTGACCGAAGGAAACCGCCGCAGAGCTTCGACACTAGCCTTAGCAAAGAAGGACATAAAACCAAGTTTGACGCGATGACGCTGTTCAAACGCATCGCGATACTTTTGGCGCAGCTCCATCACTGGTTGCATATCGACTTCGTTGAACGTCGTCAGCAGCGCCGCGGTGTGCTGGGCTTGTACCAGTCGCGCTGCAATCGTGCGGCGAATCATACTCAGTGGCTTGACTTCCTCCATGCGTTCAGGACGATCATGGCCCGCTACAGAAATCTCGCGAGCAGTCGACTCCAACGAACCAGTTGCCAGTGCAGGAGCGGGGGATGATGTCACGGCGGCCTTCGCCGACGCAGTTGGTTGTTCTTGGGATGTAGCGGCTGTTCTCAAAATATCTTCCTTCAATATGCGACCTCCGGGACCGGTGGCCGTTACCTGATCCGCGCGAATTCCTTTTTCTTCCATCAAACTTCGTGCGGCTGGCATGATGCGAGGCTCGGCGGCAGGTGAACCAGCGACGATTGATGGTCCGCCAGCCGGAGACGTCTGATTTGCGGACGTGGCGCGCGCAGGGTTATCCGCTGGTTCGATTTCGGCAATTAACTCGCCGACGTTGGCAAAGTCCTCTTGCCGTTTGCACAATTTGCGCACTACGCCGGAAACTGGTGCGGGAACTTGCACGGACGCTTTCTCTGTCTCCAGCTCTACAAGATTTTCGTCCTTAGCGATCCACTCGCCTTCCTTTTTCAACCACGTTGCAATCTGTACTTCCTTGATCGACTCGCCAACTGTTGGAACCGTAACTTGGATCATCGTTTAAAACCTTGTCTTCACTCAAACTAACTGCAACCATTTTTGGCTGGAAACTTGGGGTGCCTGCTATTAGACCATACTCGACAGGGAAAAATTGCGTGGGCGACGAGCGGTATGGTGGCCGGCACCAGACTACTTTTCGACAAACGTGCTAACTGCCAAACAATCTGAGGTCTTCTTGATTCATAGCTAAACCAGAGGTAACTTCGCAAACGCGGCCTCCAAAAGCTCGTTCTGTTCGAGTTTGTGAGCACTCGCGGAACCGGTCGAGGGACTAGCGGATTCAACTCGACTGACTCGGCTAAATTTGAATCGACTTCCCAGGATGTCGCCAAAGTGAACTTTCATGAACTGCCATGCGCCCATGTTGGATGGTTCTTCCTGCACCCACAAGACTTCGGCGCCGGTGGGATATTGAGCCAGCGCAGCCATCAGTTCGCTCTCCGGCAGCGGATAATATTGTTCGATGCGAACGATGGCCACCTGCTGCGCGTTTAGTTCCTGACGTTTGTCCATTAGATCAAAGTAGACTTTTCCGCTGCACAGTAGAATACGATCGGTTCGCGCTGGCTGTTGGCGATCATCCGGTAGGATTCGTTGGAATTCACCCTCGAGGAAATCGCTCAACCCAGATACAACCGCAGCGTGTCTCAACAGACTCTTAGGCGTCAGCACCACCAGCGGTTTGCTCCATTGGCGTTTCACTTGCCGGCGCAGCAAATGAAAATACTGTGCGGGTGTCGTAGGTTGGCAAACTTGAATATTGTGCTCCGCGGTCAGCAGCAAGAATCGCTCCAATCGCGCGCTGCAATGTTCCGGTCCTTGGCCTTCGAATCCGTGCGGTAACAGCATGACCAATCGGCTCAAGCGTCCCCATTTGTCTTCGGCACTGGTGATGAACTGGTCCACGATAACTTGAGCCACGTTCCAAAAGTCACCGAACTGAGCCTCCCATGCCACCAAACCTTCTGGACAATCGAGCGAATACCCATATTCGAAACCCAAGACGCCCGCCTCACATAATGGGCTGTTGATGACTGCTAGGTGAGCTTGACTGGGGTCCAAAGTTTTCAACGGGGTGTAAGCAGCGTTTGATTGAGTGTCATGAAATACGGCATGCCGTTGGCTGAACGTCCCGCGTTCGCAATCCTGCCCACTCAAGCGCACCGGATGACCTTCCAGCAGCAAGCTACCGATGGCCAGCGCTTCACCGGCCGCCCAGTCCAGTGGCCTGGCTCCAGCCGCCATTTCGCCTCGCATTTCGACGAAGCGTTGAAGTTTGCGATGCAAATTGAATTCGGCGGGAACTTGCGAGAGGTGGCTCAATATCTTGACGGCTGGTGCCGACGAGATGGCCGTTTTAGGTCGGTCGGTGAACGGTTCGGTACCTCCATAATAACCCTTCCAAATTCCGCCCAATGTTTGCAGATCGGACACGTAACGTTCGGTTTTCGCCAATTCAAACTCGCGTTCCAATTTGCTCTGGCGGACCTCGGCGATCGCATCGGCCTCGTCGCGCGCCATACCTTTCATTTCTAGCAACCGTTCGAGATAACTTTCGCGAACGCTCTTGCGCTGGTCAATCGCGCGATACATGGTCGGCTGCGTAAAGCGAGGTTCGTCACCTTCGTTGTGCCCCCAACGGCGATAGGCATACATGTCGATCACCACATCGCGTCGAAATTCGCGTCGAAAGTCCATCGCCAAATTCACGACTTGTGCAACCGCTTCTGGGTCTTCACCGTTAACGTGGAAAATCGGTACTTGCAACATCTTGGCGACATCAGTGGCATATGTTGTTGAGCGACCTTCATGGGGCTCGGTGGTAAAGCCGACTTGATTGTTGATGATTACGTGGAGGGTTCCGCCGGTCGTATAACCGGGAAGTTGACTGAGGTTGAGCGTCTCTTGAACGATTCCCTCGCCCGCAAATGCAGCGTCCCCGTGCATCAAAATGGTCATCGTATCTGCGTGCCGATCATCGCCAGCACGATCCTGTTTGGCTCGGCAGCGACCTTGCGCGACCGTGTTCACATATTCGAGATGGCTGGGATTAAAGCACAGCGAGATGTGGACCTGGTTTCCAGTTGCTGTTGTCCAGTCGCTGCTGTATCCCTTATGGTAGCGCACATCACCGGTGCCGCGATGCAGTTCGGGATTCGGGTCGTCGAACTCCCAGAAAATATTCTGCGCTCGTTTGCCCATTACATTCGCCAACACGTTTAACCGGCCGCGGTGAGCCATCGCCATAACCACGGCGCGCACATTGTGCTGTCCCGCCTTTTCCAGCGCCAAGTCCAGTAATGGAATGAGGCTCTCCGCTCCCTCCAGCGAAAATGTTTTGGCGCCGGTGAACTTGCGCCGCACAAACTCTTCGAAAATCGCTGCGTCTGCCAGTCTGGTATAGATGCGCACTTGAACTTCGGGCGAAAGGTTCAGCCGATTTTCACAGCTCTCCATCCGACGCTGCAGCCAATCGCGAATCGTCCGATTGTCTATATGCATAAACTGCGCACCAATGCTGCGGCAATACGTGTTGCGCAGTTTGCTGACGATATCACCCAGCGTCCGGCTATTAACATAGTCCAGGTGTTCGCAAGTGAAAGGGCGGTGCAGATCTTCCTCACTCAGACCATACGAGTAAGGATCGAGTTCCGCAGGACCCTGTCGATCGATTCCCAGCGGATCGAGCCGTGCCATCAAGTGCCCACGGACTCGGTATTCGCGTACCAATTGATCGACGTGATCTTGCATTTTGGCCAACCACATCGATTCGTCGCGCGCCGCGCGCTGGGCCTCGGCGCTCGATTCTTGCTCCAGCGGACGGCGGCCATCGTTAGGCAAATGCTCGGGTTGCGGTGCCGCCGTTAACGAAAATTCTTCAAAATATTTTCGCCAACCAGGCGACACGCTGGCCGGGTCCTTGACGAACTGAACATAAAGATCGTCGATATAGTCCAGACTGTATGTAGTCATTTCTCGTCCGCGCTATGAAATATCGAGCCAGCGGCGACAATCGCTCGCTCGGAGTTTGTCGAAATGGTTCTAGACGGGGCTTGCGTGGGACAATCTTCCAACTTGTCAATATTTAGCAGAGACTCGCCATTGCTTGCACAGGATATTGACAAACTGGGAGCTTATCCCACGCCCGTTAAACATCAATTGTGCCAATGTTAGCAATTTTGCCAAACCTGACTACGTCAATGTTTGCGTAGTGCAAAAACGGGTAACAGCGTTCGAAGGGTTAGAGGGTTGTTGAATCTCGTGCCCACCGGCAAATCGTCTGCTGCTACCCCTCGCAATCCCAAGGTAAGTTAGTGTGCGAAGGATGCTCGGCTGACAGGTCGGATATGCGAGCGGTTGAACTAAGCCACCTCCGCGGAAGAGACTTCTTGTAGCATCTACATCGGACTTGCAGTTCTACGCAACCGATTGTGATTACAAAAGCAGCGCGTTTTCCATCCAACTTGTTAGGACCGCGAATTCGCCGGTGACGGAAACTTGGGGTTCAGGTAGCGTAGACCAATCGCGCGAGTAGATGTTCGTCACCGACCACCAGCCGTCGGCGTGTTGAGTGTCGCGAAGGTTGGAGTATACGGATTGGGCTATTGCGCGATCCTGCTGGTCACCGGTGACGCGGAACATCCATGCCGCTCCCCAGCCGATTTTGCCGCTGGTCCCCTGGCGCAGGACATCTTCACGGCAATACTTGGTAGCATCGAGATAGCTGCGTCCCAGTTGCAACCAACTGTTATCCGATGTGGCACCATACAGGCAAGTCGCCAGAGCTGCGGCAATTCCATATTGAAAATACCACTGCGCAAGCTGCGATGCGTCCACTCGAAACTCGACCGCTTGCTCTGCGGGGTAATCCGTTACCAATCCAGTGCGTCGATCCCAAACGAAATATAGTCCCTTGGCCAGATCGGGTTGTGCCTCGTACATGCGCCGAAACCAATGACCGGTTTTTAGGGCTGCTTCGATGCGTCCCGCCCAAGCGAGCGCGATTGCGGCTACACCCGTAGCCATCATCTCCTGCCGACCGCGCAGATGCAGTTGTTCTGTCGTCGCGAAAAACCCGCCGCTCTCTGGGTCCTGGAATCGTTCCAGAAAATCGGCCAATCGATGGACCAGATCCAATCGGGCTCGCACCACCGCTGCCATCAACAACCACGAATGCGGATAGGTCCGATGCTTTTCAAACCAAACGCAACCACTACCATCGAGATCGCCATTGGGCAGGAGGTACTTTCCGGTAACATAGTTCAGCATGCGCTCGGATGGTTCTTGAAATCCCGCAGCCGACAAACCAAGAATCGCCTTGTAATAGGCATCGATACTCGACACATTTCTCAGCGAGCCATCGCGATTCATTAGCTCAGCCAGCCACTTCCCGGCTTTGCGCGATGTAGGTGGCGAACTCAATTCATTGTTGGATTGCTCGGCCATACTCTGTTGCCTCGATAGCTCAGTCGACCAGCGCGATGTTCAAATCGATTTGCTTGCCATCGCGCAAGATAGTCAACGGCAGCTTCTGTCCAACTTTGTAGTGCATCTTGATGTGCGCTTGAAACTGATTCGTTTTCATGCGCATTGGCTGGCCGGCCAACGCGACGATGACGTCCTTTTCTCGCAAACCGTCAGCATACGCTTGCTTGCCCCCAGCGGCACCGCGATTGATCCAGCGCACTTCCAAAGGAGAATCGCTGGATGGCAGTCCGAGCTGCTGTTTCGTTTCGGCTGACAATTCTGGCATCCAGATGTTCAGTTTCGGCGGCGCATTCCACATGGAACCGCGCCAAGAGAAGTCGGTTTTTCGCCAACCCGATGCCAGCTTGAGCGTGAACCGGCCATCGTCAGCGGTCTCGATCGTGACGTTTGTTTCTGTGCCTGGCAGGTTATGCAACACCCATTGCATATCGGCCATCGATGTCATGCGTTGGCCATTGATGCGCAGGATTTCTTGACCCGATTTCAAGCCAACGACTGCAGCTGCTGAATCTCGAATTACTTCATTGATGCGAATTCCTTTGGAGCGATCGATTTTCAGCCCGATGTTGTCTGGCAATGGATATTTCCACATCAACTCTGGCGACCACTTTCCTGTCTCGAGCGCATGCTGATGTTCTGCATCGTGGATATTATGGCAATGGATGCAATTCGAGCGAGTTGTCTCTTGTGCATACTTGGCTGGGTTGCTCAACCCCGGCAATTCGAGCGCGCTGCTGTGTGGCTTGCGTGGCCCGCGTTTTCCGTCCAGCTCATGTCGATTGGCCGGAAAGTTCGCGTGCAGCTCGAGTACTCGATTCATGGTTGTCATCAACCCATCGATCGAATTGTACGCGTCCGCTCCTTCGGCGCTTTGCGTACCGTAGCGTGCATAGACGACTCCATCCGCATTAATGAACATCGCTGCCCAGTTCAGGTCATGGTCAAATTGGAAGAGTGACAAATCGACACCCTTCATTTCAACTTGCCGGACGGAGACGAACTTAGCCTTAGCCAATTCGCGCACTCGATCGTTGCCGTTCGCCACATCCGCATCGAAGGCGGCACAGTCCTTACACGGCACACAACGAAAGGTTACAAACAGTGGCTTGTTGACCCGCTTCGCCTCGGCCATTGCCTTGGGAATATCGTTGTATACCCACAGGTCGGTTTGAACTCCATTGGCGTCCTTCAATCGTTCGCGCAAATCATCACCAGCACTCGTTCCGATTGGCAGGGTTGTGCCAATAATCAGTAACCAGAGTTTTGCGAAACGCACGATTCGGACCCCTTCTTACAATAAAAAATTTCGAATTCACGCATTGTAACGCTACGAGAGTAGAGTAATCGTCTCAATTGCTTATACATTCCAAATTTCTCATGCATCTCTGTTGCGAGAATCTTGCCACTGGCGGATTCTCATTGTCCTTGCGATTCATCGGTTTCGATACCAAGTTTGGTAAGCAATTGTGAAAGGTAACTCTTGGGCTGTGAATGGTGTAAATTCAGTCGATGGCCCAGCGACTCAATAGCCTCACGAGCTTGTCCAAGTTTGTCGAAATTGGTGACGATCAGTTCGATTTCAGCAAAGGTCCCAAGCTGGTCGACTTCGTCAATAGCAACGGCGAAGTTATGTCCTTCACACGCAAGTGAGAATACGTTTCGAACTTTCTTAATCGGCGGTAGAGTTCGAAAACCCAACGCGCATAGCATTTGTAACCATTGTTCGATTTCGTTGGCCTCAATCCGCAATTCGATCTCTTGACGCGTCTTTACCGGACCTGGCAAACGCGGGCCTTTATATGTGGCACATGCATCATTGTTGACGCGTCGAATACGAAAAGCTTCGTCTGTTTGGCGGAAATTCCGTGCAGGATGTGCCAAGTAAGTATCCAAGTGTTGTTCCACGAAAAGGAAGCGAGCACCCTCACAATCCAGTTTTTCTCGCAAGTCAGCGGCTTGATCGAGGAGATACTTCTGTTCAACTTCCCATTGTTGACGCATGGCTGGTTCGCTTTAGTTTTTGGTGCCGATGCAAGCAATTGCAGCAATAGTCGATCCTGATCGCTGTCCGACAGTCAAATGATTGGATCGACGCCAATAACATCGCAAAGTTCACGGACAGCTCTCTCTCGCTCAAGCAAATCTTCAGTATTGAACTTGAGGAAGAAAGGGCGATACTCCCAATCGAAAGTGCACGATGATTTTCCGTACAAGAAGTATAGCATGGCCGCGAAATGACATGCAGTCCCTCCGTCGCGCCGCATGAGACCGCGCAACAGTTCTTGGACAATCTCCGGCGGATGGAATTGTTCGACTTCAGCCAGAGCTTCAGACAGACCAAAGTAAATTGTAGACTCCTGCAAGGCTCGCACGATCGAGTCGGTACGCAACTGCTGCGAGAGCAGTTCGGGCGCATGTATGTGAACGGCCATTCTCGTCTGAGTATCTGCGTGCATGAACGCGTGCATGATGGCAACCCGCGATTTCGGCGAATTGATTTTCGCCAACGCCTCGATGTCGCGCCAACCGATAGATGAGCGCCCAATGAGGATTCTCTCGATACTGTCTCGCGTGCACTGGTCGGCCAGCTCGATTAATGCCAGATCGTATCCTTCACCTTCGTGCCATTTGTCGTAGTTTATTTCCATGCTCTCCACGAAGCGCCGGACGATGGAAGTCGAAGCTGGATCAATTCGTTCGTCGGACGCAGCCTCGTGTTGTCCAGACGCTGGCGTTTCATCCCTGTTGTCAGTCAACTGATACGCCCCGCGTGCTTGCAGCGCTGCATTGGCGGCATACTCGGCGTCGATTGCCGCTCGGATGGCATTCATATCGGGCGCAGGACTCGGCGGGTGAGGTGGTTCGAGCACAAAAAAATGCCGGTTTGCATCGGTAAACTCGCCGGAATAACTGCTCGAATTGCGATCGTAAAAATCGAGTTCTGCTGTCGCCTGGCGCGCTCTCGTGGTAACAGGCAAAGCTAGCCTAATGTAGGCTCCACAGGGCGCTGCCGGAAAACCGTGGCCGAACTCAACGATCTGGTTGCCAGCCTTGAGCTCGTCTTCCACCAAAGAACGAAGCGGCTCTGGAAAGTTCCGAAACTCACGGAGATTCTCTTCTAAAATGCTCGCCTCCAAAAAAAATTCTCGACCGTCAGGAAAACAAATGGCTTAAACACAGCTTGGACCAGGTCTCGAATCGATCGAAATCTTGTTTGATTTCCGCGAGTGATTGAAAACCGCTGCCAACCAATTCGCTTTCGCGGGCGCGGGCGGTAGTGGACGGCATTTGCAGGAGGTGAACGACCCCCAAATGCACTCGGCCTACTTCAGTCGTGTCGTCGTAAATGAAGCCGACCAGTTCTTCGTGGTAGTCGGTATCGAGAATTAATTCCTCGGTCAATTCGCGCTGCATGCCCGATCGATAGAGATCGTCCCCCGCCGCATCTTCGCGCGAGATATGCCCGCCAATGCCGATGCTCTTGAGTGCATGCAGCCGCTTTTCTCCCTGACCTTTTCCGCGAGTGTATTGAAAAATCTTGCGCTGGTCCCCGGTTCCAAACACGAGGATCGCGTAGGGTATGAGCTGTTTATAAGACGGATCATCCTCTACTTGACTGCGTGGTCGAAACTCCATGAATTGCGGGGCCAACAGGGCCTCAAACGCCGATTGCTCGAACGGACGAAATCCGCTGAACTGACCAAGTGCGCTCATGCGTGACGCAGCAATAACCAATACGTGTTCTTCGGACAACGGAGTTCTTCTCCTAAACTGGTTGCTGCAGAACTCCCAATTTAGGAGTTCGAGATTTCGAAAAGCAGAGGGCGAGGTACCCGCAAAGTTGCGAGCTGGTTTTGCAGCACGCAACATTCAATTAATGAACGATCTTTGGCCACTAGCCCGGGGGCAGTCCCTCCATACGTCGCCAAGCGCTCAACTGCCCCAGATGGCTCATCACATGTCCGGTGACGTAAAATGCGAGCAGAGATCCAAGAGTCGGGCAGATTAACTTCATGGGATTATCGATTGGGTTTTCCGCCAACAGGCGTTGGTCATCCGTCCTTCGCAACCTATCCATCGCTGCGTCATAAAATCGCGCGAAATTCTCCGTCAGTTCGTGCTGGCGCGGATATTGAACGCCGGTTGGATCATCCATGCAGACCGCGTCCTTCGAAAACAGGGTTTGATAATTTTCGGGTGGCCTGGCGGGCGACGAATCCTGGCCAAGCAAATCGAAGACGCGAACCGGATACAAACAAAGATGCCCAATCACAAACGCAGGATGATTTGACTGAATTAGTTTGCCGCCCGGCGCTGCCAGCCTGGCAAATCGATTGTCTGGAATTCCGACCAGCAGCCGCTTGCCATACCGTATGCCCGGCGAACATGTGTCGGCGATCATGGAACCAATGTTTCCCATAGATTCATTCCTATTACTTGTCAGCATGCAAATGTTTCCTGCTGCGCGTCAACATACGTCGCGAATCATCTGCGAGGCATTAAATGGGGATGAGTAATTATTGCGTCGACCGCAACTTTTCGACAGATCGCTACCCTATAATCAACGATCGTTTTGCCGCTTTGCTAAAGCAGTGTCGCATTATTTCACGGATTTCGATATAGACGCTGACGAGTTTAAACTGGCCTGCGGTTCCTCTAGCTCAATTCGTCGTGACTCACCATTAAGCCAAAGTGACTTCGAATCCATCGCTGAAATAGAGCTTCTTGATCATCTGCCGTCACAGTAGGTACTATCGTTTCTAATTCAATCACAAATTTGAGCCATCTAGCGAAGTAGGTCGTATCCAAGTGTTTGGCAGCTTTTCCGTAACACGGCACTCCAGAAAACCACCCACATCGTTCTTGGAAACTCCCAACTCCCGCGTTACACTAGGGTTTCCGCAAACCTGCTCTCCGAGAATGTCCGATACCAGGGTCAGATAGGTGAGCTTTAGTTTTTTGCCGAAGAAGCACTGAAAAGTTAACGCCGAACGACGAGAGTTCGACGCCATCGGAGAACATCATGATGCGTTTGATGTCTTTGTGTTTGCTTACGGTTGCCGCATTCTCGTTAACGTCGCCGACATTGGGTGCCGAGCCAAATTCGTTGGTGGAGCAACTCAAGTTTCTTGAACCAATGGTTGGCAAGACTTATCGCGGTGAATTTGCCGGTTCGACGCCCGAAAAGCCGATCGTGGATATTTCACGTTGGGAGCGGGCCATCAATGGCCAGGCGGTCCGGATTCTGCACTCAATCAATAATGGTGAGTATGGAGGCGAGACCATCATGATGTGGGATGCCGAACGCAAGAAAATTGCTTACTGGTATTTTACCACAGCCGGATTTCACACCGAAGGAACCATGGAAGTCGAAGGCTCGCGATGGACGAGTACGGAAAAAGTGACTGGAAGCAAGAATGGAATCACCGAAGTCAGGGCGACTTCCGAAGTCTCTGGTGATGGCAAACTGGTCGTGCGTTCCCAGTATTTGCAGAAAGACACATGGATAAAGGGGCACGAAGTTACTTACTCGTTGTCGCCTGATTCCAAGGTGGTTTTCAAATAGATCTTCTTTCCCGGCCAGCGCAAGACAGCGCCCATATCACGATTTTGGGCGCCAAACCTGGGACTTGCATTAATCCCCTCTATGATCTTACGTCCAGCTGGCACTCCGGTGAGGGCGTGGAGATCCAAGGGCGAATGATGGTTTCCAGTCGGTCCACGACTTGTTCGAGAGTCATTCCGTCAGTAACAACTTCTACCGCGTCGGCTGCTTTACGCAGTCCACCGAATTCGCGTCGTGCATCATCGCGATCGCGCTGATTTTGTTGATCCAGGATACCGGGATAGTCCGCTTCAATACCTTGGGCGGACAATTCCTGTACACGTCGTCTGGCACGTTCTTCGCTGGAAGCGGTGAGGAATATTTTGCAACGGGCGTCGGGGAAAACTTCGGTTCCTTGGTCGCGTCCTTCAGTTACAACGTGCCGATCCTGTGCCCAAGAACGTTGCCACTGACTGAGTTGCCGACGAACTTGCATATTGTCGGCAATCGGTCCGATCTGCGATGACACGCTGGGGGTACGAATAGCCAGCGAAACGTCCTCGCCGTTAAGCCACACATTTCTCCCTTCCAACTGGATATCCAATTGGCGTACAAGTTCCGCAACCGAGCTCTGGTCGGTCAATTCCACTCCGGCCCGCAATGCAGCTAGAGTCGCGCAGCGGTACATGGCTCCAGTGTCCAAGAAATCAAACTGCAAACGGTCCGCTATCATTCGCGCCGCTGTACTTTTGCCCGCCCCAGCCGGACCGTCGATTGCCACAACCAATTGTTCCACAAGCCACAACCATACCTGTACGTAGATAAGTCGCGACAAACTCCAATTTAGGAATTTTTCACGACAGGTTCCCAACTCTTTGTCATGCCTTAGTTAGTGTAGCTGCCATTGACATTACACGACAGGCTGGCGTGCACGTCTGCTCGGCGACATGGCCCAGTGTATTCTCGACAACACTTCGATGGGCGGTGAACGATTGTAGGGATTATGCCGCGAGGTCAACCGGGAAATAAGTAAGGTTTGGCGTAACATGCATTACGTTTTCAATAAATCCACTTACTACTTCTCTCGCATGCCCGATCCTTGACCTAGATTTTCAGTGCGTAAATAAAGCCTCAATCTACCGGATACCTAACATGGCGCGAGCAAAAAACAAGCGTCGCAAGAGTCTAGTCCACAAGGCCATTCAATTTGCATTGGTTCGGCGCTTGCTGTTGCAGTGGATTTGTTTTGCTTGGACTATGTGCTTGGCTTCCATGGCCGTACAGTTCTTTATCAATCCAGTTGGCGCGCAGGTCAATCTAGACGTACTTTGGGGCACCTTTGTCACCAACTGCTTGGTCTCAAGTTGTTTGTTGCCTCTGTTTATCTACGACTCCGTAAAATACAGTCATCGCTTTGTGGGCCCAATTTTGCGTTTGCATACGCAGATGAGACAGGTGGGCGTGGTACCTGTGAAACCGATTTGCCTGCGGTCGGACGATTTTTGGCAAGAAGTCGCGACCGAATTCAATTCCATGCTCCATCGCATTGAGAGCAGGTTGGATGGGGCGGATACCAGCCGTGCACCTGCAGAAGAAGTCGAGTTACCGGCCCTATGCGCCGACGACACTCATTGCGCCGAACCGGAACTCGCCACCAGCTCAAGGTAATCACCACATGAAATTCCACAAGAATCGCACCAGACATAATCGCCGCGCAGTCGCAGCGGTCGAGTTAGCTGTAACAATCCCGATCCTAACGATGATCACACTGGGAACCATCGAAGCATCCGGCATGATCTTTCTGCAACAAAGCATCGAGATCGCAGCACACGAAGGCGCTCGAGTTGCCCTCGTACCATCGACTAGGGCAACCAACGCAATCGCCGCAAGCAATGAAGTTCTCAGCAGCCGTAATATCGATGGTACGACTGTGACGGTGACTCCCAGCGACTTTGAGAACCGGCCCTACGGCACGTTTATCAAGGTAACGGTGACTGCTTCCTGCGATGCAAACGCAAAATTCTCACCTTGGTTCTACCAGGGCAAGACGCTCGTCGCGGAAGTAGAAATGATGAAGGAAACAGACTAAGCCGCTGCTAGTCAGTTCGAACGAAAGCTGATTCACCAACTCCCATCGCCAAATATGAAATTATCGATGAACGAAAATCGACTCGCGAAACATCGAACCGGGGCCATCGTCGTGTTGGTCGCTTTGCTGCTACCGATGACGATTATTCTTGCAGGGTTCGCCATCAATCTGGCATACATGGAGCTGAATCGTACTGAGTTGTATATTGCAACTGATGCGGCAGCGCGAGCATCCGGACGAGAATTCGCGCTGACGGGTGATGCTGTATCCGCGAAAAATAAAGCTCGCGATGCGGCGGGACGCAATAAAGTTGCCGGTAACGCTCTCCAGCTTGCAGACTCCGATATCATTTTCGGTGAATCGATTCGCGCTTCCATAGCAGATAAGTACAACTTTAATGCCGCAGGTGCCAATCCCAATGCAGTGAAGATCCTGGGACGCCGCGATAATGGTTCACTCAATGGCCCAATCGGCCTACTGATGCCAAACATCTTTTCGATCAATAGCTTTCAAGCAGTTCAAGAAGCTCGATCAACTTTGGTCGAAGTGGATATTGCGCTGGTAATCGATCGATCGGGATCGATGGCCTACAGCGCATCGGAGCCCGCCGTGTATCCGCCCATTCCAAGTTCCGCACCCGCTGGTTGGCAGTTTGGTCAACCCGTACCTCCCAACAGCCGTTGGCTGGACGCAGTTGCTGCGACCGACAGTTTCTTGGGCGAACTGGCACAGTCACCAGCCACTGAACTAGTGGCACTATGTACCTACAACCAAACCAGTACTACAGATCGGACTCTGTCGTATGACTATCCCGCGGTATTGTCTGCCACGACACCTTATTCGCTCAGTTTTCAATCGGGTCACACCAACATTGCAGCCGGCATCAACGCAGGAGTTACAGCACTTTCCTCAGGTCTTTCTCGGCCTTGGGCAATCAAGGCCATCGTCCTGTTAACCGACGGAATTCAAACAGCGCCAGGAGATCCAGCAAGCGCGGCTGAAGCTGCTGTGGCACAAGGGATCATGATCTTTACCGTAACATTTGCTGCCGAAGCAGATCAATCCACCATGCAGCAAGTTGCCGAAATTGGCATGGGCAGACACTTTCATGCTACCAGCAGTACAGACCTGACGCTGGTTTTCTCCAACATTGCCAAATCGCTGCCGACACTGCTGACCAAATAAATCGCGGCCACCGCCAGAGCTCTGTGTTCCACGACTAGCAACATGAAATCGAGGTTCGTAACTTGAAACTGTACAAGCCAAAAACTCCGTCGCACGCGTCTGCCAATGGTAGACTGCAGCACCGCGGCGCTACGACAGTCGAATTCGCTCTTGTGTTACCGATTCTATTGCTAATGGTTATTGCAGGAATCGAGCTGACGCGTCTGTCACTGTTAAATCATTTGACCGATACCGCGGCATACGAAGCGGCGCGACGGGTGATTGTTCCCGGAGCTACCAGCGCCGAAGCACAAGCCCGCGCCAATGAAGTCCTATCGATCATAGGAGTTCAGAATGCAGTCGTCACGGTCAATCCTTCTGTAATCGGTGAGGCTACCTCTCGCGTTGCCGTAACGGTTGAAGTGCCGGCAGATTCGAATCAGTGGATCTTTCCCAGGTTTTCAGCAGGAGCAGTAACGCGTTCCCAAGTCGCAATGCTCACCGAACGGGCACCAATATTCCAAATCAACAGCGTCCCAGCTCCTCCAGCTCCTCCTACACCACCCTACGAACCGCCTCCTTATGATCCGCCTCCTTATGATCCGCCTCCTTATGATCCGCCTCCTTACGAACCACCTCCTTACGAACCGCCTCCTTACGAACCGCCTCCCTACGAACCACCACCTTCTGAACCACCACCTTCTGAACCACCACCCTACGAACCGCCTCCCTACGAGCCACCACCTTCTGAACCGCCTCCCTACGAACCACCACCGCCAGCACCGTCGGTTGGACTGTAGCTGGTCAAGGGAATCGGTGGAAGCAAGTTGGCTGTAGCCTACTTGGCTTTTCCGACGACAATATCACGCGTTACTCGCTGGACGCTTGACTGGCGCTGAGCGAGTTCGCGGATTTGCTGCAAAATTTCCTCCGCTTCGGCCTGGCCGATCGGATCATTAGGATCTTTCAGCAATTCGGATAAGGTGTTCGTACGCTTATTCACACGGACTTGAAGGGTACGTATCAGCCTCAGTTCGGCAAGTTTGTCCACCAACGGTTGTTCACCCGGAGGCGCTTGAGGCTGTTGAGGTGGCTGCTGCTCGTTTTGCTGCTGTCTTTCCTTTTGATCTTTCTGCACCTGAGCCAATGCAGCGACCATTTCTTCCAGCGCGCTGACAATTTCTTGCTCGATGGCAATCGTCATCTTGCCAACATCCGCTTTGCTCAATCGATCGACGACCATCTGGACATCGTCGAGCACCTGCGTAATCGCTTCGGGAAAGGCGACACTGGAACCTTCCTCGCGCAACAGCAATTGAGCTCGCTCACCCTCGGCCAGAATCTTGCGTTCGTCCAAAGACAAGTTACTTGCACGAATTTCCACCTGGCGATCGGCCTTGGCACCAGCAATTTCGTGGAGGCGCTTGGTTTCGTCCAGAACTTTCGACTGCATCTCCAACATGCGGCGCAAGCGCGTATCCAAAGCAGTTAGCGAGCGCTCAATTTCCTCTTCTCGCATTTGTCGCAGTATCTCTTCCAGTTCTTCGATCGCAGCTCGCAATTGCTCCTCTGCCTCCAACTGTTTTTCAACCGCCTCCTTGCGCTTTGCGTCTTCTAACTGACGCTGTGCTTCCTTCATTTTCTGCTGAGCCGATTGGAGTCGCTGTTTGGCGCGCTGTTGAGGATCGCGAGGTTCGGGTTCTTGAGGCGACGAGTCCTTTGGCTCGCCCGGAGAAGATGGCGATGGTTCAGCTTCCGATGGATTCGGTTGACCGGGATTGCTCGGGGATTGCTGCGACTTTGGTTGGTTAGGCTGTGGCTGTGCAGAGCCGTTGGGCTGGCTATTTGGATCGGTTTTTTCGTCAGCCGGTTGGGACTGGTTGTCGTTGGGCTTGCTATCTGAGGGTTTGTCTTTCGCATCGTTATCCTCATCGCCACGATTTTTCTCCTTAGGCGAACTCTCTTCTTTTCCTTTTCCTTTGGCATTGGCTTTGCCTTTGCCGTTCAATTCTTGAGCGTCTTGATCGGCGGACTTTTGTTCTGGTGGCGTTGCTTCGGTTCCTTTTTCTTTTGAACTGCCGTCTGGCGATTGAGCTTTGCTGTCGGCAGCGGGTTTGGAACTATCCTGCGGTTCGAGCTTGTCCGATTGCGGCAGCGTACTTTTTTCTTGTTGATTCGGATCGGTCGACTCGGGCGAATCTTGCGCGGAGTCTGGGCGCGGCGGTTGGCTGTCCTTCGCTTCGATACCCTTCATTCCTTCAGCAATTTCGTTGGCTTTGTCAGCCAGTTTGCCTTGATCCTTGGAAGCTTGCCGTGCATCTTGACCACCTTCAGTGCGCCCACGCTGCGATATTTGCAGCCGCAACAACCGATCTGTTTCCTCAATCCATCTCTTCACTTCTTCCTTTTGTTCGCGAATACGATCGTGCCGATTTTCGCTTTGCAGTAATTCCAACAATCGTTTCAAATTGTCCCGACTACTCTTCTGATCATCGATCGCTTGGCTAAATTGCTTCTGTTGCAAACTCTTCGCCGCACGAGCTAACAATTCGCTCAATTGAGATTGTTTGCCAAGTTGCGCGGCTTGCTGCAGAATTGCGGCGCGAGTCGGATTGCTCGCGGATTCGAGTTCAGCCGATTTGATCAACAACGACTCAAGTTTCTTGAACCGCTCAGCGACCTGAGCCTGTTCAAGAGCTAGCGGATTCTCGGAGAGTTTTGGCTCAGCACTTGGCGGCGTGCCAGAATTCGCGGGTTGAATTTGCAAGTTGCCGTCGGCAGGCTGCGCGATCGCTAGCTCGCAGGTCAGAGCGACCAAACACACTATGAAAAAGAACTTTCGCAAATCACCACCTGCGTTTTTATTTAGACACATAAATCGTTCCTTCTTCCTCAGTGCCAGATAGGGTCGGCAGCCGGTCGCCAGCGATACAAATCAAATGCCCAGCTAGCGTCCCGCTAGACCATTTCAAAAGTCTAGAATAGCCCGAAACTGGTCATGACGATAGAACACTCGGCCTGAAAGGCCAGCCACAAACCAGCCCAGCGCAGAGCGCCGCCCCGGGGAGCGCGGTCGGAATCACTAAACGCTCTGAAAGGCAAAACAGAAAGCAGAAATGGAAATTCGACATCGTTTGTTCGGCCCCTTCAGTTCCTTCAGGCACGCCTTCGATGGTTGATGTCGGTCGGGCAGAACGCTTATGACGCTGAAATTTACGGATAATTGCGTTAAGATAGAACACCATTATCGCACTATCTACAACAGGTGAACTTAGAATGCACGATCGACCACTACGTCGCGAAATCTTGGCATCGGCTCTTTCGGTGCCCTTTGCCGGTTTGGCAATATCACAGGGCAACGCTGCCTCGAATTGCAAAATTCTGGATGTACGAATTATTAGCTGGAAACCACCGCTGTATCACGGCTGGCCAACTCTAGCTCGAAGAAAGGACGGTGAACTATTGCTGGCATTCTCGGGCGGTCGAGAACGACATGTTTGCCCATTTGGCCGAGTTGAGTTGATGCGATCCAAGGACAATGGCCTCTCTTGGGGCTGGCCGCAAGTAATCAATGATGGTCCCATCGACGACCGCGATGCGGGAGTAGTGGAAACCAGCAAGGGTTCCATCTTGGTGACTACTTTTACGTCGCTAGCTTACGAGCCGGTATTAGCGCGAGCAGAATCCGCCAAGCCGGATGAAGCGGGTGCATTCAAAGAACCGGGGCTGATCAACGAATGGAAAGCCGTTCATCATCGGCTGTCGGCTGACCAGCGCCAGCACGAATTGGGCTGCTATATGCTCCGTTCAACCGATGGAGGTGTGACATGGTCATCGCGCTATCGAGTTCCGCTGAACAGTCCGCATGGGCCGATATCCTTGCGCGACGGGCGCGTGCTGTATGCCGGCAAGGCACTGTGGGGCAACGAACGTGTGGGCGTATGCCACTCGCAAGACGATGGTGTCACCTGGGAATGGCTGGCCACGATTCAACCCAGGCCAGGCGACGACCCAAAGGAATATCACGAACTACATGCGGTCGAAGCCAACGACGGTAGCATTATTTGTCATATTCGCAACCATAATTCCCCCAACGAACGCGAGACATTGCAAACTGAATCGCGAGATGGCGGCAAGACTTGGTCTACTCCACATACGATCGGCGTGTGGGGATTGCCGTCGCATCTGTTGAGGATGAAAGACGGCCGCTTGCTAATGTCCTACGGATATCGACGCAAGCCATTTGGCGTTCAGGCGCGGATTAGCTCCAATAATGGTCAATCTTGGTCCGATCCGATGGTGCTGTCCCAAGATGGAATCGGCAGCGACTTGGGATATCCATCGACCGTCGAGTGCGATGATGGCACTCTAGTTACAGCATGGTACGAGGTAATCGCCGGTTCGCCGCTGGCCCAACTGCGTCAAGCTCGTTGGCACATTTCTTAAGTTGGGAGCGTAAGCGCATGCGCCGCCATTGCAATTTGGCTGACCCAAAGAGCGCAAACGCCTGGACCATATTCTTAGGTGTTTGCTGCATTGCCATTTGGTCGTGCGCGACGGTGACTTCAGCGCCCGCCAATGATCAGCAATTCAAGCTGGAGATCGCGCCCTTACTGCAGCACAAGTGCGTATCGTGCCACAATCAACATGATCGCAAAGGTGGCCTATCGCTGTTATCGTCGCGCGACTGGCAGCAAGGTGGCGACAGTGGACCAGTCATCGATTCGCGCGAAATCGAATCCAGTCTGTTGTTGACCCTGGTGCGGCCTGACAAAGATGGTCACGCATTGATGCCCAAAGATGGCCAACCGCTTTCGGTCCAAGAACTGGCGAGTTTCACCAGTTGGATCAAGTCAGGCGCGATTTGGCCCAAAGACTTTCAGCTTGCCGCGCCGGTTGTTGCAGCCACAGACTGGTGGGCCTTTCGACCGTTAGTCGACGTTCGCGTGCCAGTTCCGATGTCGAGTGCAGCGATCTCCGAGTTGAACAATCCAGTGGATGCGTTTGTGCACGACAAACATCAGGAACAAGGTTTGACTTTTAGCGCCGCAGCCGACCGACGATCATTGATCCGGCGCATTAGTTTTGACTTGCTAGGATTGCCTCCAACGCCTGACGATGTCGAAAGTTTCTCGCGCGATGATCGCCCGGACGCATACGAGCGGTTGGTGGACCGATTGCTTGCGTCACCACGCTTGGGCGAACGATGGGCGAGACATTGGTTAGATGTCGTGCATTTTGGCGATACTCATGGATATGACAAAGACAAACCGCGACCAAACGCTTGGCCCTACCGGGATTATGTGATTCGTGCGTTGAATTCCGACAAGGCCTGGTCACGTTTTGTCCAGGAACAAATCGCCGGCGACGTGATGTTTCCTGGAACCGTGGACGGCATCGAGGCGTTGGGGTTTATCGCCGCTGGACCATGGGATTTCGTTGGTCATGCGGAAGTAGCTGAAACCAAGATCGACGGCAAAATCGCGCGTCATTTGGACCGCGACGATATGGTTCGCACAACGATGCAGTCTTTTTGCAGCGTCACCGTCGGATGCGCCCAATGTCATCAGCACAAATTCGACCCGATTCGACAAGAGGACTACTACCGATTGCAGGCAGTATTCGCCGCCGTCGACCGAGCGGACAAGCCATACATCGACGACGAGAAACAGTTGCTCAGGTTCAACGAGTTGAAAATTAGCCAGACACACTTGAAGACTCAGTTAGCCTCGCTGGAAAAGCAGCAGCGCGACGCGGCTGGCTCAGAGCTGAGTAAACTTGATGATCAAATCAAATCGTTAACCGCCAGCAAACAGGGCCAACAACCGCCCGAATATGGTTATCACAGTCAAATTGCGAAGCGTAATGATGTAGTTAAATGGGTGCAAGTTGACCTTGGCGATTCGGTTGCACTGGACCGCATTGTACTTCTGCCCTGCTTTGACTCGTTTAATAACATTGGGGCTGGATTCGGATTTCCCGTTCGCTTCAAAATCGAACTGTCCGACGATGCGAGTTTTCGATCGCAGGTACGTATGATAAGAGATCGATTGCAGGAAACGCTGGAAAGCGACTTGCCCTCGCCTGGCTTGACGCCACAATCGTTTCATACGCGAGGTATACGCGGCCGGTTTGTGCGAGTCACCGCCACTAAGCTGGCAACTCGCCAGACTGACTACATTTTCGCGTTGGCAGAACTCCAGGCCATCGACATCAGCGGTGCGAATGTTGCTCTCGGCAAGACGGTAACCGCCATGGATTCGATCGATGCACCGCCAAGATGGCGCAAACAGAATCTGGTCGATGGGTTAATGCCCGAGAATTCGAATGCAGAAGAATTAGCGAAGTTGTCAGCCAGCCGCGATGCGATGTTGGCTGGAAGTGGAAGCCAACAACTGCGCGTTGCGCTTGCTGAGCGACGAGCCGAACTGAAGAGACTGACGAGCCAATTAGCCACGTTGCCACCTACCAAGATGGTTTATGCCGGTACCGTTCATGATGGAGCCGGCAATTTCCTTGGAACCGGCGGGAATGGCGGTCGGCCTCGCGATATTTTCGTGTTACGACGTGGCGATGTAACGCAACCCGACGTCGCAGCGCAACCCGGCGCATTATCCTTATTAACTCAACTGCGAGCTGATTTTATTCTGCCCGGGGCCCACCGCGAGAGCGATCGACGGTCAGCACTAGCGAAATGGTTGACGGCCCGCGAGAACGTGCTCACCTGGCGCAGTATCGTCAATCGAGTTTGGCAATATCACTTTGGCCGAGGATTAGTTGAGACTGCCAACGATTTTGGCCGGATGGGCGCTCTCCCGACACATCCCGAGCTGCTCGATTGGCTGGCTGTCGATTTTCGCGATGCTCATCAGTCGTTGAAGGACCTGCATCGTCGAATCGTTCTCAGCCGCACGTACACTCAATCATCCACGCGGCCCATCGGCCAACCCATTGATGCTCCAGTCAGCAGCGATTCTGACAATCGTTGGCTGTGGCGCATGAACCGTCGCAAATTGGAGGCCGAAGCTGTGCGCGATTCGGTATTGGCAGTGGCGGGACAATTGGATTTGTCCATGGGTGGCCCGGCCTTCCAAGATTTTGTCATCGAGAAACCGGAGCATTCACCGCACTACGAATATCGATTGCACGATCCGAGTGATCCTCGTGCGATGCGGCGGTCGGTTTATCGTTTCACCGTCCGCTCGCAGTTGCAACCATTCATGGCCAGCTTTGATTGTGCGGACCCATCTCTGCAAGTGGATCGTCGCAACGAGAGCATTACACCGTTACAGGCCCTGACGATGCTGAACAACGGTTTGATCGTGGTGATGGCACAACGATTTGCTGTAAAGCTAAACAGGTACTCAACCGATGTCGAGCAAATGGCCCACGCTGGCTTTCTCGAAGTCACGGGACGATCGCCCGATGCCGATGAATTGGTTTTGTTATGCGACTATGCACGACAACATGGGCTGGTGAATTTGTGCAGGTGGATGCTAAATCTATCCGAGTTTTCGTTCGTGGACTGAACTCACTATGCAAGCAACCGTTCGGCGGAATTTCGTGCGAGAATTGGGCTCAGGTTTGGGCGGTATCGCGCTCGCAGCTATGCTGCACAACGACAGTTCGGCCGCACCCGTATTGCATCGTGGTTTACATCACATGCCTCGGGCAAAGCGAGTCGTGCAACTATTCATGGCGGGTGCCGCTAGTCATCTCGATTTGTGGGATTTCAAGCCGGAGCTGGTCAAACGCCACGGGCAACCTTCCGACTTTGGAGAAAAAATCGAGGCTTTCCAGAATGGCCTGGGTCCATGGAAGAAACCTGCCTGGAACTTTCGGCCCTATGGAGCATGCGGGAAAATGCTCAGTGACGTGGTCGCCGAGCTTGGCACGTGCGTGGATGAAATAGCTTTTGTCCATAATATGGTCGGTAAAACCGGCGTGCACAGTCAAGCAACACTGTTGCAAGCGACTGGTTTCAATCTGCCGGGGTTTCCAGGAGCAGGCTGCTGGATCAGCTATGGGTTGGGAAGTCTCAACGATAATTTGCCGACTTTTGTGGTCCTACCGGACCATCGAGGATTCGCATCCAATGGTGCCAAGAACTGGGACGCTGCGTTCCTCTCTTCAGAGCACGCAGGTACGCTGATTCACTCCGAGCGAAATAATCCCATTGAGGATTTGTTCCCACACGCGCAAGGCAAATACATATCGCAATCTAGCGAACTAGCGGGCCAGCGTTTACTCGCGACGCTTGATGCTCGACACGCCAGCGAGCATCCTGAGGACCAGCGACTGCGATCCAGGATCGAGGCATATGAACTGGCGGCGCGCATGCAGCTTGCCGCTCCCGAGGCACTGAACTTGAACGACGAACCTGCATATATGCTGGACATGTATGGTGTCTCATCAAATCGAGTTTGGCCTACCGAGATCAACCCTGCTGAAGAAATGGACGCCTTTGGTCGCAAGTGTCTAGTCGCCAGGCGGCTGCTCGAGCGCGGTGTGCGATTCGTGCAGATTTGGTCTGGCAACGATAACGGATTTCCTCGACGCAATTGGGATTCTCACGAGGATGTAGCGCGAGACCATGGGCCGTTGGCACTTGGGATGGCGCGCGGTGCTTCCGCCTTGATCATGGATCTCAAACAACGAGGTATGTTGGACGATACGATCGTGTTATGGACCACCGAATTTGGGAGACTGCCGTCAACTCAAGGTGGCGCTGGGCGCGATCACAATCCACACACCTTTACGAATTGGCTGTGCGGCGGCGGTATCCGAGGCGGTATCACCATCGGGCCAAGCGACGAGTTCGGTTACAAGCCGCTGGACCGCCAGCATCCCACGCAAGTCTACGACATCAATGCCACCGTTTTGCATCAGCTTGGGCTGGATCATAAACGCTTAACCTTCCGACACAACGGCATAGACCGCCGCCTGACGGACGTGCACGGAAATGTAATCAGTGAGCTGCTCGTTCAAGCTCAGGTTGCTCGTGGATGATTTTTCTAACAACCTGCTTCTGTTGCGGCAATAATAACATCGATCTGATGATGATTCCGGGCCGCGACTTCTTACCGGCCCAGGACATCCTGAAAAACTGGCTAGCAGAGTACCAACGCGACCTAGTTCGCAGCAAGCCTTCGCCGCAATCTGCTGCCAATTGAAAATTCTCGCCTATCACCACCAAGCAAGTGTCTAGCTTGCCTATCTTGTCCGGACGAAATCGTAAATCGTAGGGTGCACTAATTCGTCAATTTCCAAGTAAGTTCTGTGACACTATCCATAGGATCCAACGGCCGGTCCAAAAAAGTCATCGGAAATATCACCAACCACCTCGTCGTTTGGATTCTTCTTGGGGAGGTACTTGCTTATATCGTCCGCGGCCGTCGGGAAAATTTGTGGAAAGGCCTCCCTGAGCGGCTGATTAGTGGGAACGTCACCTCGTTCGAGCGCAGCCCCGATGTCGCCCGCGTCGTCGTGCAATTTTTCCCTCACACCGTCGACGTGATCCGCTGAGTTGAACATGGCATTCGTGTTTTTCCCCAGCCTCGCCGACGCGGATGTGATGCGTGGGTTTCACTTCCACGCACGACTCGCCCGGTATTTTTTTGTCCTAACTGTTTTTGCCGTAATGGCTGGTTGGATTTAACAAAGATCTTTAGACAAAAAGATGGAAGACAAAAAACGTCCCGAAAAAATTTCTCAGCTCTGGTACCAGTTTCAATTAGGCCCATGTATTCTATTTGATCACCGCAATCAGGAGTTCTGATCTCTCAGCCGCCGAAAACGTCGAGGCCCTATTGTGACTCAGGCTTTTGTTGACCTGTCGCTTCTCAGCGAACTGTTCGAGCGAGCTCGACCGCGGCTTTCACGGATGCTCGAAGTGCGCGTTCGTCGCGTATCAATTCGAGTCCACGTCGAATGAGCAGCTTGCAATCCTCAGCTTCCTCAGCCTGATCGGCCGGAGCAGCGATTTGACCGAGTACGCTTGGCTCACCTATCGTAACTGGAATGCGTTTGCGACATCGCTCGTGGTGCTTATTGCGAGAAAAACTTGACAGGTACGTTATGGCAAGCTTTCTGCCGCGAAAACGTATGGAGCGTACGTTCCGTCTACAGCATTGGCAGCATCGAACATAGCCACATGGATCATCGCCAAGTTTCGTGCGACCCGCGGCGGTTGCGATGGCACGATGCGATTCGGAAGGGTCGTTGGATGTCGCCGTCCATTGCCGGACGATATCAAGAATGGCAGTATTCCAATCTTGAATGGCATTGCCGCGTCGAACCTGAAGCTCCGTTTGAGCACTGCGTCCCAGTTGGTCGCGAGCCTCGGTTCGGATCGAATGCTGCCCAGCTTCCAAGGTAAGCGTGAATTCGAACCGACCTTGACCGTCGGCCGTCGATTGACCGATCAGTTGGTTATCCAGGAAGAACTCTAGTGTAGCGCTGGGAAGCGTTTGACCTTGATGGGTAACACGATCGGTCAGCACAACGCCGTTATTATTGGGATCGGAGTCGGGTGCCAATCCTCCAACAATAGCCGGCGACAGATTCCCAAGTGAGTTGATTGCGTCAGCAGAACATCCAGCGCCGACAGCCAACCATCGCCACTTACGTCGACGAACAACTCGCTACTGGGCTTGTGAGCCGGGAGTTGCCGAGATCCAAGATTGTTCAAGTCGTTAATCACTTGCAACACATCCAGCGGTGTAACCAGAGCCGAGTTATCAACATCGCCAACCAGCGACCCGTTTCGCCAATCACTAGCCAGCAACTGGCGCCATTCGAGAGTTTCAAGTTGGAATCGATGAAAGTTGGCCATAATGTTCCGCTCTAAAATTGGCATTTGTCTCGTCCCACGTTCTCTCGTTCCCAAGCTCTGGCTAGCTCTGGCTTGGGAACGCCAGTCCCAGAAGCTCCGCTTCTCATCAACTCCGATTCCCACCACCTGCCACCATTTCCGAACTGCCTCAATGATACGATCCCAATCGTATCAAGACCTACCAGGAGTTGCTCCGAACGGCTACGAGTTGAGTAGAGTAGGCAGAGAAGCAGAGCTTCCAGATCGTGCGTTCCCAATCAGAGCTTGGGAACGAGGGTAATCGCACTTGCATTGATTTCCATCGTCCTTTTCTCTCGCCTCAACCCCCGAGGTTATCCGACGTCATCAAAGTTGATCGTTGGGATTTCGGTCGAGGATGCTGACGACCCCGTCGGGTTGCCCAGGTTCGGGAGCGGGGTCTCCGCGGTGGGATTGCCGACTGTTGGTGAAGGATTGCCCGTCGATCTGCGTCTCGCCTGATCCAAGACTTCGGCGATTGTGTCTTGGTACTTTCGCTGGGCGTCTTCGCGTGATTTTTTCAGAGTTCTCTCGGCGAACTCTTGTCCAAACTGCTCTCGATCTTTCCGGAAGTTCTTGTTCGCTTTGTCCAGTTCTTTAGCCCGGACGTTGGCGGCATTCTTGCCTGCATTCGACTCGCTGATTGCCTTGCGTTTGAAATCCTCCGCAGCCTTGAATTCGTCGGCAGCCTGTTTGATTTCCGGGCTGGCGTTCTCGAGGTCGGACCTCGATAGGCGCTGCTGTTTTGCAGGATTATTGGGATTGTCTAACGGCTTCGACTTGGAGAGATCCTCGACGACCTTGTTGTTGAGGGTGTCGTCTAACGGATTCTTCTGAGCCGAATTCGATAGGATGTCGTCCTGCCTATTCAGTTCTTCGATGACATCATCGGCCGTCCTGCTCGCAGTCCCTGCGGCGTTATCCACCGTGTTGCCGGTTCCCGTGGCTGCCTTCCGCTGCTTGGCGATGTACGCCAGTTGATCCTTGATGATCTTCTGCGCCTCTTCCGAAGTCGTATCGAGGACAATCTTCGTCGTTCCCTCGGCGGTTTTCACCGTTCGGAAGAACAGCTTCAGGCCCACATTCAGGCCGGCGATCGAGACCGGGACGATGATCTCGATCAGGCTTGGGTCATCGTCCGGGCAGAGGTTGTTCGCGCGACGCAGCGCGTCGATCACCAGACCGGCGTCGATGATGGCCGACAGCACAAATCCGCCGGGGACGACTAGCGCAACGAGCGACAGTGCAGCCAGGGCCGTGCGGATGTCCTGGTTATACTCGAGTTCCCGCCGTCGCTTTTCGATGGCCCTCAGCCGGTCGAACTGCTTGAAGCGAGCCTGCTCGATCGCAGTCGCCACACCGTCCACCGTCTCTTTGTCGTAGGTCAATCCGTTGTCCTTCACCAATTGCTTGGCTAGGTCGCGTTCCTGACGCTCACGTTCCTGGCGGAATTTGTACGATCGGGCATGGAACTCGCTCTCGATACTCACCCGACTCGCTGTGGTGTTCACGCTGCCGTCGGAATGCAGTTTATCCGCGCCGATCCTTTCGTAGTCCACGTCACGCAAGTCGATGTCGCCCGTCGCTGCCCTGAAGAACTCCTTCACATACGGCTCGTTGCTGGCGTCAATCTCGGCGTCGATTTGCGCCAGGGCCGTCTCGTCGCTCACGCCCTGCTGTTCCTTGGCGTCTTGGTAGCGCTGGAAGAACTCGAAAGCCTTGTCCTTTTGCTGGTCCCGAAATTGCAAGTACTCTAGGACCGGGTCGCGTTCGGAGGCCGCGTCCAGCCCGAACGGGTCGGTCAGGTTCGTTGGGTTGTTGCCGACGTAACGCGTCAGGTTCACGTCGTCGGCACCGAACCCAAACGGATCTTCGCTCAGGAACCGTCCCGTCTGCGCGTCGTAGTAGCGATTGCGATAATAATATAGTCCTGTCTCAGGGTCGAATTCACGGCTGGTGAAGCTGAAGAGGTGACCGAGAGCCGCGTTTGATTGCGCCGTGATCTGCCCGAAACTGTTGTAGGTCAAGTGATTCGCCAGCACGCCGGCGCTGTCCAAGACGTCGCGCACCGTGCCGAGGTGATCGGTGAGCGACCACAGCACCTGTCCCGCCGCCTCCTCGGCGAACACCTGATCGACGGTCTGACCCGACAGCACGCGGCGCTTGAGCACGCCTGCTCCGTCGAAGGTCAGCGCGATCTGGTCGCCGTCGTACACGAACTGCACCGTAGTGGCAACTGCCGCGCCGGCACCGTCGGCGTCGGTCACTTTTGCGATTCGGCGGTTCAGCGCGTCGTAGCGGAAGTCGACTTGCAACACGATCGTTCCGGCGACATCCTTTGCCGTAGTCCGAGTCAATCGATTGCGGTGGTCCCAGTTGTAATCCGTGACACGGCCGGTCGCTCGTTCGGTGCGGCGCGCTAGGTTGCCTTCGTTGTCAAACGCGTAGTCGGCAACGGAGTCGGCCAGCAGCCGATTGTTAGCGCCGATCGTGGTACCGCCGGTGCGGTTTCCCGTCGCGTCGAAGCTGAACTGCTGGTCGGCCTGGAACGAGAAGTCTGCGGCGGTCAACTGGCTGATGGCGTCGTAGCTGAAATCAGCATTGCCGTCCACCGACACTTGCCGAGTAATTCGGTTCAGGGCGTCGAATGTGTTGTCGAACCGCGCCAGCGGCGTGCTCGCTTTCTCATGCAGCACCTGCGTCGCTCGGTTGTTCGCGTCGATCGTCACCTGCGTCCGCGCCACCTGCGTCGTGCCCGCGAGGTCGGCGAATCGATCCACGCCGACGATCCGGCTCGCGGCGTCATAGGCAACGTCCACGCGTTTCGGGGCGACTCCAGTTCCCGACTGTGTCACTCGTGACAGCCGGTCGAGCGCGTCGAAGGTCCGGTTCGTCGTCGCCGCGGCCGTGCCGGCGATGGTTTCCGCCGTGCTGATGCGGTTCGAATTCGCGTCGAACGTGTTGGCGAGGATCACCACGGGCACGCCAGGCGTGCCGGAGTTGGTAGCGCTCAGGAGTTCGCCGATATTGGAGTATGTGTAGCCGTAAGTTGCGAAGGCGTCGTTCAGCCCCGTGAGTTGGTCCGCCGCATCAAAGGTTCGCGCGATCGTGTGAATCGGGTTCGCGTTACCAGTCACGAACCAGGATTCGACCGTTTGACGATTCAGCGCGTCGTAGGTAAACGCAATGCGCCGGCCGTTGCGATCCGTGCGCTCGATTAGGTTGCTATTGGCGTCGTACGTGAACAGACGTTTTAGCCCGAGCGGGTTCGTTTCGCTGACCGCGCGATTGAGAGCGTCGAACTCGTAGGTCGTGGCGTTGTTACTGGCGTCCGTAATCCGGGTCACATTACCCGCCGCGTCGTAGGCGTAGCGGGTGATGTCGCCGCGAGCGTCGGTGGTCTGCACCACGCGGTGCAGCGCGTCGTACTGGTTGGCTGTCGTTTGATTCAGCGCGTCGATGGTCTGGGTCAGTTCGTGGTCAGCGTTGTACACGAAACGCGTCACGTTGCCCAACGGATCAGTTGTGCGCGTACGGTTTCCGGCCGCGTCGTATTCGAATCGTACCTTGTGGTTCAGCTCGTCGGTGACAGACACGACTTGCCCTGAGCCATCGAACTCAGCAGTTTCGACCCCGCCCAACGCGTCGATTACCCGCACGGGTCGGTTCAGCGGGTCAAACTCGGTTTGCAAGGCGTTGCCGCGGGCGTTGGTCACGCGGGTTTGGTTGCCGACCGCGTCGTACACGAACTGTGTCTTGTTGTTACGAGCGTCGGTCGTTTCGGTGCGCCGATTCAGCGCGTCGTAGGCGAATCGCGTCGATCGGTTGAGTTCGTCCGTGACGTTCAATACGTTGCCGACGGCGTCGTAGGTCGTAAGGTTGACTCCGCCGAGTGCGTCGGTGGTGCGAGTCGGTCGGCCGAGCGCGTCGTAGACGATCGTCGTGGCGTTGCCGCGCCGGTCGGTGCTCGACGTGACTTGTCCCGCGGCGTCGTACGCCGTCAGCACTCGCCCGCCGAGCGCGTCACGGATCTCCGTCTGTCGATCCAGTGCGTCGTAGACGAACCGCGTCGTGTTGCCGCGCTCGTCCGTACTCGACGCGACGTTCCCTTTCGCGTCAAACTCGGTCACGGTCGAATTGCCGAGCGGGTCGGTCGTGCGCACACGGCGACCGAGCGCGTCGTAGCCGTAGTCGAACGACTGGTCCAGGGCATTGGTACTGCGAACCACAAAGTTACGGGCGTCGTGGGCGAACGTCGACGAGTTGCCGAGCGGATCGGTCGTGCGAATTCGATTGCCCGCCGGGTCGTAGCGGTGCTCCGTCACACGGTTCAGTTCGTCCGTTTCGCGGATCACTTGATCGGCCGCGTCGTATTCCTTGAGCTTAACGCCGCCCAGCGCGTCGATGGTTCGCGTGCGGCGGTTCACTACATCGTACTCGTGGCGCGTGACGTTGCCGCGAGCGTCCTTCTCCGACAGCAGGTTGGCGACGCCATCGTAGCCGAACTCCGTCACGTTGCCCAGCGCGTCGATCTCTTGGAAGACCCGGTCGAGGACGTCGTAGCTGAATCGCGTCGTGCGCCCCAACGCGTCCGTTTCCGAAGTGACATTGTCCATCGCGTCGTAGGCCGTGACGCGGGTGCCGCCTAGCGCGTCGATGATCTTCGTTCGACGGCCAAGCGCGTCGTATTCGACTTGCGTCTGGCGTCCCAATGGATCGGTCGTGCGCACGATCTGGCTGGCGGCGTCGAATTGCGAGATGACGGTTCCGCCGAGCGCGTCAGTCTGCTTTACTTCGCGGTTCAGCGCGTCATACGCAAAACGCGTGACGTTGCCGCGGCGGTCGGTCACGGCCGTTGGGTTGTCGGCAGCGTCGTATTCGTAGGCGATCGCCTTGCCCAGCGGGTCAATTTCTTTCGTGATGCGGTTCAGCCGGTCGTACTCGACGCGTGAAACATTGCCGAGCGGGTCGGTCGTGGAAGCGAGCTGCGATGTCGGGGTATAGCTGAACGCCGTGACGAAGCCGCGCGGGTTGGTCGAAGTAACGACATTGCCAAGGACGTCGAAAGTGGTGCGCGTCGTTCTGCCGAGTGGGTCGATGCGTTTGACGACCTGGCTGGCGGCGTCATATTCCGTACGCAGCTCGCCTCCGGCCGCGTCGATGACTTTCGTCTCGCGATTCAGCGCATCGAACTCGAAACGTGTGACGTTGCCACGCTGGTCGGTCAGCGCGACGATATTGCCGACCGCGTCGAAGGTCGTTCGCGACACGCCACCCAGGACATTGGTGACCGAGACTAGGCGATTGAGTCCGTCGTAGGCGTTCGTGGTCGTGTGGTTGAGCTTGTCCCGCTCGGTGATAAAGTTGCTTGCCGCGTCGTAGGCGAAATTCATCTGACCGCCCAGGGCGTCGGTGATGCGGACCTGGCGGTTGAGGTTGTCGTAACTGAAAACGGTCGCGCGGTTCAGTTGGTCAATCCTCCGCGTCACGTTGTTGGCCTTGTCGTATTCGACGCGATTGACTCCGCCCAGCGCATCAATGGTTTCAGTCTGCCGGCCAGCGTCGTCGTAGCGAAACTGCGTTCGTTGTCCCAGTTCGTCCACGCTCACTACTACTTGGTCGGCGGGATCGAAAATAGTTAGCTTCACACCACCCAGCGCGTCTGTGACGGCGACCACGCGGTTGCGAGCGTCGAACGTTTGTGTCGTAACTGCGCCCGCCTGGTCGGTGATGCGGACTAGGTTGTTATCGGGGTCGTAAGCGCTCTTGATCGTGCCGCCGGCCGGATCGATCACCTGAATTTGGCGGTCGCGGGCGTCAAATCGGAATCGTGTCGTGCGGCTCAGTGGGTCGGTGCTGGCGACCACGTTTCCATTGGCGTCGAAGGTTCGTACCAACTGACCACCGAGGGGATCGATGACTTTGTTCTGACGATTGAGTCGGTCGTACTCGAAGCGGGTCATGTTGCCGCGCGCGTCGGTCGTCGCCGTCTGGTTGCCGTTGGCATCGTAGGTAAACGTCGTCACGTTGCCCAATGGATCAGTCGACCGTACCAGGCGATTCATGCTGTCGTAAACATCTTCAGTTCGGAAGCCGCGCGGATCGATCTGAGCGCTAACGTTACCGGCAGCGTCGTACTCGAAGCGTGTCACCGACTCGTCCGCTGTCCCCTTGGCGCTCGTGACTTGGATGAGACGGCCGAACGCATCGAAGCCGGATTCCGTGATGCGTCCGAGCGGGTCGGTGGATGTGACAACCTGGCCGCGAGAGTTGTTGGTGAACGTCGTTTCCAGGTCGTCCCCGCCGCCGGGCTGGCCGATGACCGTGATGTGCTTCAGCGCGTTGCCAGTGGCCGGGTCCAACTCGAAGAGCGTCATCTGCCCAATCTCATTGGTGATGCGCGTGACCACGCTGAATGTCGGGTCGTGGCTGAACGTTTTTGCCCCGAGATTGCGGATGCCGAGCAGAGCGCTGAGTCCGTTGCTTGGGCTGATTAAGAGCTGACCGGTCTCCCTAGGTGGTATGTTCAGGAGATTGATTGTGGCGAAGTCGATGAAGCCATCATTATCTAAATCGGCGATGGCTGCTGCGGTGGGGATGCGACCTGCGAAGAACTGAGCATCGGACTCGAACTGACCGTTCCCAGCATTAAACAGAATCGAGACGCTATCACTTGCCGCATTCGTCGTTAGTATGTCCGGGCGACCGTCCTGATTGAAGTCGCTAAGATAGATGGTCGATCGAAATTCACCGTCCACACCGTCCACACCCTGCACAAGCCCCTGCGTGCCTGCGCGATATGTGGTTGGCGCACCGAAGGTACCCTCACCGCTGCCTAGCGCTACCACAATTAAGGAAGTTCTTGTGGACAATGAGTCGTCTCTGACTTTGACAATCAAATCGAGGAACTGGTCGTCGTTTATATCGCTAAGGCGGATGCCGTCTTGGACTTCAACAATACCACTTAACGGAGAAAAAATAGTTGTTGCAGGGGCAAAAGTTCCGTTGCCGTTATTTCGCTGAGCCAGGACCACAGTGCTAGCGTTGTTGTTTGACCTGGCCAGCAATACGAGGTCCTGATCAGTATCGCCGTCGATGTCCCCAGCAGCCACGTAGCGAACGAAAATCTGTGGGTCGTTGAGCAGGGTCTCCATGGAAGGGAAGCTACCCGTCCCACTATTACGGAACAGTCCTACGCTGCTAGCTGTATTCACGCTGGGAACCACGAAATCTAGATCACCATCGCCATCAAAGTCGGCGACGATGGTGCCAGGATTAAGGAAGTTGATGCTACCGACGTTGCTGTCGATGCGTGTACCAAACGTGTTATCGCCGCGACCGGGCAGAACGATAATGCGGCGACCATTGGATTGCATCACGATGTCGGGAATCTGGTCGCCTGTAAAATCGTCGGCTGCAGCGTACACAATGGACGAGTTGTCCGGATTAGGAATCCGGATTTCCGTGTCGAAATTGCCGCCACTATTGACTCGTAGGAGCAGTTCATTTCCGCGACCAATAGGCGACCGCATAAGCAGATCCGGAATGTTGTCGCGATCGAAATCGACTACCTGGACATCGGCTAGGACACGATTGAGGGCAACCGTCCTACCAACTTGTTCGAAGGTACCGGCATCGAGTCCGCGCAGCACCGAGACCGCGTCGCCACTATTGACGACAACGAGATCGCGGGTGCCGTCTCCATTGAGATCGGCCAGGGCTATCGTATCGCCCCCAGTTTCAACCGTGCGGCCAGTGACGAACTCGACGGGGGCCGCAAAGGTCCCATTTCCGTTGCCCAGCACGACTTCCACGGCGTGTCCGATTTGCGGTACGGTCGAGGCCTGATTGACCGCCAGTGTTGAGACTAAATCCAAATTGTCGTCGCCATTGACGTCCGCGACAACAATATTGCTTTCCTGATTCGCTCCAGCAAGAGTGTGAATAGTCGTTGGCGCGGAAAAAGTGCCATCGCCATTTCCCAATTGCAGTCCCAATACGATCTGCCCAAACTGCGATCCAAAAGTGTGGCCAAATAGGACTACGTCCTGATTACCGTCCTTGTTGAAGTCGCCAAGGCTGATCTGCGAAACGTTACGCAATGCGCTGGAGGTGATGACGTTTGCGAAACCGCCAATTCCATCATTAAGGAACACATTCAGGCTGCCGTTGAGCACGTTGTTATTGAGAAACTCGCCGCGCCCAAAAATCAGGTCCGGGCGAGCATCATTGTTCACGTCGGCGACTGCCACCGGTACATTAGCCCTGGTGCTCGCCGGAAGGGAAAAGACGACCGCAGTTGCAAACGTTCCATTGCCGTTATTGCGGAAGAGCAGCCCCTGAGCCCCGAGCGTGCTGGCGACGATATCCACATCGTTGTCCAGGTCTACATCTGCCAACACCAAGTCAAATCGATTACCATTCCCACCGACCAGGGTAATCGGATTTCCAAAGGTGCCATCGCCATTACCCAGCCGCACCGCTGTGTTGCTATCCTGGTTCACAATCAGGTCCAGGTTCGTATCGGCATTGAGATGTCCGAAGGCAATCGCGCCCGAAATTCCTGTCGTTAAACCGCTGGCGATGATGATATCGTTTCGCGGACGGAAAGTCAGATCACCGTTGCCGAGTCGGATGGATAACCCGGAGGGAAAGCGCGAGTCACCAGAAGGGTTCGAAGTCGCCAAATCGAGTTTGCCGTCGTTGTTAATATCGCCCACTGCGACGCCTTTGGGATTGCTCAGCGTGGAAAATATCGGATTGCCAAACAGTGTCGGCGCGGGACCTTGGCGAGCTATTTTATCGACCACTCGAATGGTATTCCCTTTGGCATCGTAAGTGAAATTGGTCACGTTCCCGCGAGCGTTCCTGATGCGCGTCGGTTGACCATTCGCATTGCGTTCCTGTGTGGGCAGCGCGCCGACGGAATCACGCTTGGCGATCTCGACGCCGGCTTGGTTCATCGTCGTGACGATGACGTTTCCGTTCGGCTCTGTGTGCCGCGATTCGGCGACGTTCTGCAGCACGATCGCCGCAGTCGGAGGATTGTTCCGATTCGTTGTCTTCTCGAAGGGGAACAGCCCCTGCGCCTGCACCGGCTCGAACTGGCGCACCTGGCCTTCCTTGTCCTTCGTCTGGATGATCCGACCATGGAAGCCGTAGACTTCCTCTTCGCGGAAACCGCGCTTGTCGATCTCTGCGGTCATGCGGCGCTCGCTGTCGTACTCGAACTTCCTGCTCGTTCCATCCGGATCGCGGATTTCGACCAGGTTTTCGCCGGCATGAATGAGTTGTGTGACGCGGCCCGCCGGGTCGGTGATCGAGGTCACCTTGCCGACTGCGTTGATCGCGAACGTCGTGGCCAGTCCGACTGGATCTACGATCCGGCTGATGTTGCCGCCGATGCCGTATTCGTAGGACGTGCGGTTGCCGTTGCGATCCGTAATACTGCCAATCTGGTGGCTGCCATTGAGCAGTTTGATAAACTGTGTCACTGTAGCCAGCTTGTCGGTGTAGCGGTAAGTGCCGTCCGCCAGCTTCTGCATGACGCCGAAATCGCCGGGCGGCGAGACGAACGGTCCGCCAACCGTCGCGGGCGGATCGTAAATGGTTTCTGCGCCGTTGCCCGCGATCAGCAGGATCGAGCCGTCTTCGTTTTCGATAATCTCCTGAAGTTCGGCGAGATCCCAACCAGCCCCAAATACGCTCAAGCGTTTGTTGACGATCGTTTCGTTACGGCTGAACGTCTGCAGCGCGCCTGTCAGGACTGTCAGGCCGGTGAACCGCTGGATGCCGAAGGTCAGATCGAAGCGGTAGACGCCCGAGGGTTTGTTGCGCAGGCTCGCTTGCAGGGCCAGGTCGAGGTCGTTGGTGCCCGCGGGCAGCCTCCAGAAATGCGAACCCACCGGGAGCAGCCCGGCACTGCCCGGTGGCACTTCAAAGCCCGGCAACTGCTCCGTCACGCCATTGTGTGTAAACGATAGCCGCCCCAAAGCCAGATCGACCGTGGTTCCTCCCACAGCTCCGGCCGCATTGTCGAGGCCAAAGTGCAGGATCGGTCGCGGGTCGGCACGAAGAGAGCCGTATCGCAACTGCAAGCTCCGTTCCTGGCCGAGCGACTGATAGCCAACCAGTTGATGGTCTTCGGTCAGCTCCCCACTGTGCAGTTCGACCGCGGAAGTACTCTCCACCTCCGCCGTTCGACAGATCTTTTCGTACGGCGGCGGACAACAGTCGCAATTATCCTTTTTCTTCTGGTTGCGCTGGTTTTCGTTCGGATCGGCTGGCGTGACGACGACCGGAACGAAGAAATGCCAGCTCGAATTGCGAATTCCGCCGCTGATCGTATCGATTCCAGCACCATTGCCGCTGACGCGGCCGGTGCCGACGTTGTCGAAGTTGCCCGTGACGGGATTGATCGACCACAGATCCATGAGCGTGCCCGGCGGAAGCTGTCCCAGATTTGGCAGAGACAACGGGGCCGGCGTGGCAAACACCATTTCACCTGGCTGGATCGTCACGACCAGACTGGGAAACAAGTTGTCCGGAAGGGCGGCTGGCGTCAAGTTTATTGGCACGTCAGTGATGCTCAGCACGCCCGTGAACGGGGTGCCTTGCTGGTTCATCAGCGTGCCCGCTTTCACCAGCACCGAAGCGCCGGGGATCGCGGCGGTGGTGACAGTCGTATCCGCCGCTGGGTTGATCGTCTTGCCGCTCGCCACGTCCAGTGCAGGCAGGAAAATCGGACGGGCAATTACATTGTTGACGCGAGGAAACACAGCGTGCTCTAGGACGAGCGGCAATTTCTCGGCGATGAAAGGATACGCGATCGGACCGGGAAACAGTTCACCTCGGACCTTCAATGTATCGCTTACGAGCGGACCACTTCCCAAATCTAATAGGAAACTACCATCGACCTGAGTCAGACCCCGCGTAGCACCGATTTCAACTTGCATACCCGCGAGCGGTTGACCATCGACTTTTAAGACCCTTCCCGATACCCGCGTCGTGGTTACTGAATCGGCCGTGACCTCAACAGAAAATGTCTGTCTACTTTCGAGAATCCCGTCGCTGGCGATCAATTCAAATCGATGCGTACCGACGTCCGTCGGCTCGGGAGAAATCGTCAAGGAGTTATCGGCTTCGAGCTGGGCATTCACACTGCCGCTGATTTGGTTCAGCGCAAAGGTCACTCGATCCAGGTCCGGGTCGGTGGCTGAGAGCACGGTTCGCAAAACGTCGCCAGGCTTGGCTGACAGCGTGCCTAACGGTGAGACCGTAGGAGCACTGTTCGTACTGGCCAGAACATCGAGCTTGAGTTTAAAGGGAGTCTGCGCGGGATCGGAAATCTGAAAGGGAATCGGCTGGGAACGAACACCGGTGGCCAATCCACCTGCCTGAATCGCAGATTGCAAGTCCAGAAACGGCACGCCAGCGATGCCAAATGCTCCGGACGGATTCTGCAGAGTCACCCCCGTAGGTAAACCAGGGAAAGTAACGATCGCATTGCGGCCGAACGGAGCACCGCGGTTCACCAGCGAAACTTCACCGGCGTACATCCCGCCGAGCGCATCGTAGCGCACATTATCGACGACCAAGTCAACATCACTTCGCGGCACAATTCCGGTCAAGCTACTTACTTGCACGATGTCTGCTAAAAGAGATGGCTGAAACACCGATGTCAATGGAATTAGGTCGGCATCGACTTCGTTCGAAAGTGGTCGTATCGACACCCGCGTGCCGAGATCCCCGTCGCTGCCAAGCAACTGAAATCTGACCTCGGCAGTCTCGCGAGGAGCGAGGCTAGTTAAATCAATCGACAGTATGTTCCCGTCCCATCGCGTCAAACCTGGAACAATTTCGATGTCGCTACCTGATAAATTGAATATGGATGTCCCTGGAGTTCCTCGACTAAGCAAAGTTGTGCTTGGGTTGGCGGGATCGACGACGTATACAGCCAACAAGTCTTCGATCGATGCATCGACGCCCTGCGTATCGAACTGAGCGTCAATTTGCATACGCAGCTCGCGCACACCTGATTTCTGGCCGGAGGTGACAATGACACTGGTTTCTGAATTCAGCCGACTGCCTTCCCTGAGTTGCCTCTGCGCTTGCAGCCCCTGATTGATAGCGTTGATTATTAATAGCGCATCGATAGCCGAAACGTTTTGGTCACCATTGACATCGACGAAACCGACTTTAGGATCGCGTGCATCCGGGAGCCTCCGCCCACCACTGGCGTTCAGTTCGTTGATCACGAATAAGACATCAAGAGGCACGACAAACGTATCACCGGTCACGTCCAGCGAATCACTTGGATTGCGCCAATCGACAGCCATCACGCGCCTGTCTTCAAGCGGCTCGAACAACAATCCGCGGCGTCGCGAATAACGGCGGTGATGCCTTCGATTACGAGACTTTTTGCTTCTATTAGTGCAATTGTGCTTGCCCATGTGTTTGAATGCCAGTTAAAAAGCGTACGAGTCGAGCTTTGATCTGGTTCCCTGGCTCTGCCTGGAACCGTTGGAATTGCAGGCTCTGCCTGGACGCAGTCTGTCGAGGCAGAGCCTCAATTGCAATGCGTTACCAGGCAGCAGCCGGGTAACGAGCGTTTACCCAGGCAATTGCTTGGTAACAAGCGTTTCTCAACTCCAAAAACTTGAATAAAGAAGGTGCCAATCGCGGATCGAGTCGACTCCTCTAGTAGTTTCATCGCAAACCGTCGCGTGAACCCGCCAATGGCCCAAGGCGAGAACTGGCCCGAAAGATGACTGGCGTGTTCATTCAACCGATTGACAAACTGGAAGCCTATCCGACGTTAATTCAACTGCCCCTAGCATCTGCGGTCGGTGCGAGGGATAATTGCGACATGCAGGGAAACTCCGTTACAACTTGGTTGCAGATATTGAAGACCGGTGATGAACAGGCCGCGCAGCCACTGTTTGAACGGTATTTCAGCCGGCTTGTCGAGCTGGCCCGCGAGCGATTGCGCGGCATGCCGACCGCAGCGCGCGACGAAGAGGATGTGGCCCTGTCGGCGTTTCACACTTTCTGCGAGGCAGCCTCGCACAATCGGTTCCCGAAACTTGACAACCGCGACGACCTCTGGAAATTGCTCGTGACGATCACAGCGCGCGCGGCCGTGAACCAGCGTCGGGCCGAATTGGCGGCCAAGCGCGGCGGGGCGCTCGATCGCGTCGACATGCTGCTCGACGAAGTGATCGGCCCCGAGCCCGACCCGCAATTTGCCGCAGCGGTAGCTGACGAGTTCCGCAAACTGATGGCCGACTTGGGTGCCGACGACCTCCGCGCCGTGGCTCAAGCGAAGCTCGAAGGATTTACAAACGAAGAAATTGCCTCACGGCTCGGAATCAGTCTTCGGTCCGTCGAACGCAAGCTCATGCTGATCCGCGGCCTGTGGGAGGACAAGATCGAGAGCAGACAACAGACGTAGCTGAATTCTCAAGAATTTAGCCGGTTTTCTGAAATCTAGGGGCTTCCGTTACGGGTTTTGAAACTGATTCTGGCCATCCATTGGCGGGCTCTGACTTTCGATGGCGATTAACTATGGGAGGGCCTACCAGTAAACTCTATGACCACCCAAAGCGCCGATCTATTTGCCGAACTCAACCGCTCCGCGCAGTGGAAAGTGGACCGGCTGTGCACGCGGTACGAGCAGGAGTTGCTCAACGGGACTCGGTCTGGTCTAGAGACCTTGCTGGATGAGGCGCCCGCCGCGATGCGGCCCGCGCTGATGCGCGAACTGTTGCTGATCGAATGGGAGCATCGCCGTGCGTCTGGACAGCCGGCCACTCTGGAGGAATACGTCTCGCGTTTTCCGTCGTGCCAGGACACAATCCGCCAGCTCTGGTCGGCGGACACCATTCGCGAGCGTGGTTCCGGCTCGAGCGTCGCAACGTTTCCAATGCTTCCCGGCTACGAGATTCTTCGCGAACTTGGTCGCGGCGGAATGGGGGTCGTGTACTGCGCTCGGCAGCGCGCCATCGATCGCATCGTCGCGCTGAAAATGTTGCTAGACGTCCGCGGCACGGATTCCGATTTGGCGCGGTTTCGGACCGAAGCCGCCGCTGTCGCCCGATTGCAGCACCCGCACATCGTGTCGTTGTTCGACTTTGGCGAGCATGGTGGCCGACCGTATTTCACGATGGAATACGTCGCAGGCGGCACACTCGCGCACCACTTGGCTGGGCATCCGCTGGCCGCCCTCGTCGCCGCCGAACTTGTGGCCAAACTCGCCGACGCTGTAGCTCACGCTCACTTACTCGGGGTAATCCATCGCGACTTGAAACCGGCAAACGTGCTGCTCTCGCCAAAACTCGAGCCCCAGGCAACGGCATCCGTGGCGAACGTGACCAATGTGAACACGATCAACGTTGGCTCGCGGTTCAGCGAGTGGACTCCGAAAATCACCGACTTCGGCCTGGCCAAACGACTCGACACGACCGACCTTGCGCGGACCGAGACGGGCCATTTGTTCGGCACGCCCAGTTACATGGCACCGGAGCAGGTGCGCGGGACGAAAGATACGGGTACGGCGTCGGACGTGTATGCACTGGGCGCGATTCTCTACGAATGTCTCACGGGGCGGCCGCCGTATCGTTCGGCGACGCCGCATGAAACGTTTCACCAGATCTGCAACAGCGAGCCGATTGCACCGCGCCGACTGAATTCCTCCGTGTCACGCGACATCGAGACGATTGCGCTGAAGTGTCTGGAAAAGGAGCCTCGTCGCCGTTACCCCACCGCAGCCGCGCTGGCCGACGATTTGCGACGTTTCTTAACCAGTCAGCCAATCCGCGCGCGAACCACCCCGGCCGCCGCCCGACTTTGGAAGTGGCTGCGGCGCCGGCCAACGACCGCTGGACTGGTGATAGCGAGTGTGCTGGCGTTGGTCGCGATTCCCGCCGCAGTCATCAACGGCTTGTACAGTACCAGCCTAGCCAGCTCGCTGGCCAAAACGCAAAGTGCCCGCGAGCGCGCCGAGAATGCCGAGCGGCAGGTCCGCGAGGGTGCTTACTTCCATAAAATCATGTTGGCTGGCCAGGAGTGGCGGGACGCCCAAGTCGGTCGGGTGCGCGAACTGCTCGCCGAATGTGACCCGGAACACCGCGGCTGGGAGTGGCACTATCTCAATCGGTTATGCACGCCGTCCACAATTCGGCTCGATCACCCTGACGCAGTGGACTCGGTCGCGGTCAGCCTGGATGGGTCGCTAATTGCCTCCGGCTCACAAGACCACGCAGCCCGAATTTGGGACGCAAATACGCACGCGCTCATCCACACTCTGCTCGGGCATACGGACCGGGTCTATCGAGTCGCGTTCGATCCCACCGGCCGACGACTGGCCACCGCCAGCTCGGACGGAACGGTGAAAATCTGGAACACAACCGATGGACGAAATGAGTTTACCTTTGCGGGGCACACAGGATCGGTGCGGACCGCCGTGTTTAGTCCAGACAGTCAATGGGTCGCGTCGGCTGGGAAAGACGGACGCGTGAAAATTTGGAACGCCGCCACCGGGCAAGTCCGGCTAGACCTCGACGGTATGGTGGACGGGCATGACCATCCACTGGTGTTTTCGCCCAGTGGCGAGTGGCTGGCGTATGGAAGTCACGGTCCGATACGTATCTGGGAAACGGCCAGCGGCCGACTGCTGCATACAATGCCTTGGCCGGAAACGATCACAGTCCGCGACATGGCCGTGGACGCATTTGGCAAACGGCTGGCCGTGGTCGGAGGGAATGACCGGGTCGAACTTTGGGATCTGCCGCCGCAACCGGACTCGAAACCGCGCCAATTCGATAGTCGCGCCAGCGCGCGCGCCGTCGCATGGAGTCCTGATGGCTCCGCGATGGTCAGCGGCGGAATCGACTCTGCGATCAAACTCTGGGATCCGGCGACGGGAACTTTGCTCGATCAGTTGCGGGGACACGAGGGTCGCATACATTCATTGGCGTGGATGCCCAACCGGTGGCAACTGGTCTCCGCCAGCGACGACCGCACGATTCGAATTTGGGACACTCAGTCGGTAATTGGGCCGCGGCGCCTGAACGCCGGAAAAACAGTGCGGTCGCTCGCATGGTTCCCTGACGGTCGTCGCGTCTTGGCGAGTTGCTGGCCAGCGGAGGTTATTTGCTTGGATGTAGCGTCGGGCCGACAGCAGTTTGTCACGCAACTTGCCGAGAATGGCAGGCCGGTCGCGTGTGCCGTCAGCTCCGACAGTCGCTACGCGGCCGTTGGTGGTGCGGACATGCCTCTGACTCTGTTTGACGCACAGTCCGGTGAAATTCTGGCCACGTTCGACGGGCACGCAAGTACCGTGCAGGTCGTGCAGTTCAGCCCCAACGGTCGATTGCTCGCATCTGTGGATCGAACGCATGTGCTCAAGCTTTGGGACGTCGTCGGGCGGCGCGAAATGGGCACGTCCGCGGCGGGTGGGTCGTCCGATCCCGCATGGACGATTGGAGGCCGATCTCTGCGGAGTTTAGTGCATGCCCTACCCTCCGATTCCCAGTTGAATTATGGCGTCGCGTGGAGTCCGACGGTGCGCCACATGGCAAGCTGGCAAGCCCGTTCGCGTGTGGCCATTTGGGAAGTCGATACGGGCAACATCACGGTTTCACTTCGAGGCCACACACATGGTGTGAACAGCATCGCGTGGTCTCCGGACGGACACCGGGTCGCGACTGCGAGTTCGGACCAAACAGTCCGGGTTTGGGACCCATCGAGCGGCCAGCAGGCGCTCGTCCTGCGCGGGTTCGAGCAGAGCGCCGACGCCGTCGCGTGGAGTCTCGATGGCCACCGACTGGCCGCCGGCAGCCACGACGGCAGTATCGTCATCTGGGATGGATCGCCAACCGACCGGTAGAAAGACGGCCGGCTGCGGAATTTGGTAGAGAAATGGCGGTAGAAAGAGACTGCGGATGATACGAACGTGCAGCAGCTATCCCAATTTTTCTATCCGATTCGCGTTGGATGCAACGGTCTCAACAATTGGCTGACAGATTTCGATTGAACCTTGTCTGTGCCGAAATTGATCAACAAAATCCCAGCCTAGAAGCGGGCGATTATTTCGTATTGGGTATTCAAGACGGACGCTTCCTTTGGGACTTTCTTGCTCAAATCAACTAAGTCTGGCTGCCTGTTAGAACACATAGAATCGAAGCCTAAGGCGAGCGGCAGATGGGAATTTACCAAGGCCTCAGCGAATACAAGCCCGATGCGCAAGCGAGTGCGTCAATCCTGGCATACACGCGCTTGCGCTTCGGGCTTGTATTGGAAAGAAACTATCTGCCGCTCACCTAAGTCGTTGCCGAAACCACTGCTGTTGACGAGTATCCAGCGGCCCATTTTGTGCTCTAATCCATGCTTCAGCAACATCATCATTGGCAACAAATCTTTTCCGAACTACGGGACCCACTCCTGGCTCAAATCGTTAGTGCTTTCCAAAAAAGATGTGTTTCTTCATTGTAGTTACTTCTGAAACTGTCAGACCAGTATTCGCTGCCACGAATTCGACGTCTGACATTCGTACAGACCATGCGATCATGCGATTCGATGCACCTGGTGTTGCTGGCGGCGGATCTCGTAGAGTAGTACGCCAGTGGCGACTGCGGCGTTGAGCGATGTGCCGGTTCCGAGCATGGGTATGCTGACACGCAGGTCGCAGCAGTTGATCAGCTCGGGGCTGAGACCGTGGGACTCACTGCCGATCAGCAAGGCAGTCGGACGACTCAAGTTAGCTTGCCACATCGGCAGCGCGGCTTTCTCCGATGCTGCGACGATCGCCAGGCCGCAGGATCGCAGTTGGGCGGCAACGGCTGGCAGATCGTCTGTTCGATGGATTGGCACGTGATTGACCGCGCCAGCGGATGATCGAGCAACCTGCGACGTAACACCAACTTGTTCGTGCCGGCCGATAACGACCGCCGAGACTTGCGTCGCGTCACAGCTTCTGAGAATGGCTCCGAAGTTAAACGCATCCTGGATTCGATCGCACAGTACGAACAGTCCTGATTGCTCGCTGTGTCTTGAATCCGGCACCAGTGGCGATGCTTGGAGATCGAGCGACGAGGCATGCTTGCAGCGCGAAAGTAACTCGTTCCATTCAACCACCGAGGGATACGGGAATGCGCCCATGCGAGCGATCAATCCCTGATGATCGGCTGTGTGCGCAAGCTCCTCTAGCCGTTGTGCAGAAACGACTTGGTGGATGATTCCGCGCGATGTCGATTGGGTCAATAGTTCGGACAACTCTTGCGCAACTGCATCAGTGAGGAACAAATCGATGATCGGCCATCGCCCCGAGCGCAGTGTGTCTTCGACGACATGGCGGCCCCACAGCCAACTCTTTTGATGGTTGACGCTAAAGCGTTCGGCGCGCGATCGCGATTTGCGTTTCCCTGGCACCTAGAATTCCGACCATTCGCGAATCCAATGAAACTCTGATGGATCCAAGTGTATCACACTCGACAATTCGCCGTGGTGGTTATCGGTTATTCCACGTTCAGCGAAATGGACTGGTCAGAGGTGGAGCCGCTGGGTAATTCCCATCGAACCACGGCGCGGGTTGATAGGGAGGTACCAACGGAAATCCGTTGTTGGTCGGGGGCAACATGGTTGGTCCACTCGGATAACCGGGCATGTGCGGACCAGGAGCTGGCGGCATCCCACCATAGCCTGGCGGCAATCCACCCCAATTCAAATTGCCGTTGATGATCCCATACGGTGTCGGTGGCCCCCAAGCGTCGTACGGAACGCCATAAGGACGAAATGGAAAACGCCATTGTTCGTAGGGTTCCACCGGACGTCCCCACTGCTCGACGATATGCATGTTATCTGCCGACTGGCCAGCCTGCAGAGTGCTCCGATAATGTCGGAACCCGCTACGTTGAAAGTCCGGCCGAGCTGGCGAGATCGGTTCGGCAGGAAGCGCATATTGATCCACTGGCATGCCGCGGACGGGATCATGCGTATAAGTTGACGGCCAGGTCATCCAGTCGGTCGCGGGCTCCTTTGCAACGATATCACCAACCACTGGGAAAATCACCAGCACAAAGCAGTAAATTAAGCGTTGAATTCGGGAGTGTTCATGTTTCATAACATCCCAGCATAATCACAATGCTCTGAAGTAAATATCGATCCAGCTGGCGCAATGCGAGCAGTTCCAAAAGCGTACCGTTTATGCCGATAATAATGGCAAATAGTGAATAGCAAACGGTGAATGGCTAATGGCAAGTGATAGCGAATAGCAAGAGAATGCAATGAACCTGAGCAAAGAGAACCAATTTGACAGAATCCTAAGGTCGCTCATTTTCAATTGTCTCTTCAAAGCCTTCATTCGCTAATTTCTAATTTGCCATTTGCTATTCACCACGGTTAAGACTCAACTTACTTCACTGCTCGATACGGATGCAATTTGTTCGTACGTCCGTTTGTTGTCGACTAGTTTGACGCCGGAATTGCGGATGGCGATATCGTACAAGCGTTGACCATGTTCGGTCGGATAGTTGCCGGTGATACAAGCTTGGCAAAGTTGGTCGCTGGTCAAATCGAGGGCTCGCGCAATGGCGTCAACTGGCAAATACCGCAGCGAATCACAGCCCAATGATGCGGCCATGCGTCGTTGAGCTTCTTCGGTCAGCGGTCCGCCGTCGAGAAAACCGGGTGCAAACAATTCGTCGATCGTAGACATGTCGATGCCGTAAAAACACGGCGCGATGATGGGAGGACACGCTACTCGAACATGAATTTCTTTGGCGCCTCCTTGTGTGCGAATGCGATCCAACAGCACTTTCATCGTCGTGGAGCGCACGATCGAGTCTTCCACCAGGAAAACTCTTTTGCCTTCGAGAACCTCTCGTAGCGGCGTGTATTTGCTGGCCGCTTTCATTTTTCGGGCTCTGCCACCCTCGATAAAAGTCCGGCCGCTGTAGCGGTTTCGAATGAGTCCTTCGCGACTGGGGATACCTAATTCGTAGGCCATAGCATCGGCCGCTGCTTTGCTGGTATCAGGAACGGGCACGACGATAGTATCGCGGTCCAATGGCACTCGATTTTCAGCAAATTCCAGTCGCGCTAGTTCTTCACCCAAGCGCGTTCTCGTCAAGTAAACGCTGCGCTCGTCCAATGTGCTAGCTACGTTCGCGAAATAGATCCATTCAAAAAAACAATGCGCCGGGTTTCGGCTGCGCGCGAACTCGCGAGTCGTGATGCCTTCTGGTCGCACCAAGATCGTATGGCCAGGCTTGAGCGAATGTATGTTTTCAGGCGCAAAGCCAAGATTCAACAGCGCGACGCTTTCGCTGGCGGCAGCGAACAGCGGTCCTTCGATCGCGTAGCATAGAGGCTTGATCCCCAGGGGATCGCGGGCCAGCAGCATTTCGCCGCGTGCGTTGAGCAATGCCAAGCTATACGCGCCATCAAACTGCGCGGCAACGGACGCGAACGTATCCACCAAACTTCTTCCAGGTGCGCTGGCCGACAGCTCGCGTCCGAGTTCGTGCATGATGATCTCGGTATCGGTATCGCGAGCCAAATGGTGCTCGCCCTCGCGCAATAACTTAGCTCGCAGGGGCGCGTAATTGGCCAATTGTCCGTTGAAGCAGAAGCTGAACCATTTGTGTTTGTGGATATGTTCACGTTCAAATGGCTGGGCATAGCTGCGGTCATCTTTGCCGCAGGTTGCATAGCGTACATGACCAATCGCCGCGCGACCAGCGCATTGCTTCATGATCGCCTCGTTCTTGCCACGATGCGACAGTCGAAAAACTTCGGCGACGGTCCCGATGTCCTTCATCGTATACAGCAGGTGAGCTCGACTGGGTGCGTAGACAGTCATACCAGCCGCCAACTGGCCGCGGTTCTGGATGTCTTGCAACATGCGTGGCAGCAAACGAGCGATTTCTTCAGGACCGTCGTCAGTACACAGCGGGCTCGGCTCCGAGCTGGGGAGATGGTAGATCGCCGCCACCCCGCACTCGTGATTGAGTTCGCTCATGCTAGTTCCGCTCCTAAGGTGCCTAAAAGCTCACGGTCCCAACTGCGATTCATGTCTCTCAAGTGTACCTTCAATTACCCTGGCGGCAAAATCCGGCAACTTCTCAATGCCTATAGTGGCGCTGTTGCGTAACAGCAAGCCTAGCTGGAAAACCGATAAACGCTCAGTAAACTTGTCAAACTCTCGGTAGAATTGCTTCCTATGATTGCTAATTGCAGAGTTCGAGAATCGGCGACGATTCGCAAATCCTGTAGTTTGCCGGCAAACCGCACCGCAAGTTATCCCACGATCCGTTACCGTTCGGTCGTGAGAGGAGATCGATATCTTTTTCGGATCGGATGAGCGTCAGTAACGGGCCTAAATTGACTCAATATGCAGACTTCTACGACGACGCTCTGCTCGACGTACATCATCAATCTGGCCTGAAATCTCGGGAACTCGGTCGATTCCATGAAGCACAAGTTCTGGATGAGTACGATCACTGCCCACCAACTTGATCGTACCAACTCCCAGCATACGCTGGATGATGCCCTGTGTGTAGCTGACATCGTCAATATCGATAACTTCGATGCGATCGGTGCGACGGATCAGGATACCGATTTGATGGATGAAGCGTTGAGTTGTCAGCTCATAATGGGTGGAGAATCGACGGTACAAATAGATGCCAATCGCCACACACCACCACAGCATGATGATTGCGCCACCAACCGGCCACAACAATTGGTGCTGTCCGCCGAAAAAGGCCAGCAGCACCAAACCGCCTATGGTTGCCAGAGCGGAAGCAAGCCAGGTACCGTACATCGCTTTGGCCGAGTAACCTCCGCGCCAAAGTACTTGTTCTGAACCCGTGTTATTGGCCCCTTCCAACTTGGCAGCGACATTTTGAGCAAACTTATCACGAGCGGGAGAGCCAGAGTTATCTTGAACTTGGTTGGCATCACTGGACATTGCGTTTTCTTTCTCCACAAGGCTAGGTGATCGAAGCGTGGTATCACGATGCTAGGCATTGGCGTAAATCTAGAGCATTTAAGGCGCTTCGTAAAGAAACTCTCCCACATTCCCTGTGCGAATTACGGCACTCTCGCAACTGGTTGGTCAATTCGGACGACGTCTGAGATTATTCGCCAAATCCATCAATTCGATACGCCGGCACTTTCCCAAAACGCTCACCAGTTAAACCACGTCCGAAAAAATCCCTGCACTTGGAACAAACTGGATCTCAGGCCACAATACAGCCAGAGCGATCAAACCCAAGGAGAAACTCTATGTTGTGTCCAAGTTGTGGGGCAGACAACGATCGAGTACAGGATTCGCGCTCCTGCGAGGATGGACGAGCCATTCGACGGAGGCGCTGTTGTATTCAGTGCAACAAACGGTTTACAACCTACGAACGTATCGAACATTTTGTATTACAAGTGGTGAAAAAAGGGGAATTCCGCGAGTCTTTTCAGCGTGAAAAAATCGAACAGGGTATCGAACGAGCTTGCTGGAAACGGCCGATCAGCGCCGATGTTATTCGCCGATTAGCAACGGAGATATCGTCCGAAATTCACAGCGACTTTGAAACGGAGGTTCCCAGTAGGCACATTGGCCAACTCGTGATGGATCGCTTGGCCGAACTGGACCAAGTGGCCTATGTACGATTTGCCAGTGTCTATCGCGAATTCAAGGATGTTCAAGACTTTGTCGCCGAACTTGGCCCAATTCTCAAAAACGCCAGTTCGGCCACCAAGAACAATACAGACGCGTCCGCACGCGGCGGTTCGTTGAAATGATGAAACGCAGTGCCTAATGCGCCAATTCACGTCTGTGATTCAAATAGAATTCATGCCAAATTGAAATGCCGTTTCACCGCGATTTGAATCGTGCGTTATTTTCTCGCTGGTCCCAATTGGCCCGCGAGAGACCGCAATGACTGGACAGCGGGCCCCCGAGGAAGAACGTCCAGCGAATCATTGGCAAGTGCAACCAAGCGTTGCGCACTGGCCAACGTATATTCAGATGCGTCCGACCGATCAAGTAACTGACGAATCAGCAGTTCCTTCGCCTCCGAGTTTTCGTCGAGCGCACCTAGGATCGACTGCTTGGAACTGGTCGTCGCAGTGGACAAGAGTCGAATTAGCGGTAAGGTCGGTTTTCGCTGCGCCAAATCTGTACCCAGCGACTTGCCGACCGCTGCGCTGCCCCAAATATCCAACCAATCGTCAAATAATTGGAACGCGATTCCTAAGTATCTGCCAAAACTCTCCAGCGCGTCAAGCTGTTCAGTGGATGCGTGTTGCGTCCATGCTCCCAGTCGGCAGCAGGCTGCACACAATTCAGCGGTTTTTTGCCGAAGCACATCAATGTACTCTTCCTCATCCAGACTCCATCGATCAACGGTCGCTTGTTGCCGCAGTTCTCCCTCGCACAATTGGGTCGCACAACTGGCGACGAGCTGTGCAGGATAGGTCGATCGACAACTTGCAGCCAACCGATATGCTCGAGTAAACAGATAATCCCCCAGCAGAATACAGCTATTCACGCCATAAGACTCGTGCACGGTTGGCATCATACGGCGCATGCTGGCACCGTCAAGCACGTCGTCGTGTAACAGCGTGGCTGTGTGCAGTAGCTCGACTACGACGGCCAGTTGTACAGCTTCGTCAGTAGGATCGTCGAAAACTTGCGCGCTAAGCAATAACAACGCCGGTCGCAAGCGTTTGCCTCCCAGATTCGCGACATGCCCGAGCATGCTTGCTAGGCAATCATGTCCTGGACGCAATTGCAGCGCCAGCGCACGCTCAACTGCATCGAGATGTGCGCGAATTGACTCGCTGCCGAGGGCCGGTAACATCGTGTTTGGCTGCGGGTTCGCCTCGGATTGCACAGCACGCGATGCGACAAACGGCAATCGAACCGAGATGGATATCCTGGAGGTGTCTTCAACGCAAGCAGCTTTTTTCATGGGTTTGACCAAGTCCAGTTAACGACAGCGTGCCTGCCGAACATCGGCGATTCAGTCTGGCCTGCGATAGTCCCCTCGCACGCCTCCAGTCTTTGACAGCAATTGAATATCGGAGATCCTCATGGCTCGATCGACCGACTTGCACATATCGTAGACCGTCAATGCCGCAATCGAAGCCGCCACTAACGCTTCCATTTCCACACCGGTTCGCGCTGTAGCTCGCGCTTCGGTAAGAATTCGCAATCGAGTTGGCTCGACCCAATCAAAGCCGACTGCGACCGAATCAAGTGGTAGCCCGTGACACAATGGAATCAATTCATCAGTACGTTTTCCGGCTCCAATTCCCGCCAAGCGTGCAACCTGGAGAACATCACCTTTGGCAAACTGGTTGTTTCGAACCGCTTCGGCGGTTGCCGGTTGCATTGTGACGAAGGCCTCCGCAGTTGCCGTTCGCTGGGTAACGGGTTTTGAACCAACGTCGACCATACGAGCTGCACCGGAGTCATCGAGGTGACTCAATCGGCTATTTTCCTTATCCAAATCGTTACTCCCCTAAGTCGCTCGAGCCACTCACCGATGAAGTACACTTGACCGCACAAAGATAACCGTAATCCAAAGTTTGGGATAACAGGTCAATTGCCGTTCGTTATTGAATGTGCACTAGCTGATTGAGGCTGCCGCTGCGAAATCCGTCAAGATCGAGGGTTACGAAACGAAAGCCGATAACGTGCAACTGCTGCGTAATGCGTTGCCTAGTTGCTGATCCCAAAAACAATTCAAGCTGGTCTGTAGGTACTTCAATACGTGCAACTTCCCCTGCATGTAGTCGCACTCGAAACTCGCTCAAACCAAGCGAGCGAATGGCTTCCTCGGCTTGTTCGACCATCGCCAGCCGTTTTGGGGTAACCTCAACTCCATATGCAATTCGCGATGCTAGGCATGGACTGGCGGGCTTTTCAGCCACTGGCAGATTCCAGAAATGAGCAATTGCACGGACGTGAGACTTGCCAAGCCCGAGATCGGCCAAGGGCGTGCGAACCATTGCTTCGTTGGCCGCGCGCAGACCAGGGCGGAAATCTGCAAGATCGTCTTGGTTGGTGCCGGTGACGATCTGGGCGTTTGGAAAACGCTCCAGCAAAAGTTGTTTCATCGAACTAAATAGATGCGACTTACAAAAGTAACAGCGCTGGCTATCGTTCTGTTGATAGCGAAGATCTTGAACTTCCTGGGTTCGAATCACCTGGTGACGAATTCCAATGCGGTCAACCAGTTCTTTCGCCGATGCAAGTTCGGCTCGCGCCAGGCTGGGACTGTCCGCGGTAACTGCCAGCGCTCGATTCCCCATAGCAAGATGCGCAGCCTTTGCCACAACCGCGCTATCCACTCCACCACTGTATGCAACCAGTACCGAGTCCAGCCCCTCGAACCAGTCAACCAAATCCGCCGCGGCCTGGTGCGCCAAGAATCCTGTGGGTAATGGCATGGCTCAATAACGCTTAGGCAGGCTCTTCTTGCTCGGACGAAAGTGGTTCCATGACCTTGGTATTGCGTTCCACCGCGACGACGATGGTTCGCTGCTGAACTCCGTCGCGCGAGCAAGCCACGGCAGGTAGCACTTGCCGCCGATCAGGAAATGGCAATCGCATGTGAAAGGTACCGTCCGCGTTCAGTTTTATCGGTTCACCGCTAAGCGTTAGATATGCATCCGATACAGTGCTGCCAAAGACCAACAATTCCACTTCCATATCGAAATGAAAATCATCTCGTCGACCATAGCCCGACTGCGCACCGGAACCGAATCTCGCGAGCGCGGGAGTTCCCATCGATCGCTTCAAGCGATGTTCAAAGACCTCCTGCAGCTCGCCGGTTTCTTGTTCGCTGTTATAACCACCGCTGAGCGCAAAAAACTTCTCTGAATCCACAGCGATATCGGTCCAGTGATTATCAACAGCATCCGCGCTACCAGGCGCGGGCGTGTTCACAATGTTACTCTTGACCAGAGTATGAAACCGGCCGTTCGAAGACAGATAGCCGATCAATACTCGAAAACGTCCTGGCATGCCATCCAGATCTACATACCAGTTGCGCACGCCACCGTGAATGGAAATGTCTCTCTCCACCGTCTCGGACGTATTGGTAGTTCCCTCGCCGTCCAGACGGAGAAGTCGCAATACAGGTTTCGCCGTATGCCATTGTTCAGCCATCGCGGCTTTGGCACGTTCAATACATTGGCGAGTTAGATCCCACGAGGCATGCAGCCAAAAGGGATCGCGCACGATCAACGCAACTCGATCCTTTTTTGGCTCGGTGTCCTGCGTTGGATCTCCTCCACTGGTCGAAGCAATGCTTACTGGTCGGAATGCCAAATCCCTATTCGATTCTTTTTCCAATTGGAGCTGGCGAATTCGCTCAAGAACCTTGGGATTTGTAGGCGGTTCCTGCTTTTTTGCCGGCTTGACGCCAGGCAGTTTGGCTTTAGATTTCTCAACCGGAACAGGACTTTTCTTGACAGGCTTGGCAATACTCAACCGGGAGCCGACAATCTTATGGGCCACACCGTTGGTAGCAACGCGCTGCTTCGCCTTCGAAACAGAGTGTTTTCGCAAATCTATTTTTGCTTTGCCAACTGGCGCGGTCTTCTTGGATTTGCTCGGCTCAGCCGCCAATTTCTTGGCCTTCTTTGCCCCAATTTTGGTTTGAAGCTCCGCTTGTTTCACTGTCTTGGCAGTCTTTTTACCAACTTTTCCTACGGATTTACCATTGGTAATCGACTTTGCGGATGTTACTGTGTTTCGGCTGGATACTTTGATAACCGGCTTGGTCGCCTTTCCTCTAGATACCACAACCTTGCTGGATTTCGCGCCAGATTTAGCGATTGCGCGAACGAGCTGATCTTTGCTCATCGACCTCCAGCCATCGACGCCGCGGTCCTTTGCCATCCTGGCCAAGTCCGATTTGGCTTGTGATTTGAGATCGGCACTAGTAATCAAGATCGCAACCCCCCATTCCACGCCACCAGCCGGGACTGGATTTTCTAAATTCTTCTTTATCACCTCCTACCTTCCATGGTAGTACGGATAATTTCCAAGCTTCGTTCAAGTGCACTGACCGCATGCGGATCGGCTATTGCGCTGCCAGACTATGGGGCCTGAAATTCCTCTATTAGTATGCCAAAGGACCGAGGATTTTACTAGTCTGTAGTTTCAAACCCGTCGTAATCAGCGTGCACTTGTCAGCCTCAAAAACCAACCAGATATGTCGCAAACCCTTGTTAGCTGTGACCTTACGACTTCTGGCCAGCGTTGCAACTATGTTGAGGCAAATTTCGTCCAACTATTACGCGCCTCTCTAGCTACCTACTCAAAATCACAAAAGATAGTTGCAATTAGTGGGTGGCTTCGCAGTTGAACACGCTCGCCACTTCGATTTCGAAACCCTGATGCGACTAATCGTCGCTGTGCATTGACTCCCATCTTGAATTGAAGCTTCAATGCCTTCAGCCGCGCGTTGCAAACGATCGCTTGTGGATTTAGCAATGGAACGAGCAGTGTCAAAGGCAGTACGCGAAGCATCGGATTGGATTGGGCGAACGCTTGCAGCAATGCTAGCCATTGCTTTGCCCGGCTTGGCAGGGCATTGGTTGGACGGATACCTGGGGACGAAATTCATTACCCCAGTTGGAATTATTGGCGGAATGGTTCTGGCAACGACATCGCTGATCATGTTGCTGCAGGCAAAGTTACCCGTTACACCGCCAACTCGCAAACCAGCTTCGATGGCTTCTGGTAGAGATAAGTCGACCGCAGGTCTGGCGGAGGATCTGCAGGACGACGAACAATTGGACAAGTGAGATCGATTGGAAATGTCGTCATTTTTGGCTTACTAAACCCAGATGTCTCCAGTACTTAGCTCGCTGCTTGTTACGTCCGTAGTCTCTTTGGCAGCGACCATTGCGAACTTGTGTATTTCCGTTGGGGAGGTTACCGGAACGGTAAGCCTAAGTATCACCGCCGCGATCTTTACGCTGCTGGCATGCTTGCCGCCGCTGTGGTTTTCACGAGCATTTGCCAACGGCGCTGTGACGCAGATGGCGGTTCCGGTATGGCGATTTGGTATCTTGCTGCCAGCGATTGCATGGAGCATGCAGCTAACTGCCGCAGCTAGAAATTACTTTTGCATCGGTCTACTGGCCTGTTATTTCGCCGCGCTGCCATTAGAATCTTGGCTCCTTGCGAGGCAGGTAAAGCACTCCTAAGTTCCTTAGAGTACGTCGCAATAGAGCAATCGGCATGGCCTCTGATCTCCTTCATATCAAAGATAGTTATTACTTTGACGTACCACGTATGTTGTGGCGCGCGAAGTACGAGTCGTCTCAGGGCTTTGCCGATGGCGTCGGCGATTGGTATGTTCGTCTAGATCCGGATTATCAAGATTGGGAAGCGGATCAGTTTGTTTCCAAGCTCGGTGGGATTTCCCGTGGATTCGCGAAAGGCTTGCTGACCGCCAAGCATGATTGGCAACACTGGCAACATGCTGATCACAGTCGTCATGGCCGTCCTTTCGATCAATATCTTGAAGATGAATTTCGGGCGATCCAGTTGCGGGCGCAGGCGTGGGCCAAGCGCAAGGCTCCCGATGCGAATGATCCTGTGTCAGCATATTTGTCAGAGAATTTCGCAAAGGAACCAGCAGCATGGGTTGTGGAGTTGTATCGATCCCCTGAGCAGCTCGCTCAATGGCAAGCGATCCGTGCTTCGATGGATTCCCGTGCCCTTGTGCAAGAGTACATCGGGAGCTCACGCGGAAGCTGGTCGCAACAAAAAATCTCCGATTACAATCGTTCGCTCTCTGGTAAGATCTTTATTCCGCAACCATTTGGGACATTGAGAAATGCCTATGAAACTCAATCGGGCTTTGCGATATCGAAATATATGATTATTGAGGTGGTAGTTGCCATCTTGTTGGTGGTCGCGTTCCGTTGGGTGGCAGGTCGAGTTCAAACGGGCGGCGCTCCGAAAGGAAAGTCTTGGAATTTCCTTGAGGGCTTTTTGACGTTCATCCGCAATGAGGTTGTCGTTAAAGGTATGGGCGAGCATGATGCCGACAAATTCATGCCGCTGATGTGGACAATTTTCATGTATATTCTGGGTTGTAATTTGATGGGTATGCTCCCGTGGGTAGGGGCGCCCTCTGCAGCATTTGGTACCACCTGTGTCTTGGCATTCATTGTGTTTGCGGTTGGTACTTATATGGGCATTAAAACGTTTGGTGTCTTGGGGTATTTAAAGAACCTGTGCCCAGACCTAGGGTTGCCATGGTTCATGGCAATTGTAATTGTGCCGATGGTTTGGAGTATTGAGTTTGTTTCGGTCTTTATCAAGCATGGTGTGTTGGCGATTCGGTTGTTTGCAAATATGGTCGCTGGCCATTTGGTATTATTGGGAATTATGGGGCTTGCGTTTGGAGTACAGGCGGTGACAATGCACGCCGGTGCTTGGACGGTGTTGTCGGTAGTCGCGATTCTAGGCACCACGGCGCTGAGTTTGTTGGAGCTGATGGTGGCATTCTTGCAAGCTTACGTGTTTACGCTTCTGTCTGCGTTGTTTATAGGCAGCTCGATGCATCATCACTAGATTTTCAAGGCGGTGATTGGCGAGTTGGCGTTTTGTGGTGTGCTGTCGGAAATTGACGTTTCGAAAAATGAGGAGATTTCTCTGTGGTTAATCTTGTTCGCGCCGGCCTTTGGGCGGTTGGTCTAATGTTGGTACTCGCTTCGCCTGCCGCAGCACAGGATGGGGGCGGTTTTAGCATGCCCGCACAGCTTGGGGCAGGTTTGGCCGTAATTGGAGCCGGTATCGGTATTGGCATGCTTGGCAAGGGGGCTGTTGAATCGGTAGCTCGTCAGCCAGAATCGGCAGGTACCATTCAGGTGTTGATGATTATTGCTGCGGCCCTCATCGAAGGTCTCGCTCTGTTCGCCGTTATCGTGTGCATGTAGTAGGTTCACGGTGGATTATTCGGTTAGCGCAGTTGCGAGTGTGAACATGAGTCTTAGGATAGCGGTAGTCGGCTGTTGGTTTATGATCGTCCTGTGTAGCTTAGCGAGCGCTGAGATAGTTGCGCAAGAGCATAAGGCGGAAGCTGCGCCCGCAGCCTCAGCGGAGACTGCTGCGCAAGCAGAGGTTTCGCAACCTCATGAGGTGCATGCGGTTGGGCAGGCAACTGACGAACACACCAAAGGTGGAGGTCATAACCAGGGCCAAGGTGGGCACGGCGAATCGGTATTGCCTCCGGATCTGACACACAGCAATATGTCGCCGCAAGCGCTCGCGCTTGTAGATTTCCGAACCGATAAGGCGATGTTCACGGTAGTGGTCTTCCTGTTGTTGTTGGCGATTTTATATGCCACAGCTTGGAAGCCGATCATGCAGGGATTGGAAAAGCGGGAACGAGGAATATCCGACAATATCAGTCGCGCCGAAAAAGCCGCCGCTGAAGCGACTGCGAAGTTAGCCGGTTACGAAGCCAAATTGGCCAGTGCTGCTGAAGAAGCGCAGAAGCTGGTCGCTACTGCTCGCAAGGACGCAGAGAGTGCAGGTCAGCGAATTCTCGCTGCCGCGCAGGAAGAAGCGGCTCGGCAGCGCGATCGCGCGGTAGCTGAGATCGAATCGGCCAAACGAACGGCCTTAAACGAATTGGCGAGCAAGTCGACTGACATCGCTATGAGTTTGGCGCAGCGAATTGTAGGACGCGAGCTGCGGGCCGACGATCATCAGAAGCTGGTTCAGGATATGTTGTCTAAGCTCCCCAGTAGGAACTGAGCAGACTCTGAGCAATGCCATGAATGAACAACCGCAACCCGAAACCGTGTTCGATAGCGACCAACAACAACTCGCGTTGTTGTATGGCAAGGCTTTGCTCGGCGCATCCGGTTCCGCCGGGAAAGTCGACGAGGTTGTGCGCGAATTCAAGGCATTCGTGGTGCAGTGTCTCGATGCGTTTCCCAAATTCGAGGCGGCACTTGCGTCACCGAGAATCAGCTTGGACGAAAAGCAAACGATGCTCGACCGCGTGCTTTCAGGTAATGCCGGACCTACCTTGGTGAACTTCCTCAAAGTCTTATGCCGGCGGGGGCGAGTTGAGCATGTGCGGGCAATTCAGCGAGCTGTTGAGGAAATGCGCGATGAGGAGCTAGGCCGCATGCGCGTCGAGGTGCGCTGTGCAACTGCGCTGAACGACAGTCAGCGGCAAGCGATCTCGGCTCAACTGAAAAAGAGTTTCGGCAAAGAAGCGGTGTTGGTTGAGAGAATTGAACCCGCGCTGATCGGTGGTGTGATTTTGCGCATCGGCGACAAGGTTTTCGATGGCAGCATCCAAGGACGGTTAGAGCAGCTAGGGCGAGCGGTATCGGTGGGAATTCAAAAGGCCACTCGCGACAAAGGTCATTCGCTGATCTTGTCGTAACGTTGAGTTCCCGATGTGCCACTGCTGCGTAAAAGTAGGTTTCCGAGAAAATAACAAAAGTCATTTAGAACAAATAATCCAAATTAATCCCTGTTTTCGAGGTGCGGCATGAAGTTCAACTCGGACGAGATCGCTTCGGTCATCCAAAAGGAGATCGAGACGTTCGAGAGCCAGATGGACGTTCGCGAAGTCGGTACTGTGCTGGAAGTTGGCGACGGTATTGCTCGTGTTTACGGTTTGTCGGGCGTAATGGCTGGCGAGATGGTCCAGTTCCCCAGCGGTGTCATCGGCTTGGCGTTCAATTTGGAAGAGAACAGCGTCGGCGTGATCATTCTGGGAGACTATCTGTCGATCAGCGAAGGGGACGAAGTCAAAGCGCTTGGCAAACTGCTCAGCGTTCCTGTAGGCGAAGGCGTTATTGGACGCGTCCTTGATCCGCTGGGCAATCCTCTGGATGGACTCGGTCCCGTGCAGTCGAGCGAGCAGCGGCCCGTGGAAATCATCGCGACCGGCGTCGCGGAGCGCCATCCAGTGCACGAACCGTTGCAGACGGGGATCAAGGCTGTCGACGCGATGACTCCGATCGGCCGAGGCCAACGCGAATTGATCATCGGTGACCGCAAGACCGGTAAGACGGCAGTTGCACTCGATGCCATCCTCAACCAAAAAGCGACTGGGGTTAAGTGCTTCTATGTCGCGATTGGTCAAAAGGACTCGTCGGTCGCGCTGGTTATCGAAGCACTGAAGAAGCACGGTGCGATGGATTATACGACCGTCATTGTTTCCGGTGCCAGTTCGCCAGCTCCGGTGCAATATGTTGCGCCTTATTCGGGCACGGCGATGGCTGAATATTTTATGTTCAAGGGTGAACACGCCCTGATCGTCTACGACGACTTAAGTAAACAAGCCGTCGCTTATCGTCAGTTGTCGTTGCTGATGCGCCGTCCACCCGGACGCGAAGCATATCCTGGTGACGTATTCTACTGCCATAGTCGTCTGCTAGAGCGATCCGCCAAGCTTTCCAAAGCCATGGGTGGTGGCTCGTTGACCAGCTTGCCGATTATCGAAACGCTCGAAGGTGAAGTATCGGCGTATATTCCTACCAACGTTATTTCAATCACCGACGGACAGATTTACCTTCAGCCAGACTTGTTCTTCGCGGGAATTCGTCCGGCGATGAACGTCGGTATTTCTGTCTCGCGGGTAGGTGGCGCTGCGCAAATCAAGGCGATGAAGAAAGTGGCCGGCGGTTTGCGATTGGATTTGGCTTCGTTTCGAGAGCTCGAAGCGTTTGCTCAGCTCGGTACTGAACTGGATCCAGCAACTCAAGCCCGATTAGACCGCGGATATCGCATGGTCGAGTTGTTAAAGCAACCGCAATACAAACCCATGAGCGTCTATGATCAAGTGCTTAGCATTTATGCCGCCACGCGTGGATTTCTCGATGATGTTCCCGTCGCGGGAGTTCGTAAATGGGAAAGCGAATTTCTGCAGTTCATGAAAGATCGCAAGGCTGAGGTGATCAAGAAATTGCAGGATTCCAATGATTTGACTAGTGAAATTGAACAAGCGATCCGAGCCTCGATCGATGAGTTCAAACGAGGCTACCGCCCCAGCTAATGTCCTAGCTGGGATGGATCGGTTCAAGTCAGCCACACCAAGTATTTAGGATAGTCAGTTTCATGGCCAACGTCAGGTTGCTGGACAAACGACGCAAGTCGATTCGCAACATCCGCAAGATCACGCGGACGATGGAATTGATTGCCACCGCGCGCTTCAAGAAAGCCATGGACCGTGCAGCCGCAGCGAACGATTATACGCAACGCATTACCCAGATCGTGCGCGATTTGGCAGGCGCCGGTTTGGAGGTCTCGCATCCTCTGTTGGCTGGGCGGCCCGAGGTTAAATCAGCAACCGTGTTGCTGCTGACCAGCAACCGAGGTTTGTGCGGCGGATACAATTCCTCGGTATTGCGGCAAGCGATGCTGCGCCGCGCGGAACTCAATGCCACGAATACAGGAATGAAGTTCGAAGTCAGCGGCAAACGCGGAATTTCCGCGATGAAGTTTCGTTCCGTCAGTATTGACCAATCCTACACGCACTTCGAGGACAAACCTGCATACGAAGAAGTGGCCGTGATTGCAGATCGATTGATGAGCGAGTTTATCGCGGGCAAGTTCGATCGGTTGGATGTCGTTTATACACAGTTCGTCAGTGTGTCAAAACAAATTCCACAAGTAGAAACGCTTTTGCCTTTTGCCCAACCGGCCACACAGGGCTCGACCGCTGAAAGCGCTGGTTCTACCGGCGTTCGAGCCGACTACGAATTCTTGCCGTCGGCTGAGAGTATTCTGGAAGAGGTCGTGCCAGCCAGTTTTCGCGTCAAGTTATTCAAGTGTTTTCTGGATGCAGCGGTCAGCGAGCAGATCGCGCGCATGGTTGCGATGAAGAGCGCCACAGAGAATGCTGGCGACATCATCAAGCAACTGTCGCGAACGTACAATCGCGCTCGACAATCGCGAATCACACAAGAAATCATGGAAATCATCGGCGGCGTCGAGGCTTTGGAAGGTTGAGGCGAGATTTCGACCCGCTGTTTAGGTCATCAACAACGACATCACAAAGAAGTTCATATTTTATCGGCGAGGAACTTGGTAAATGGCGACTGCCGCAGCGACTGCAAAGAAGAGCATTGGCAAGATTACGCAGGTCATTGGATCTACGTTTGATGCGGAATTTCCGCAGGGCCAACTACCGCCGATTTATAATGCCGTGAAAATTAACTCAAAAGCTAAAGGGGTCAGTATTAATTTGACCGGCGAGATTCAGCAGCATCTCGGTGGAAATCGCGTTCGCTGTGTCGCGCTGGGTAGCACCGACGGTCTTATGCGTGGACTCGATTGCGTTGATACAGGTCGCCCGGTCTCTGTTCCCGTCGGTAATAAGACGCTCGGTCGAGTGTTTAACGTGCTCGGTGAGGCTGTCGACCAGCGCGGGCCAATTGAAGCCGAAGACTTTTGGCCCATTCACCGAAGTGCGCCGACTGTCGATCAACTTTCGACTAATACCGAACTGTTCGAGACCGGTATCAAAGTGGTCGATTTGCTGACACCTTTCGTCCGCGGTGGTAAGGCCGGATTGTTCGGCGGTGCCGGCTTGGGTAAGACAGTTATCTTGACCGAGTTGATTGCGCGTATCGCCAGCTCACACGGTGGTTATTCGGTTTTCGCGGGAGTCGGTGAACGCACGCGCGAAGGGACCGACCTGTGGCTGGAAATGCAGGAGACGGAGATTGGTCAAACTGGGCGCAAGGTTATCGAGCAGACTTGTATGGTTTTCGGCCAGATGAACGAACCACCAGGCTCTCGTTTGCGTGTCGCTCTGGCGGCCTTGACGATGGCTGAGTATTTCCGCGATACGACTGGTAAGGATACATTGTTGTTCGTCGACAATATTTTCCGTTTTTCGCAGGCAGGTTCAGAAGTTTCCGCGTTGCTCGGACGCATGCCTTCCGCAGTGGGATACCAGCCGACATTGGCCACGGAAATGGGAGCTTTGCAAGAACGTATTACTTCGACGAAGAAAGGGGCTATTACTTCGGTTCAAGCGGTATATGTTCCCGCGGACGACCCGACCGATCCAGCGCCCGCAACAGCATTCGGTCAGTTGGATGCGTTTATCTATTTGGAAAGAGCAATTTCGGAAAAAGGTATTTACCCGGCTATCGATCCGCTGGCATCGAACAGCCGGATTTTGGATCCTCAGTTGGTAGGCGAGCGCCATTATGCCATCGCGCGGCGCGTGCAGACGATTCTACAACGCTATCGCGAGTTACAAGACATCATCGCGATTCTCGGTGTGGACGAACTGAGTGAGTCGGACAAGATGGTGGTTCATCGCGCACGTCGTATCGAACGGTTTTTGTCCCAACCGTTCTTGGTCGCGGAAGTCTTCACTGGCAAGCGTGGAGAAATTACACCGTTGGCGGAAACCATTCGCAGCTTTGAAGAGATCTGCGATGGTAAGTGGGATCACCTGCCAGAACCAGCGTTTATGTATGTAGGCGTCATCGAACAAGCGGAAGAGCAAGCCAAGAAGATGGCTGCGAAAGGTTAGTAACGATGAGCGAAATGCAGTGCGTGATCGTTACTCCGGAACGCACCGAAGTCGATGTTCGGGCGACGTCGGTGGTGTTACCGTTGTTTGATGGAGAAATGGGAATTCTCAGTGGACACAGTCCGCTGGTTGGTCGGCTCGGCTACGGTGAGCTGCGAATCAAACTGGCCGATGGCGTAGCGAGTCGGTATTTTGTCGAAGGCGGTTTTGTCCAAGTATCGGGCGACGTGGTTTCAGTACTAACGGATCGATTGTCGGACTGCACCAAAATTGATCGCCAGTCCGCTGAAAAGGCGCTCGACGCAGCCCTTTCTATACCCGCCACAAAGGAAAACGCGGTTGCTCGTGATCGAGCCACGTCGCGGGCACGAGCCATGATGCGGCTGGTCGAACGCAAATAGCCTGCAATTTTCTACATGCTCCAACAAGAACTCAAGTACCGTTGTTTTAGCGGTCTGTCGGTGCATTGCACAACGGTATCTGACTTTTGGATTCGTATCCGGTTTTTAACCGCACTTTCGTCGAGATGAATTCGACGAAAGTTTGCAGTAACATGATTGATATCGTTGTTTTATGGTTTTAGCAGCAATTTTCGGCCTCCTTCAGGGCGAGCGTGAACGCAATACCGTTCAACGAACGTGGGATAAGCTTCCAGCTTGTCAACCTGTAGCGGAGTTTCGCCATTGCTTGCACAAGATATTGACAAGCTGGAAGCTTATCCCACGTTCGTTGAACGGTATTGAGCGTGAACGGTAAAGGCTCAACCGCGATGTCGCTCACCATCCGAATCCTGCTGTATCAACATCAAAAGGAAGTTGGATTTTGGATGGGGCTCTTGGCGGCCCTGGTCTGGCTGTTTTCACCAGGATGGATGAACGGCGATGTACTGGCTTTTCGAGATACGTTTCACTTCTATTTCCCGTTGCAGATTTGGCTCGACTCTCAAGTTCAGCAGGGTCAGTGGTTTCCGCTGTGGAATCCCAGCGACGGCTTGGGAATCGGTACCGCAGGAGAAGCGACAACAGCACTGTTCTATCCGCTGAGAGTGATCTGGCTGTTGCCGCTGTTCTCCGTTGCACAGAAGTGTTCTTTGTTCGTGATTAGCCACCTGCTGCTGGGTGCCATCGGAATGCGAGTGGCTTGTTATCGGATAGGACTTTCCGCACCTTCTGCTTGTTTGGCATCGGCAGCCTATGCACTCAGCGGGCCGGTGTTTTTTCAACATGTGAATCTGCCCTATCTATGCAGTTCCGCGTGGGTGCCTCTGATCGTCGCTGAGCTTAGCCGCATGGCCAATGTTTCAGTCCATTCACGAGACTTCGGTGGGACTAGCAGATGTGAGCAGCACACGAGCATTTGGTCATTGTCATTCGCCATTTCGATGATGACACTGGCCGGAGATATTCAGTCCGCGGTAAACGCGGTACTGCTGGGACCAGTTGCAATTCTGTTTCGAGTCATCTGCGCCAGGAGAATCGCTGAGGCTAACCGCCCTGCGCAGGAATGGTTGACCAGCATTCTGCTCGCTTCAGTGCTATCCGCTGTTCAATGGATTCCAACACTGCATGCGGCGTTACAAAGCGAGCGGTTTCTTGGAACAGCGGGCTTCGTCCCCATGCCTGCAGATGTGGATGTGCAGGCTGGCCCAATTTGGCGCGATTTGTCAATGGAATCCACGTTGCCTACGAACAGAAATCGGGGGTACGACTTTAGCGTTCCTCCGTGGCATCTACTTTCAATGGTTTGGCCGACAGTAGGTGGACATTTTTTGCCCGAACACTCCCGCTGGTTTCAAGCAATTCCGGCGGAGGGTCGCGTGTGGACGCCGTCGCTATACATAGGTCTGCTCCCATGCATCATGCTGATGCACGGATTTTCGTTCAAGCGTACCGCGAGTTGGCGCTGGTTTGCATTATTAGCCGTTGTGGGTGTGTTGCTGGCGATTGGCAACTACGGTCCGGTTTGGTTCACGCGACAATTGATGATTCTCATCGGACTGCGGCACTGGACTGTATCATGGCCGCCAGACGATTTCGGTTGTCCGTATCAGTTGCTCACCGCAGTGATTCCTGGTTATTCCGCATTTCGATACCCAGGCAAATGGATTTGCTGGCCAACATGCGCGATGGTTCTGCTAGCGGCCATGCAATTCGACTCGATGCGTGCACACTCTGGCCGTTTATTGACCAGGGCATTTTCCTTGAGTTTATTTGTCGTATCGATGGCAGGATCGGTGATGTGTCTGGCTGTCCGAACGTTGAATCTCGGGGGTTGCTACGATTCATGGAAGGCTTGGATCGAACGATGTCCGGCGGATGTCTGGCTTGGTAGACCCGACGCGGACGCCGCATTCGACTCAGTCCAATTTTCGTTATTTCTGCCCATCGCGATCATGGCAAGTGGTTTCCTGGCGTCGCGTTTGCCAGTCATAAGCGGCTATCAATCGGCCTTAGTGATCATCATGACCGTGATCGAAATGTCGCTATGCGCGCGGACTTGGATCAGTTTTGTTCCTCAAGCATCAATGGGTAAGCCACCAAATGTGTGGTCGAATGATCAAGATTCGATGAATTTGGTATGGTGCAATTTGTCGAAAGCAAACATTCTTGGAGATGCAAAAATCGTCTTTCCAACAAAAACTAGCAGTGATCGCATGCAGCGGTTGTGCGAGTACCAGCAAGTTTTCTTGGTCGGTAAGTTGCATTTGCTGTACGGGGTTCGCAACTTCGGAGCGACATTGTCGATGGAACTACCAGCGCAGAGAATGGTGCGTCAATCGTTAAGCCGGTGCGACACACAGGAGATACAGAATGCACGGTTGGATGAGTATCTGGCGTGGCTGGGAATTGGCGGCCGACTGGCTCGCGCCGAATCTAACGCGATGGACGGCATGCTAAGGCAAACCAGTGCAGCGGAGTCACTTCCCAATTTTCACGGTCGATTCGTTTGGCGGGAAATCCCCAATCCTGCTCCATTTATCGAAGCCATCGAACACCGGGATAACAACACTGAAAATGCTCCGCCGGTTGTTCGCGCAAGACTACTCAGTCCCACTCGCATCCAAATTGAAATGGATAGTCAAGATGCAACGCAAATTGTAGTTCGCCAGCATTTCGATGGGTTATGGAGAGCAACTGTGAACTCGCGCGACGGCGGATCGCATGCATCTCCGATCACCGTTCAGCGTTATGCGAGATTGTTTCAGAGCATTACAGTACCTGCGGGTCGCATGTCGGTAACGTTGACCTATTTTCCTTGGCCGGTATGGTTAGGGGCGGTTGTATCTGTAGTTTCTTGGTTGTCAGTGTTGGTAGGTTCAATGTGGAAGTATCGTTTCAAGAATCCCAGATCGCCTGGAGATTTCGCATGAACGAACGACAACAGCGCTCGCTGACGGCAGATGCGCTGAGTATTTGGTTGGCCGGTGTCGAGGCAGTCAAACCATCGTCGCTGTTTAAGAATCACGCGAGTCTGAGAAATCAGTGGTTAACGATTGGCGATGAAGAAACTGACGTGAGCCTTTTCGAACGCATCGTCGTAGTTGGAGCCGGAAAGGCATCTGCGGCGATGGCCATCGAATTGGAATGTCAGTGCCTCTCCAAGTTGCCTCGTCATATTGCCGTTGTCGGTTGGATCAATGCTCCTGAAGGCTCATTCGATGCTGAACACCAAGGCAGAATTCACCTACACGCAGCGAGGCCAGCGGGACTGAACATCCCAACGCAACAAGCAGTCGACGGGACCAAACGCATTGTGGAATTGGTGAGCAGTTGTGGCGAGCGAGATCTGTGTATCGTATTGCTCTCTGGTGGTGGATCGGCGTTGTTGGTTGCCCCAATCAACGGCATCTCATTGATCGACAAGCAATTGATTGCCAAGCGCGTGGCCGCATCAGGAGGCAACATCGATCAGTTAAACGCAATTCGTCGAGCCGTCAGTTCAGTCAAAGGCGGCAAACTTGCGCGTGCATGCTCTGCGGGAAAGATGTTTACCGTAATCGTTTCCGATGTGCTGGGCGACCCACTTGAAACGATTGCGTCTGGCCCGACATATGAGTCGTTTCAAGAAGTATGCAGCTTGGCTCGACAAGCGATCCACGATTTGGGACTTGAACATGATCCAGATCTTCGACGGACGATCAAGCAATTGAACCTGGCGTCGGCCCAGCCCAGCACTCTGCCCACAGCATCTGGACATGTTGCTGTCAAACACATCGTGCTGGCCAATAATGCTACTGCGGTCGACGCTTGTGGAATCAAGGCTGTGGAACTAGGCTACCGGTATGTCATGCAGTCCGCTCTAAAATCGGAAGGGGACGTAACTGGAGTTTCCAAGTCCTGCGCGAAGGCGATCGTTCAGATGGCCCAGCAATCTGACATTGACTGTTGGATCAGTGGCGGTGAGCCTACGGTCACGCTGCCGAGCGAAGACTGTGGCAGAGGCGGTCGCAATCAACAATTGGCGTTGTTGACTTTGAACGAACTCCTGGAATGCAAAGCGAGTGGAAGTGTTTCCGTGGATTTCGCTTTTCTTTCTGGAGGAACGGACGGCGAAGATGGACCCACGGTCGCAGCCGGGGCCATGTTTGGCGCCAGGGACCTGGATCGCGCGCGAGAGCTGAATCTTTCTCCGCACGAATTTGTGCGCCGAGCGGATGCCTACGCTTTCTTTGAGCGACTTGGTGGCCTGATACATACCGGACCAACGGGAACGAATGTCTGCGACGTACGGATTGCGCTGGTTGCCCACAAACATGCCGCACATTGAAAGAGCATAGTCTTAGAGTCGTCCGAGCTCTTGCGAAGTTGTCCATCCATGGCGGAGCACTTCGGTAGCATATTGCTCAAGCGTCTGCATTCCCAGGCGCGAGGCAATTTGTTGCCAATCAAACGTGTCGCCACCGGAACAGATTGCTTGGCCCAAATGGTCGTCCATGGCAGGTAACACTTCGGCCAATAGCAATCGTCCTCGGTAACCGCTTTGATGGCAATGTTCGCATCCCGCCGGAACGAAGTCATCCACCCAGCGACTTTCGCGAGCTGTTGCGGGTACAGGACTGGTGGAACTAGGTACACGACAATCGCAGAGCCTTCGTACGAGGCGTTGACAGACCAGCACGTTGAGGCTGCTGCGAATCTGATGAACGGGGACACGCATGTCGAGCAACCGACGCAAGCCGTCGCACGCGCTGCGAGCATGCATGGTCGACACCACGAGTTGGCCGGTCATCGCCGCTTGAAAAACTGTCTGCGCTGTTTCGTTATCTCGAATCTCGCCCACTAACAGAACTTCCGGGTCCTGCCTTAGGATCGCTTTCAAACCACTTGCCCAATCGTAGCCAACATTGGGTTGGATTTGTGATTGGGCCACGTTGGGAATTTCAACTTCGATTGGATCTTCCAGTGATACGATGCTGCGAGAACTCGAGCTGGTTGCGGCGATCGCCCGGATACATGCGTAAGCGGAAGTAGACTTGCCAGACCCTGCCGGGCCAGTGAACAGCACCACTCCGGCAGGCTCGGCTAGTGAAGCTGAGATTTGCTCAAACACCAACTGGGGCAATCCGAGATCACTGGGCAGCCACTGTTTCCCCTGTTGATTGGCCAGCCGAATCACGATCCGTTCGCCGTGCAGAGTGGGCAACGTGACCACGCGAGCCTCCAATTCGCTTCCTAGAATTGCCAAGCGTCCTTCCTGAGGAACATCGACTCGATAAGTTAGCAGCTTGGCAATACTCTTCAGTCGATTGGCGATCGTGGTCATTTGGCCTTGCGGCACTACCCCAAAACTGGAAAGTACGCCATCAATGCGCAAGCGAATTTGGATCGAGGCACCTGCAGGATCCAGATGAATGTCACTGGCGTGCAGCTTGATCGCCTGTCGCAACATGCGATCAACCGCGATGGTCGCATAGTCATCGTTTCTAGGATCGACGTCGCGCAGAAATTCGCACGTCGCATTCAGCAGTTGCGACTGCCTCGGAACGTCGTTGCTGTCAGACTTGCGATTCTTCCACACGATCGTTGGACATCCCAGGAATAGATTGTGAAAACAGGTAAATGATGTTTGCCCTGATACCAATGTAAGCAGGCAGAATGGTTACCAAGCAGAATCCGACAATTGAAATTGGCCATGCACCTTCGGCCAGCAACCGCTGTGTGTCCAGCGAACTTCCGCCCGCCAACCACGCCAGTGCCAAATAGAGTCCGTTCGCGAGCAAGCAGAAATTCGCGATTAACCAGATCCACTCGTTGCGGAACACCAGCGCGATTGCGAGCGGTACAATCGAGCCCAACACAGGTCCTGCCCACAATGTGATCAGCGGTTTTGGGTCGGGATCAAAAAAACTGTACGGCAATTGCCAGGGCCACAACTGCCAATCTCGCAACGAGGCACCACACAACCACCCACCAACGATGTGCCCAATTTCATGAGTTTCAATCATCACGCACCAGCTCAGTAGGATCGTGCCGATGAACATAACTGTACGCACAACCACGGTGATTTCTCGCGACCTAGGCATAGAGAATTCACGCTGCCGTTCGAGAACCACCGCGGTAGTTCCACAGGCTGGGTACATAACGAACCAACATTCCCACGAGAATAAGCGCACCACCACTCCACGTCCACCATGGCACGGGCTGATAAGTTGAGTGATGGTGCCAGGCGATGAAGACCCAGACCGGAACCAGGACAGGTTCGATCAGCGTCAGCAGCGACGCTTCAGGGCTGGGTGTGGTGCGCAAACCGCGGGCGAAAAGTACATAAGGTAATGACATTTGGAAGATGCCAAACATGGCCAGCGCGGCATAACTGTTCAGCGGAATGTCGGCGACGTGCGGGATGATCCAAGGCGAAAGCAACACGAGGTTGCTGGTGTGATTGAGAGCGATCAACCAAGTTGACTCCACATCGCGAAAGTACCTGAGGAACAGCACGACACTTGCAAAAGACAGCCCCGAGAGGATTCCCAACAGCGTTGCTCTGGTCGATCCATATCCCAGCTCCATCGTGAGAATTAGACCAACGCCGGCCAAGCAACATACGAACATGCCGATGTCGGCCGGCGCGAACCGTTCCTTCAGCACACTGACGCCAAATATCAACACCCAAACTGGACTCAGGTTCTGCAACCAAGTCGCATTGGCGGCCGGTCCATGAACCATAGCGCTGAGAAATGACCAAGTCATCGTGGTGAAGCACAACATCATCGGCAACATTTTCCAACGCCATTCGGGTTTGCGTATCAGTGGCAATAGGATCAACAGCGCGAAGAAACTTCGCCAAAACGCAAACAAAATTCCCTTGGATTCGTGAGGCCATCCATCGAACCACGGAGCTTTCACGAACAAGCCGCTCGAACTCCACAAAACGCCAGCCAGTGCAACCTGGAGGCGACCGAGCCAAACGTCGCGAGGTGTCACAAGCATGCTTTCAATTTACGTGTGTGATGCGCTGGCGAACTTCACCGAGAACAGGATGGGGGCAAACGACAGGTGTTTGACGGACGCCCCAGGGTTGAAGAACTCAATGCGTCCATAGCGAAACGCCCTTATTGGAACATGAGTATGCCCAAAGAAGACTTTATTTGGCAGTGTCTGATCATGCGGCAGTGCACGAACGATCGATTTGTAAAGTTGCCGGCAAGTATTGTGCGGAATGTGGCGCACTCTTGGAATAAACTTATGCAATCGCAGGGCGACCACCATGTCGTAAGCCCGATGTTGCGTGCGACTTTTGGTTTCTTCGCCGTGAAACTTGCGGCGATACTTGGCTAACCCATACGGATGCCGGCTCGCGTCGAGAATGTCGCCATGTAGAAACAGGCAGTCGCCGATTCTAAGTTGCTCCGGATGCCAGGAAAAATTCCCGTGTGCGGCAGTCGTTCGCTGGAGCGATGTTGCGAGATCTGGATGTGAGTCGTGATTGCCAAGCAAGTAAACGATCTGCGCGTGGGCATGCTCACGGCTAAATTCTTCCAACCAGTGCGAGGCAGCGTCGATGGTCCGCTGCAAACTGCCTAGGCTGGTCCAACGCAAATCAAAAATATCGCCTCCCAGCACGACGAGATTGCTGGACTTGCAGGCTGAACGCAATGCCGCTTCGTTCTCCGCGTAAGCTGAGCGAGGGCTGAACAGGTGTAGATCGGAGAAAAAGCATCCGCGAATCGGTTGTAAGTGGTGCCACACACCGTCGGACGGGGACGCTATCGAATTGAGCTGATGGCTCATCGCAGTACCGCGCGCTGGATCTTGCATACCAATAATGTGATGGAGTCGCCCTGCCCTTGATGTTGCCGTTACTTTTTTCGCTTGCCCTTTCCTTTGTCGTCGCCACGTTTACGACTACGCCTGCGCCTGGAAGCATCGCGTTCAAAAACTGAGAATTCCTGGATCATGAAAGTGACAAAGCCCTCGGACTCCGTCCAAGCTTCGGTCAACTCAGAAATACAGTTCGCCGCTTCTTCAGGGCTCCCCACGGTGTAACTGGAGGGAATTTCAGGAGGTTCGTCGGATAACAGTAACTGCACGACATATGGATTCGCCTCAAAAGCCGACCTCATCGCTTTCTTAGTGGCCATTGAAGCACCGTTGCAACGAAATTCGATTAGCGTGTTAGTGTAATGCCACGACGCTGAATCTTCATCGTAATTCTGGAGAATCTCCGCTGCTTGCGCGTCGCGGCCTTGCGTTAAGAGTAACGGCACGACCGTGTAGCGAATGCCTTGATTATCGTTGGGGTTCAATCGCAGCAATTCGAGATTCTGGATAATGGCTTCGCCGGTATGACCAGCTTCTTCCAATGCGCAGGCCAGTCCCGCACATGCGCGCATGTAGGCGCGGGTATCGATAATACTCCAGAAATTTCCTACATCGTCCTGCATGCGCTGGGCTCCGAGTTGCTGTTCACCCAGTTGCTTGGCTGCCCGAAACAATTCGATACGATGTTCAGGAAATCGCTGCGATTCGGCCAACAAAATACTGGAGTCTAGATGATTGGGGTCTTCCTTAACCGCTTTTTTCGCCAGCACGACTCGTAAACGGCCGAATGCATCGAGGGCTTGTTGGTAGAATGCATCCGCACGTTCGGCGGCGTTGGTCGGTAGTGATTTGACCTGTGGGATTGGGCCGCTGAATCGATCGTTAATCGCCGCGTTCAATTCCTCAATGGATTCCCAATCCTGATCTTGCGAGATAAACTCTTGAACCATTTTCATGTGAGCGTCGGTGCCCCTTCGATCGGGCATCAGTCCGCGACGCATCCACTCTGAGCGATCCGGCGGATCGAGCAAGTTAGGAATTCTCAGCGTACAAGGTATCGTCCGTCCAAAAAAATTCACTTGCTTCGTCCAACGACCGGAATCGATTTCATCCTCTGTCGTATCGCCCAAAGCCTGCATCACCGCAGTCGCGAACTGTAATTCTTCTTCTGTCGGTCGCCGCGGTCCGTCGGGCGAATGAGCATTCATCGAGGGAAATGCATCGCCAGTCTCCAAGGGCAGATCCAGCTCGCGCCAAAGCGACAGATCGCTGTTCCTCTCGTCAATCGCTGAATCGAAAGTAATGCTGACAAGATTCAACAAGCGAACATCGGCTCGTTGAGCCATTAGATCATAATGCGTATCCTCATCCTCGTAAAATCCGATGCCATAGGTATTCGAAGCGGCTCCCAAGATCACGGCAAATCGCATGTTATCAGGTGCACCGGTTAGTTCTATTTGAATCAAGTCGGTATCATCAAGGTAATTCCAGATGCTCGCGCGAAAATAGTCCGCGGCTGCATCCGCGTATTCGCGAATGTGCTGCTCGGCGCAACCGGCCTCGCTCAATGTTGGCAAGAGAAATCCCTCGCACAACTTTTCTTCCAATTCATCGACGATCGACAGCCAGGGGAGCATGTCTTCGACGTAGAATACCTTTGAGCCCAACCGGCCAAAACCCTTTTTCAGCCCGGTTGCCAGTTCTCGATCATTGCACTCAATCCGCCCAGGGCGGGCTGTGATTTCTGGCTTGTTGGCAAGTTCGAGAAAGGTCACCAGCAATGCTTCGACTTCATCGTTCTCCATAAAATCGAAAGGCCTGGCATGGACCACTTGCTGTTCCACCGAACACCACACGACCATGCCTGGATCGCCAGCATTTTCCTCGATCCCAATTCCCATCTCGCTCAGCGAGATTATTCCGCCCTGCCAGGTATCATCTGCGTCTAGAGGCAGTGAAGAGAATCTTCCTTCGAATCGACTCATCGTGCTACCCTAAGCAATTTGCGTTTTAAAGTCCCGTGCGTTTTGATGGCCCGATAAGATTCTTCGGCCGAGCAACGCTCACCACGGAAATTTGCAGCCTAATAAATTGCCAATCATAACCTTTTCAGAGCGAAGTGTCTGCCACTGGAAACCACCTGCTCGTGTTAAAAACGGGTATCTATCAGCTCAGCGCATCTTGAGTTCAACGGACTCGACGGCGGATAATTGTTGCAGTTTGATAACCGCGGAAGTAGCATCCGTGTGTGTAGCTAAGATAACTTCGTAGTGGAGCTTGAGTGCGGCACCCTTGCGTGCCGTTTCGACACAGCGCAACTGAAACGATCGGCACATTTGACCGATCGTGATTTGAACCGCTTCGGCAGCCGATGGCCCGACAACCAAGGCCAGATCTATAGTCTTGGCCACAGCGCCAGCCGGAGGTGTTGGTTCGCGAGACTCACCAGTGAACGCTCTGGGAAAGTAGTGAATGAACTGCACGATCGCACTGACCATGACCAGCCCGATAGTTGCGATCAAGAATTGTCCTGCACCTATTGCCATGCCGACGACGACGGAAGTCAAAACGAAAGCCACATCTTGAGTCTGTGGGACTGCCGTCCGAAAGCGCACAATCGAAAGGGCGCCAACGAGGCTGAATGCGCGAGCAATGTTGTCGCCAATAATTTGCGTGGCCATGGCGATCAGTACACTCATTAAGACTAGCGTGATCGGCAATGTGTCGTCCGACAGATTATTTTGCCGTCCGCTTGCCAACCACGCCACCACGCATCCAGCCACAATTGCGAGGGCCAGCCGCAACGCTATCAAAGCTACGCCGACATCGCCGGCTAACCCATTTAGCAAACTTGTGAATGTTTCAGACATGTACGGTACTTGGAGAATCCCGTTGCAACCAAAGGAAATCTCGCCAGTAGTTCCTTGAAAATTGGGGGCATGATCGAATGGAATTTCAACTCGAGTATCTCCACGTCACCTGACTTGGCCGGCGATTTTGAGTCCGACGCAGGGACCGACCAAGCGTGCAGCGGATGGCCCGTTAGGCCTCTATCAATGGTGAACCGCAGCGGACCGCATGACGAATCGCCCACTCGAGCAAATCGCTCATAATACACGATTGCCGAGGGCACGAGCTTGCGAGCGGCGATTCGCTGTCGAAACCAATCGCCACTCCAATCCGACCAGGCATGGCCACCAGTTCCGTCGCCCTGTTGGATTTCTCGTTCAGCTACGGCACAAGGAGCATCATCCAGTTGTGCTACGCGCGGGGTAATTCGCAACTGATCCAACTCCGAATCGTCGATGCGAGTGCGCCGTTTCTGGACGACCGACTTAATCTTCTTCTTGGTCTCCAACCATATCTGCGGCTCGTTGCCGTAGCGCCGCAACCGGTGTTTGGTTCTACTCGCATCGCCTTTTCGATAAAACAGGTCCAAATTAACTGTATCAAGATACAATGTACTGACTCGATACACATCGTTACCTGGCTCGGCCGCCGAAGCTTGCGTATCGATTTCCAATCGGCATCGCGCCCATGTGCGTAGCTGTTCGGCCAAGACAGAATCGATCATGAACTTTAGTTCGATTCGCTTATCAGCTCGAACACTGGACTGGAAACACGGCTGGGCTTGCTGGGGCAGAACCTGCTGCGCGAGTTCATTATTCATGGTGGAATTATCGTGTTGCAGTGATTCGTATCGCGACCTGAGCGGTAAAGTTTGGCTTGTCATGGCTTTCCTTTGCTTGTACCTGTTGCCATCTTGGCGAGTGCTTCCTCAGTCGTTCGTCGAAGATAAGTGCTACGCACGTCAAAGAACTGGCGCAGATTGCTTTCGCGACCACGACGCGGCCCCGGACCAAACTGTTCCGGTGGAGTTTGTGGAGTGCTTTCCGCAGCGATTGGAACTTCAGCGCTCGTCGCGCGCAGAAATCCCTCATAGGTACCCAGCTTACGCGTATCTGCTTCGATTTCTGCACTGACCAATTGACGATACTGCGCGACGACCGGTCCGATCACGTCCCACGCAAAATCCTTTTCCGCCAACGTTCGAACGTTTTGTAGATATTGCTCGCGGAATTCAGGCACAGCGAGAATCTTGCTCCGCAGCGGCTTGCTAGGATCATCCAAACCAACCAGTGGATCCAGCTCTAGACCTCCACCGGCTCCTCCACGTCCGCCCGTTCCACCAGGTCCAGGGCCAAATCCGCCTCGACCACCACGTCCTTCAGGTCCTTCCGGTCTTTGTCTCTCCGGTACACGTTCTTCTGGTCCACGTCCACCAATTCCAGGTTTGGCTGGGCGATCATCCTCTGCAGCGGGTCGCTTAGGCCCTCGTTCGAAATCTCTTCCACCATCGAATTGGTTTGGACGACCACCTGGACCTCCAAATCCACCAGGGCCTCCGAACCCACCAGGCCGTCCGAATCCAGGGCCTGCGAATCCACCAGGACCGCGCGGGCCGCCAGGCCCCATCGATGCGCGAAAAGCCTCGTTCATATCGTAGGGGAAGAAATGAAATTTCCCTGCGTCATCCAACCAAATGCTGTAGTCGCTGGCGCGAGTCCAATAGCCGTCGCTGTTGAGTACGGAAACGTCCATTGCCAGGAACCACAACAGCTCTTTGATATCGACCAAATTGCTCAGCGCCTGTGGGAGCTGGTCGGTAGGAGTTTCATTGAGGGTCTTGCAAAACGCAATCAACTTCTTCCACGCCTTGTCGCTGTCACCCTTTATTTCAAACGTGCGCCGATACGTTTCGATGTCGTCCCCGATGTACTCCAGTCCACCACGAGCGCCTGGCGACCCAGGGACTTTCCAACGCGTACCGCCTGATTTCCCATAATGCTCTTCTAGGAACTCCTTATTGAATTGTTGAACATTCGAGTAAACTCCCCAATTCTCACCGTTGATTACTACGCGCACCAAATTTGCTTTGGGAGTCGGCAAATGCTTCGAAGCGATAGCAGAATAGAGAACCGAACTTAGCATCGAATCGTCCTCGGCTCCATTCAATAGATTGAGTGTCTTATAGCCGTACAGTCGTTGCTCGGTATTTACCAAATCCATCGCCAAGTTCAACGAACGCTTGTATCCGTCTGGGACCATTTGATAGGACGAATTGCCTCGAAAGTGAATTCCGACTTGCGGATAAACTCTGCCGTCGACCGTTAGCGTGGCGGGCACCTCGACATCCGAATCGCGAAACGCGGCCAACTCGGCTTCCCAATCTTGATTTTCAAACTGAATGAAGATCGTACGCAGCACGTTGGCGTCATACAGTCCGCCAGTGGCTGGCGCTACTTCCTCGGGTGAGATCGTTTTACCGGGCTTAGCAGGTTCACGATTTCGACCCTTGGGTCCACCAGGGCCTCCACGAAAACCATCGGCGCCCGGTGGCCCAAAACCCGGTGGCCCGAATCCCGGAGGTCCAAAACCACCTCGCTCTGGCCCTGGCCCGAATCCAGGAGGTGGACCGAAACCACCTCTGGCAACCGGATTCTCACGTACAAACTCGCGTGCTTCGGTGCGCTCTGACTGGTTCAGCCACCCATCCTTGTTCGAGTCGAACTGCTTGAGCAACTTGCGTTCTTGGCGGCGAGGAGGCCCACCAGGTCCGCCGGGGCCGCGCGGCCCCCCGAAACCAAATTGAGCGGGAGGGTTTTCGCGACCCAAAGGAGCCTCAGGACGATCGTTGGGTTCGCCCGGCCCAAGAGGCTGCTGGGCGAACGCCGCCATCCAAATCCCAGCCATTACAGTGGTAACGCCCACAAACACTAAGTATTTCATGAGAAACTCCGGCTTTCTGCGCGACGCAAGATGACAAACATCTATAAATAACCCGCCCTTGCTCGAATGGTTGCGAACCATTTCGAATTCCGCCGCGAAAAAAGAGAAAGAATTTCCTACTGGGGAAAATTCTTGCAAAATTACAGCACGCTGCAGGGAGAAGATAGCCTTCGGCTCACATTAAAGGCCAATACCGTTCAACGAACGTGGGATAAGCTTCCAGCTTGTCAATATCTTGTGCAAGCAATGGTGAAACTCCGCTACAGGTTGACAAGCTGGAAGCCTTGTTATACCCCACATCTTTTTTGACATAAGTTGACCAATGACCAGTTTTCCTAAATTCCCCAACGTTACCTCGCTAGCAAAGAAAATCGATGTAAGGATCTCAAGAA
>SXGS01766814.1_pt1 | contig 74961 bp, 64 predicted proteins | sample 3174681 | NCBI WGS metagenome assembly SXGS01 (sample SAMN11356861, study PRJNA531348) | freshwater metagenome | isolation source: freshwater sample F1-80 | place: China: Fuxian Lake, Yuxi | collected 2017-12-25
CTTTCGTTGAATTAGGAAATATAGCCTCGATTATGTTCACCCATCCGCCGGGCAACATTCACCCGGACGTTGGCAACTCAGACCTCTCAAGTGGACTCATCCCATCTGTCGCAGGCGCACAGCCCGTTGGCACAAGGTGAACAGCCACCTGATTACCAACAAGCCTGCGCTTTGGATTGACGGGTCCCAGCGCATCACAGCACCGCTGCTGCCCCTGTTCGAGAGCCTGAAGCATCGCCAAATTGCCACGTTCAAGCATCCTGATCGAACCTGTGTATATCAGGAGGTCAAAGCCTGTCAAAGGTTGCGCAAGGACAATGCGGAGCTGATGAACCGTCAGGTCGCCAGGTATCAGAAGGAGGGATATCCTCCGTTCAATGGCCTCGTGGAGACTGCTGTCCTTTTCAGGCAACCCACTGTGGAGGTGGAGCGGTTCAATTACATTTGGTGGGAGCAGATCCATACGGGCAGTTACCGGGACCAGCTCAGTTTCAATTATTCCATCAGTAAGACTGGCATCCAGTACGTTCATATCCCTGGTGATCGCACCAAGTCCCCCTGGTTTGAATTTGTGCCTCACGGGGGTAGCCGTTAATGCTGAAGATCGGGATCTTTGCGCCTTATGTTCGCAACGAAACAACCCTTGCCGCCACACAGTTTGCCGATTGGCTGGTCCGGTGTGGTTTTGAGGTCGTTTACCTTGCGGATGGGAAGGTTGCCAGCGGAATAAGTTCCCACTGGGACACGCAAGTCAAAAGTTCCCACAACGTGTCCCTGTACAAGTGGGGCAAGGGCCTGACACATGTATGCTGGTTCTCAGTCAATTCGTTTGTGATGAGTGCGATTCAACTGGTTGCCCCGAACGATCCCAAGCGGACCCTGAAGCATTTCTTCTTTCCCACCTGGAAGAATTGGACTCTGGATGAGGAGGGGATGTTCCTGGTGGCCGACAAAGTCATCTGCCTGAACCATTCCCTGAAGCATTGGATCAACAGGAAGTATGGTTCCGACAAAACGAAATGGAAGCGGTTGGTCAGCCCAGCCATCATTACCTTTCCGAAGGTTGGACGGGTCAATCCCAAGACCAAACATCTCTGCGTCGTCTTGTCCAAATCCGTCGTTCTTGACCTGGGCCTGGATCTGTTGCACGTTTTCAACTGCCTCCTGGACGGGCATCAAAACCTGCATGTGACGTTTATCCTGGAACATACCTTGCCCAAGGGATACCGAAAGGAACTTTCGAGAACCAAAGACCAACACCCCGATCGCGTTGAGATCCTCGGAAGTCCAGCGTATCAGGACTGGCCGGGAATCATCAGGCAGCACGATTGGGTCTATCTTTCAACGACCAGGCACACCTACGGTTCCCTACTCACACACTGCGCCTCTGCCGGTGTACCGATAATCGCTCACGACGTTGCCCCTGTTACCGAACACATCGAGGACCGCGTGTCAGGTGTGGTGATCCCTGCCGAGATCATCGAATGCCCTGCACCTGTGGCCGAAGTGGACATTGAGGATGTCATGGTCACACTGGAGCGCGTGTTGAGCAACCATGATTGTGTCCTGGAGGATCACCAGGCAGACATCACCCTTCGCCTGAAGACCAAACAGGAATCCTTTGCCCGTTTCATCAACCAGGAGTTTTTAGCGTGATTCTTTGGCATATCCTGACCGCCAACCAAGGGAAGAAGAAAGCAATCGGGTGCATTGGCTTATGTGAGCAGTTCGAGCCCTTATGTGAGGAGTTCGGGGCCTTATGCGAGCAGTTCGAGCCCTTATGTGAGGAGTTCGGGGCCTTATGTGAGCAGTTCCAACCACAAGGCAGGACCAAATGACCCCTGTTAATCCGACCAATGTGATTGTTGCGGGAACGCCTGGTGCCTGGATCAATCAGGTTGCCAAGCGTTTGTTTTTGCGTGGTTGGCATGTTCTCTGGCCCGGGCAGGATTACAAGGTCAGGGATGGAGAGCTGTTCCTGACGCACAACAGCCAGAACATTGAAATTCAGGCAATCAATCAGGCGCTTTGTGATGAGCATGGAACACATCTTCTGAGTGCAGATTTGCCAAATATCTACCGCGTGCCCTATCCGGGTCCGACGGAATTCATCAACAAGTTCAACGGATTGCCTGTGGTAATATCCGGAACGTCCTTGTCCCCGTTTCTGGATATGTGGGCCAGCACAGCCAGGTCGGCGTCTTGGATATGTTTCCAAGGGACGACATATTTGCTCCCCTCCCGCTCCCACCACGCAAAGAAGGTTAGAGGGATGGATGGAGGCCATATGACTTCATGTGACTTAAAGTGGGAACATCGGCAACAGACTAAGAACATCACTAAGCCTTTATTAATCAGGCACTTACAGCAAATTTGTTCTCATGTTCCCACTTTTCAAACTTTCTCCTTCCGTATGGGGAAGTTGGTAATGGTAATTACTTACCCAATGTCCTCTCTGGAATTTTTTTTCAGGCAAAAGTAAGAACTGGGAACACTCCTACAACCTAAATCGTTTTCAAAATTAGAGTTACGTCAATAAAAAACATGTTCCCACTTTGTTCCCATGTTCCCACTTTGTTCCCATGTTCCCACTTTCCCAACCAAAGAGGGATTCCTCTTTAACACCCCCCCAATCCATCCCGCTTCATTTCCTGAGCGTGGAGGTCAAACTGGTTAAGTGTTGGAGGCGGAGGACTCTAACTTGAAATCCCAGGGAGAAGACCGGATGCAATTTGTGCTTCCTGAAAAGCAGACCATCTTAAATTCTGGAATTTAGTTTAGGTTCCATTTCCTTTCATCCTGGAACCATTCAACACCTTCTGGTTGACCCTCCAATGCCCAATCAAACTCCTGGTATGAGTCCTGTGCTGATGGCTCCTAACTTGGAGAAACCCTTATTGGTTAACACCAAGGATCCGTTGTCCAAATCCTGAACTCGTTTCACAACCTATACACCTTGATCCAAGCCACACCGGGGTCACTTCATCAAACCATTCCTCTTTCACGCAGACCTGAATCCAAATAAGGCGAGTGGGATAAATGATCCCAATCCGGACCTTGGTTCCCTCACCTGATCCCTCTCACTCCCTTTGCGCGGCAAAGACCTAAATTTTTAGGTCTTTCGTGTCACTATTGAATGGGAAGGTTTAGCTATCCCGGCCAGATCAAACCGAGCCTTCTCCAGCGTCCTGACAACAAGACGATTTGAGTTCAGCCGACTGGCCTGCCTATCTCTGACCCAAACTGTCACAGCCCTGACGGCTCACCCTTGAGCCGCCGGGGCTGTTTTCCTTTCCACACCTCATTCCAAGGAGGTCCTATGACCACACCCATTCTGGCTGCCTTATCTTTGGCAGCCAGTTTACTTGCCCTTGGCTGGGCCCGGGAGCACAGGCTCCGTCGGGCCCTGCTTTCACTTCTTGCCCGAGTCTTCACTAAGGAGGAAAAACGATGAACCGAATCCATGGCTGGCCAATTCCAACCACCGGTTTCCTGGTGCTGATTACAGCCGCAGGCTGTGGTCAGGCGCCCGATTATCGGGATCAAAGGCTCGCGGAGTTGGCCCAGACGAGCGTACACGAACAGGCTCAGCAAAATGCCCGCATGACCGAGGTCATGAAGCGGGACGCCGAGTTTCGTCAGGAATTGATCTCTGCCCATCAATCCCTGACGAAACAGCTCAATCAACAACAATCGGTAATCGATGCAAATCGTGACCGCCTGGAAAACGATCGTCGCGAATTGGCCCAGCAACGATACCGTGATCCGATCATTGCCACTGTTCTCCAAAACAGTGCCATCATGGTTGCCTGTCTGCTTCCCCTGCTTGTTGCCCTGTTGGGTATTTGGCAGATGCAGCACCAGGAACCAGACCATGCTGCCATTGCAGAACTGTTGGTCGCTGAGCTGACAAGCGAAAGACCGCTGTTTTTACCCACCCCAATCTTTCCAAGGTTGGCAGCACCCGCTGAAGCCTCCCGTAGCCAACAACCATTCGATGACTCGGATCACCTGTCCGAGCCACCTTTCTGAACCACCACACCACAGGAGTAAACCGTTCATGAGTCACATCGTTCAAATCCAAACCGAAGTCCGGGATCCGGTTGCTGTGCAATCGGCCTGTCGTCGGCTCAACCTCCAAAACGCCGAATTTGGAACGCACAAGGTATTCACCAACAGGGCGGAAGGCTGGGGAGTCAAACTTCCCGGCTGGATCTACCCGGTGGTCTGCCAAACCAACACCGGCACGGTGCAGTTTGACAACTACAACGGATCGTGGGGTGAGCAGGTCCACCTCGACCACTTCCTTCAGGCTTACGCGGTCGAGAAGACCAAAGTCGAAGCCCGAAGGCACGGACACACCGTCCTTGAGCAAACCCTAAACGATGGTTCGATCAAGCTCCTCGTTCAAGTCGGGGGTGCAGCATGACCAAAACTATCGAGATCATCGTTTCACCGACCGGCCAAACCCAGGTGCATACCCGGGGATATTCCGGGAGCAACTGCCGGGAAGCCAGCCGGTTCCTTGAACAGGCCCTTGGCAAACCAACCCAGGAACACCTCACCCCTGAGTTTCATTTAGAGGCCAGTCAACAGACCGGCCTGAAGTCCTACCACCTATAACCCAAAGGAGTCCATCAACATGACCTTAAGAACTCGTCTCGCCGAGTATGTACGAGCCTGCTTTACGGGTATCTGGATCGAATCCCACGAACACCAGGATGCCATCGCCGAGATGGCCAACCTCTGCCGGGAGCAGTCGTGGAGGTTTGCCGTTTGGAACATTGAGGCCGGTCTTTCAGGCCCCGATCAGGCCACAACACCGGCCAATGGCACCAATGATCCTTTGAGTGCTGTTCGTGCAGCAGGAGCACTTGCCAGCCCTGCCGGTACGGCGATTTTGGTACTGGAGAACTTTCACCGGTTCCTGTCCTCCGCCGAGATCGTCCAGGCATTGCTTCGACAGGTCCTAACCGGCAAGCAAAACCGGGTAATCCTTGTGGTGCTTGCTCCCATCGTCCAGTTACCGATCGAACTGGAAAAGCTCTTTATGGTCCTGGAGCATGACCTGCCCGGTCGGGATGAACTGGAACAGATAGCCAGGGGAATCGCCACGGAAGAGGGTGAATTACCCGGGACTACCGAGTTGCAGGCGGTCCTTGATGCGGCAGCAGGCCTGACACGTACGGAAGCGGAAAACGCTTTCAGTTTGTCACTGGTTCGCAACAACCGGATCACTGCCGATGCGGTCTGGGATCTGAAGACCCAGGGGCTAAAAAAAAGCGGCACGCTTTCCCTTTACCAGGGGAAGGAAGATTTCAACAGTCTCGGGGGCCTTGCCGCCCTCAAGGCGTTCTGCAAACGGGCATTGCTAAAACCTGCCCGTGGCAACACGCTCAAACGTCCAAGGGGTGTCATGCTCCTTTCGCCGCCCGGCTGCGGCAAATCCCAGTTCTGCAAAGCACTGGGAAAAGAAGTCGGCAGACCGGTGCTTCAACTCGACATCGGCAGCCTGATGGGTTCCCTCGTCGGGCAATCCGAAGAGCGTACGCGTCAGGCTATCCGGGTAATCGATGCCATGGCTCCCTGCATTGCCATGCTCGACGAAGTCGAGAAAGGTTTCTCCGGAATCGGTGGAAGCGGGGATTCCGGGGTTTCCTCACGGATGTTCGGAACCTTCCTTTCGTGGCTTAACGACCACGAAAGCGATGTTTTCGTGGTCTGCACAAGTAACGATATCTCGAAACTGCCACCCGAGTTCAGCCGGAGCGAACGGTTCGATGGGATCTTCTTTCTCGACCTGCCCAGCCGGGAGGAGAAGGACGCGATTTGGAGCCTGTACCGGCAGCTCTATGAGATCGATGCTTCCCAGCGCCAGCCTGATGACACGGACTGGACAGGGGCGGAGATCAAATCGTGCTGCCGTCTGGCAGCCCTGCTTGATGTATCGCTTGTGCATGCGGCCCAGAATGTGGTTCCGGTGGCGGTAACGTCAGCGGAGTCGATCCAACGGTTGCGACAATGGGCAAGTGGCCGATGCTTGTCCGCCAGCACCCCTGGCATCTACAGCACTACGGTAGCGGACACGAAGAACCGCCGCCGTGTAAGTCGCGAACCCTCAACCAATTGAGGCTCGCGATTCTTTTTTTAAATTCCGGATTTTGCTTTTTTCCTGCCGGGGTCACCAAATGGTTTGGTGTCTCCGGCTTTTTTCATTTCCAACGAAGGAGACCTTCCCATGAGTGTAGTTCTTGAAACCAACGATTCCACCACAAGGACCCTGGCCAGCGTTCGCCTTCGGGCAACCATGACCGCAGCCCGCGTGAGTTTCACCTGGCTGGGCGTACGCAAATCGCTCAGCACCCATCAGAAAGATCAGGCCGCCCATTCCTTTGGCGCCGAAGGAAAGTTCCTTTCCGCCGGGAAGAAACTCTTGGATACCAGCCATCCCGCGTTCAAAGCCGTCACCGCCATTCGTGGTAATGCGATCGCCTATTGGAAAGGATGCTCGCTACCGTTTCCGGAGCAGGGGATCCGGTTGATCCGCCAGGCCACGGTTGATGAATTCCATGCGAAGATGACTTCGTTTCGTCAACAACTCACCGATGCGGTTGGACAACTCGGCGAACAGTACGGTGAACTGCGAAACGCCGCCCGGGAACGCCTGGGCGACCTGTTTGACCCGACCGACTACCCATCAACCCTTGAAGGGCAGTTTGGCATCGAGCATGACTTCCCCAATGTCGAACCACCATCCTACCTGCGTCAACTCAGCCCGGAACTGTATCAGCAGGAATGCCAGCGGATGCAGTCCCGATTCAACGAGGCGGTGCAACTTGCTGAACAGGCTTTCATGGAGGAACTGGGACGCCTGGTGGAACACCTGACCGAACGGCTTTCCGGAACCGATGATGGGAAACCCAAGGTCTTTCGTGACTCGGCGGTAACCAACCTCACCGAATTTTTCGAGAGGTTCCGCCAACTCAATGTGCGCAGTAACGCCGACCTGGATGATTTGGTGGCTAACGCCCAACGAATCGTTCAGGGAATCGAACCCCAGGGGCTGCGGGACAACGTCTCGTTGCGTCAGCATGTCTCCTCCCAGATGGCTGCGGTACAGGCGGGCCTGGATCAACTCCTGGTCGATCGTCCGCGTCGCAACATCCAGCGTCGACCCCACTAAGAGAGGCCCTGATGCAACTGGTCATCCAACCCGGCGGCATAGTCCATTGCCTCTACGGTGAGGAAATCGATCTTCACCAGATCGGGGCAATGTCGATCGCTCGCGGATCCCACGTCGAACCCGACCCTGAAGGGAAGTGGACCGCTGACTTATCTCCCGTGGATGGGCCTGTGCTGGGTCCATTCACCAATCGAAGTAGAGCCCTTGAGGCGGAACGAAAGTGGCTTGAAACCCACTGGCTTCCCAAGGCCCGCTAAATGCGGGTCGTTTTCGTTGTGCCCCGACTTTGGGGCGGTGATTTCCTCGCCGCTCCACTTCGGGGCGGCGTTTTCTCATTCTTCATTGGGAGTAAACGTTATGACGCAAACACAATTGGATCGCCTGGTAGCCAGGGCCACAGGCGAGGACATTCGTTCCATCCGCCGACGCGGATTCAGTCTCGCCAATCTCGTTGAGGTCAATTTCGATCCAGAGCCCGATCAGCGGCCACCTCAGTGGGTCGACTGGGATGAACTTGAAATGGAGCGTAGCGAACCCAGGACTGCGAGGTGACAACCACCCAACGCCGTTCCCCCCCTGTGTCCACATAACGCCCCACGAGCCTTTGTTGCCGGCAATAGCTGGCAGGGCGCGTGGGGCGTCTTTTTCAATCCTGTATCCGTGGAGAAACAGTCATGGCAGTCAAACTTTCTGTAGGGCTTCAAAGGAAGGTCGGCCTTCCCGAATTTGGGTCGCTTGGTGCAAGTTGTCACGTCGAATTCGAAATAGACAGCAGTCTCCTTGAGCATGACCTCAATGGGTTTCATCAAAAGGTTTCCGATGCGTTTATCGCCTGTCGCCAGGCCGTTCATAACCAACTGGCAACAGCCAATGGCACCCTGGTGGATGTGGGCAGTACCAATCCGGGCCCGAAGGGAAGTCGCAATGGTCAACAAGCGACGGAAAGACCCAACGGGCCTAATCCTCGCCCCGGGGCTGGCACCATTACCCAGAGTCAGCTTCGCGCCATCCATGCGATTTCGCGAAGAAGTCACATTGACCCTGCGGTCCTGGTGCAGGAACGGTTTCAGGTGGAAAGACCGGAATCGTTGTCCATTCGGGAGGCCAGCCGATTGATCGATGAACTCAAACGCTGCGCGGCCGAGGTGCGAACATGATCGAGGTCAAGATCCCCGATGCCACGAGACGTAGAAACTACCTCTCCTACAGTGCGGTCAAGACTTTTCAGTCGTGTCCGCTCAAGTACCGTTTTCGGTATGTGGATGGACTGCCGGAAGGATCTACATCAAGCAGCCTGGTGTTTGGCACCGCGATCCATTCGGCCGTGGAATCCTACTTTCAGGCAAGGCTCCACGGTGATCCCCTTCCAGACCTGAATGCCCTGATGGCAGTCTTCCAGCAAACCTGGGAGGCCAACCAAAACCAGCAGATCCAATTCGGCGCAACCGAAACGGCCGAGTCGCTTGGGTTCCTTGCCCGGCGAATGCTGGAGCGATTTCTGGGAAGTGAATTGGCTCAGCCTGAAGGGGAGATCATTGGCATTGAAGAGGAACTGCGGGGTGAGCTGGTGCCCGGAGTTCCGGATCTCCTGGGACGCATCGACCTCCTGTTGGAGACGGAGGAACATGTCATCATCCAGGACTTCAAAACGGCTCGCAGTGTCTGGAGCCCAGAGCAAGCCCATGATCAGGCCGAACAGTTGCTTCTCTATGGCGATCTGGTCCGGCGACTCAAGCCGGGCAAAGAGCTGAAGCTTCGGTTCGCCGTCATCACCAAGACCAAAGACCCGAAGGTACAGGTCCTGGATACTCCGTTCGATACAGCCCGCCTGGATCGAACGAAGCATGTGTTCCAAAACGTCTGGTCGGCTATCCAGTCCGGCCATTTCTACCCAGCCCCTTCTCCCATGTCGTGCACTGGTTGCGGTTTTCGCAGTCAATGCACGGCGTGGAGAGGGTAGGGCAGGGAAAAGGCCCGTGTGTTCCAATCGGACACACAGGCCTTTTTTTTAGCTATTGGCCAATTCCCCAAGGCTATAAAGGCTAAATGTTGATCGAGTAAGGGAACCCCCATGGCTGCCAAAATTGATGTTGAATCTGCCATCCGCTCCATCGAGGAAGCTTTCAAATTGGGAAAGACAATGTTGGGGGAATTGCCGAAAATTCGGAAACCAGGCGACATATCCAAGCTCGCCGAAAAACATGGCCTACCCCAGGAGAAAGTCCGCAAACTGTGTGTCCTGGCCAACGAGAAACGCGGCTTCACAAAGGCAGAGTTGGATGATCAATTCCAGAGGTTCAGGGAGACCCGCAAGAGCCTCACCGTCAGCCACTTCATTCGTTCTTTGGCCATCAAACGGGGAAAACTTCGTAACGAGGCTTTGCGGGCGGCCTTGGATCAAAACCTGAGTAGCCATCATTTTCAGAGTTGGATCACTTCGGTTCAGCCAAATCGAAAAGGCGCCGGGCGCAGACCCAAAACGATCATTTCCAGGAATTTCGATCAGACAGTCGGAGGGTTGGTTTGGAATTGGGAGCGGCACCTGGCAACACATCTTGAGGTCAACAGGATCTCCAACCCGGAATTGGGCACCGCTGTCGTGAAACTCCAAAGTTTGATGAAGAAGATCATTAGCATGGCGCAGAGTAAACCGACTTCTTGACACCAAACCAATTGGAAACCTGCACACGGAACCGAAAAAAAGCGGTTGGGCAGTCCGTCATAACGTCAGTACCTCATCTCATCCTCCAGTCGCGAGAAAATAAAGCGGAATATCGGACCGGAGCAGGATACTGGTAGATTATCGTCCCCATTCCCAGGCTGCTTTTTCGTCCGCTACAAGAGGAAATCAGCGGATTCGCTGCTGAAGTTCTACTGCAATTTGGCCGCCCACCGGGCAGCCCGATCCCGCAAAACTCTTGGCTTTCTGGTATGTTTGGATCTTAGGCGCGCGAGGCCTTGGGATAAACCGCTGGGAGTTTCCGTAGGAAGATCTTTGAGGTGATATCGACCTCTTGTTTCAGACCGACTTTGCCGAAGCGTGGATCCCCCTACGAAAAACCTCGACCGCCTCTGAAAACGCCTGGAGCCTTGCTTCTGCACAGCACCTGCTGGCAAGTGGATGCCTTGAAGGCTCGCGTGCGTGGCCGGTATCACAGTCGGAATCGCCCACGCCATGTCCTCGTTTGGGCAGCACTGGCGCTGGAGGGTTTTGACAAGGCGGTCGTACGCCCTAGGGTGTTCGATCCGTCGTGTCTCCCAGAGTCGATGCCATATGCCGCGACGTACGCTAGCCCTACCGCCGCACCTGCGATGCCGCGCCGCCGGTCTCGTTCATCCCGCCAATTGCGCTCCACAAGCCAATCAATTGCGATGAAATCGCACGATTGTTCAGCCTCGATCGGCTTTGAAAACTTCGCGCCTACATCTTTGTGAAACACGTGCGAAAGTTCGTGGTAGAGGTGAAAGAGCAAGGCCTAAAGTGTAATATTGAAAGTCTTCTCTTCCAGGGAGTCGTCCGTAACGGCAGAGTTCGGCAGGGGCGCCACATCAGGAAGGTCTGCACCGTCATCGTCCTTCGACTCTTTGTAACACCAGCCCAGTAACTGTCTGGGTACATCAGGTTCGGGTTGGTTCTCAAGTTCAATGTCGCCGGCAACGGATTTCCCCGCGAAATTGTGCTCATAGATTGACACATGTGCAAAGGAGAACGCCCAGCTGACTTCGATAGGCTTCTTGCTGACGTAGAGAATCCCGAACGGATGTGCTTCAAGCCTCCAAGTCCGCATCCCGGTCACACGAAGCTGCAGGGAATCGACGATCCTGCGAAGCCCTTCCCTGTTTTTCGTCGTGTACACCGGGATTTCCTTAATCAGGGTCGAGACCCGTTCCATCAGCGGCCGGACGGAGAAGTTGAGTCCATCAGGAAAAATCTCATCCATTTCGTGTTACCTTTATGTTCTGTCAGTTGATCGCTTCAGTCACGTCCCGGTGCCTTGTTCCTCAGGCCAGAGGCCGGGCCACCGTTCGCGGTTTTTCTGCAGGACGATATTGTGCCACTTCGGGCTTTTCCTGTCCAATTTGTGCTTCTTGCGGTAAGTAAGGGCGTACGGGATTCCGCGTTCCGCCCGGTCGAGGATGTTAGCGACGGTCCCATTGAACGTTTTGATTTCTTTACACTTCTTCGAGAACGTGAAATCCCTGAGTTTGAAGCTGCTGCCATGCCCCTTCCAGGATAGGTGGACGTAAGAGGGCTTGGCCATTTTGAGCCCTACGTCAGGAGCGGGTTGGAGGGCGAGCAGTCGGACACCTTCGGGGGTTAGACTTTCGTCCTCCTCGGCGGTTGCGCGTGCGAGGATCAGCCAGTAGGCGAAGAATTGGTAGTTCAGCCCGAACAGCGACGGGTGCCACCCTTTCGTCAATTGTCGCATCTTCTCCCAGCTGCAGAAGTGGAGGCGTGGGACGAAACGCTCCCAGGGGATCGGAACGGGGCCGGTTTCACCTTGCATGACAATCAGTGGCCGCCTCTCGATCACCAATTCAGGGGGATCCTCGTCGGTCGTAATGGTGACGTGGTAGTACTCGTCAGCAGCCCTCCCGGCCAGTTCGGCGGCCAATTGTCGGCGGACGGACAAGTCTTTCAGCACTCTGGGCCTTCCGTTGAGCGTAACATAGTCCGTTCCGACGACCCAATCCGGCTCGCGCAGATCATCTTGATCAATTGCATACCCTTGGAGTGCGAGTGCGAGTCTGTGATTCAGTTCAATCTGGCCGTTCAGTTTGCTGTTGAACTGCTTTCGCAGCCGTTTCGATGACGGCCAGGAAGACTTATGGTAAGTGGTTAGTTTTGCCTCAAGGAACAGGACCGCAATCGACCCACCCTCGAAAACAATCCTCGCGACGCAGTCCGGGTGACCGAACCCTTTGTTCCCGAAGGCAGGCTGCACCACGGACCAAGCCCCTGTCACCCGCCCCGGTACCGGGAAGCGAATCATTTCGAGGAAAGCGTCCCACCGCTCGAAGGAGGGATTAGCCGATAGATCGAGGAAGAACGAAGAGACCAGGCCCCGGTCACCCCACAGGTACACCTTCGGCCCCGCATGCGTCCCATCGTTGGTCATTTTTTTTCCTCACTGGCTCACCGGGGTTCGTCTCTTCCGAAGTAATCGGCCCCCAGGGGGTGACGGTGACAAAGCGGGCCTCCGTTTCGTGCGGAAGGTTCACGCCTCCCTCGAACGTGACCTCGACGACCTCTGTGCATTTCTTTGGGAATTCCTCAGCCTTCACGAAGGTCTTCGACCCGCGCGGACTTTTCTTGCCGCCGACGACGCGAGGCGAACCGGAGTTGAATGCACAGAACCGGGGCACGTTCCCTTCATTTACCTCCAACAGTTTATCAAGGGGGATACGCAGCAAGGCCGGTCCCTCATCGAAATATCTCCCCAAGTGGCGCAGACCATAACCACTGAAGCCGTCGGCCCGGCCGGGCCAGAAGAACACTCGCCGGTTGATGTGCTCGACCAGCTTCGCCTGGTCCCACCCCTCCTCGAAAGCGATGCACCCCGCTTTCAGTGGCAACTGGTCCCGCAGCCAAACAGTCTCTCCGTCGATCAGGAGAGGCACGTGCTCCACTCGCCGCTCGCGCAGCAGTTCCGGCCTGTCCGATCGAAGGATCAGCTCAGCGGCGCAGTCCATCCGCCCGGTCCGCTTGAGGCGGCGCAGGTTCTCGTGCGAAGTCAGGTGGTAAACGTATCGACGCAGCCGAAGGAATTCGTCTAGTTGAAAACCCATGATCCTGTCTCCTGGCCAGGGTGACCCCGGCGGGCACCAAGCGGGCAATCGGATCCCGCAAGTTTCCTCAAATACGTCGCAGAGCCCCTCGCCCCCGTCCGTATTTTCTACTGTTTTTCTCAAGGACCACCTTTCGGGCACACGCCACCCGGCGCAGCCACTCGATTGTAAATCCGTTACATCTTCGATGGATGGCATGGCAACGAGGCTCTAGGAGCGAAGGGCGACGATGAAGGTGACGAGGGTGCCTAGGTGTCGGCCTGGCGGTACGAGTCAACATGTTTGCGACCAAAAGTTTTAAGTTCACCTTCCTTTGGTTGCACCAATGGATGTGTGTTTGAGGGGTATTGCATTGGGATGGTGGACCGGAATGGTACCCAAAGGTTGTCCCAACCAACGGCGAGGGCCAAACTATAGGGACTATTCCTTTTGGGTTCCGTGTTTGGAATCAGGTTCCGCCTGGGCAATGGTTTGTCGTACCAAACTTTTCCGGGTGGGGCTTTTAAGGGCGGGCTACGCCGAACGAATCAGATCGCTTTTAACCATCGCTTCACCCCCACTAAAACCATTAAACCATATTGACCATAATTGGTCTCAACAAATATTGGTACAGAGGGTCCTTGTATCCGGCCTCGCGACCCGTGCATCAGGAAGGGCTGTCTGCTATCAAGCTCGTTCACGGATGCTCAATTCCATGCGTTTCCCGTCAACGTGCGAACGATGGGTGACTCCAACGACCGTGCCTTGGTCCCTGCCAGAATATGTTCAATAGCAGTCCTGTCGTCCCGAAAGTTTTTTCGAAAGAAACCTCTCGTCTGCATGGTGACGCTTATTTTTTTGTTGATAGGGCGAAATCTGGTGGTCGAATATTGGGTTCAAACTCAACTTATCGATTTTCGATTCTTTGCGGGAAATCCACGCAAATCCACAGTTCGCCTGAAAAAAGGTTGGTTCAAATCCCTTCGCTAGTTTCGTTGAGAATAATTCTATCCGCAGCGGAGGATTTGTTTGCCCGATTCCTTCTTTCGAATTCACCCTAACCCTAGCAGAGAGATTCGAAATGTCGGCTTGTACCGAATTAACAATCGATGATATATAGTCTCCGCAGGTAGGGTGGAAAGAAGTTACAAGGGGTTCTGATGAGCAGTCTCAACGTTCTTGAATGGTTGCAGGGCCATCCGGGGTCCACTGTCAATCAACTGTTCGACCAATTGGGTAACCCGGGACAGCCGATCTATGAAGTTATTTACTTTCCTGCCGGAGAGTACAAAATCACGAAAGGTATTGTGATTCCAAAATGGGTCACGGTCGTGAACGGCGACGGGCCCGGCGCTACTGTGATTACAGCCAGCGGCGAAATCTCGGAGAATTTCTCTCCCTGCGTCTTATCCGCTGTCCGCAGCAATTGGTCCCTTATCGGCAATTCACTCACACAGGTTCCCCGTCGGTTCGACAAAGAGCTCAGGTTCAAGCAACCCCTTCCTCAAGGTGCAATCAGGGTCGGCAATGTGTTAATGCTCCGTGATCAGGCGCCTGATAGCTTCGGCGATTTCACTCAGACTGAGAAGGCTCCAGATCCGAACCAGCCTGATTTGAAGATTCCCTGGTGCTATCAGGCCAGGGATTTATTCGCTGGGGAACTTCTCAAGGTTGCTGCGATCACGGCTGACCAGACCATTGTCAGTCTGATTGGGACGATCCAGTATGACTATCCAACAGTTAATCTTAAGGTCAGAGTTTTGGGCCAGGTTAAACCGTTCGTCTTGAGAGATCTAACGATAATCGGCACCGGCGTCGCCAACACTGGCGAGTACGGCCTACAGGTTTCGAATGGACATGGTATCACGATCGAACGAGTCCGGCTTGAGGGATCGTATAAAACACTGCTTAACATTCAGAACTGCCTTGATGTAGCGATTTCCAATGTCTCAGTCGATATGACTTCGCTTTTGGCTCCTGGCGTCGAAACCCATGGAGACAGCTACGGAATCTCGATTTCCGATTCGCAGAATGTGCGCATAGTGAACAGTACAAGTATCGGGATCACCCATGCGATAACTCTCGGTGGTGGTGGCCCCTTGTCGATCATCAATCGGCAAGTCGTGGTCGATAATTGCCATCTGACGACGTATAGGGCAGGCTACGGTATCGCGCTCAACGCTCACCCCAACGCGGAGCTATATACGTTTTCTAACAACCGCTGCTTTGGCGGAATTGAGATCTCGGGAAGGCTCGGAAAGGTAGTCGGAAACGATGTCTATACCACCCGCGATCAAGCGTCCCTAATCGCCCTTGAGATGGTAAATACGGAGTTCGAAATTTGGAACAATCGCTTCCACGGCAAGTCCTACGGCGACAACGGAGACAAGGGAATAATCCTGATCAACTTCTATGGTGCAGTCAAGTCTGACGGTCCCTTGTGGATACACGGCAACCACATCGTTTGCCTAAATGGCACAAATGGCCACGCAATCAAACTCTCGCGCCCTAGTGGAAACCCTATTAATTACTGCGTGCTCTTGGACGGGAACTACATATACACGAACAGTCCTGGCGATGCAGTATTTGTCGACGCGGCCTCCGTGAATATCAAGTCTCAGAACAACTTTACACGAAACTGTTCGATGGCAGGCGCAACTCAAATTTGACCCTGAAATTGCTGGAAACATTTGCTGCCTTTCCGCAAAGTAAAGCTTGGAACGAACGGCCGGGCGGTTCGTAAACTCAAAGGGTGCTCCCAATCACTTCTAATAAACCGGTCCATCCAACCAATAAATTTCCCCCTGTGGAATCTTTTCATAAGGTAACCAGCCATGCAAAACGACACCCCAAGGCGGTAAGTTAATTCCAAGTAATCAACGACCTTGGTGATTTTTCCTGGTGGCTGGCCCGCCATCCTCAGGCGAAAACCCCCGTTTGGCAACATTACCTTCCGTCATCTTTTTCCAAAGGTCGGGGGAATGGTACAACGGCCGGAGGAATCCCAAATGGACCCGTTATTGGATGGATTCCCTTCCTTTTCCGAATGGCTTGCAAGGCCATTCTGGCCTTGAACGATGGACCGTATTGCCGCCTCTCTTGCCCATGGCAAAACCCTCCCTTGAATAGGAAAGAATTCCTAGGCTGTCTGTCCAGTTTTTGGGGTCCACTATAAACCGTCTCCGGCGTGAAGCCGAGGCACTTACCCCAAGCAACGATGTGGGTGAATTTCGTCGGCCCAATCAGCTTGTCGATAGCGGCGATGTTGGCTTCATTCGCGATGCGATCAGCCGTGCTACGGATCACCGTGCCATCTTCGGAGGTCGCTCGATTCGGTTCGCTTGATTCCATCGCCAATTTCCGGTTCGGAAGATTTGCTCCACCACCATTATGGTTTCGAATGAATTCCGCAATCAATAAGGGGCTTAACCAGTGGCAGCATCCCTCACTGCGTTGTTTTCATACACTGACGCGAATACTCTATTCTTCATCCCAATGCTCGACGGCGCCACGAGTGAAGGGGCTATAACGGAGTATGTAGAACAATCATTTCTGCGCCATGACCCCAATATGCGGGCTAGAAAATTATGGTGACAGACGAAATCAATCCGTTCGAAAGCGGCTCGCATTGGCGCCGTTGGAATCCCCATCTCCACGCCCCCGGCACGCTGATTAATGACCAGTTCCTGAATGACTGGGACGGATACCTCAAGGCGATTGAGAACGCCGCACCTGCGGTCGAGGTTTTGGGGGTTACTGACTACGTTTCCATCGAATGCTACAAGGCAGTCAAAGCACAAATAGCTTCAGGGCGTCTTCCGAACGTCAAGATGGTATTCCCGAACGTCGAGTTCCGAATGACAGTGGAAACCGACAAGATTAAAGGGATCAACCTCCATCTGCTTTTCTGCCCAGATGATGCCGACCACGTTGAGCAGATAGAACGGGCATTGTCTGCATTGGAATTTGAATACAAGGGAAATCCTTACCGCTGCAATCTGGCGGAGCTTGCGCGGCTTGGGCAGGCACATCACAACGGAGCAATTGAGGCCGGTCCCGCGCGCACTGTCGGCGCAAACCAATTCAAAGTGCCCCTCGAACAATTTCGGAAATTGTTCCGCAACGATAAATGGGTAGCTGAAAACTGCCTCGTCGCGGTGGCGGCCAGCAACAACGACGGAACCGCCGGCCTACAGAATGACGCATCCTTTGCCGCACTGAGGCAAGAGATAGAATCGTTCGCCCATGTCATCTTTTCGTCCAATGCGAGGACGAGGGACTTTTGGCTTGGCAAGAATCCAAGCGACGACATCAAGGCACTGGAGGCCAAATACGGCGGGGTGAAGCCATGCCTTCATGGCTGTGATTCCCATTCCGTCGCGAAGACATGCAAGCCCATAGAAAGTCGCCATTGCTGGATCAAGGGCGACCCGACATTTGACGCCCTACGGCAGGGGCTACTGGAGCCTGAGGAGAGGATATGGATTGGAGAACATGCTCCCGCCCGCCACGATTCCAGCCAGTGTATTGCGCGAATTATGACCAAAAAGACACCCTGGATTGGAAACGGTGAAATCCCATTCAATCCTGGGCTGGTTGCGATTATTGGTTCGCGCGGGTCAGGCAAAACCGCTTTGGCCGATATTCTGGCAATTGGCTCGGACGCTACCTCTCCCTTAGCCATTAACACGTCCTTTATCCACAGGGCATCCAACCCTACCAATCATCTCGAAGGAGCTGAAATTCATCTTTACTGGGGTGACGATGCCTACATGAGGAGGTGGATGAGCTGCCCATCCCCTAACGCGGGCGGTGAGATGGTCCGATACCTGTCGCAGCAGTTCGTCGAACAGCTTTGCTCTGCGGAGGGTCTGGCCGTTGAGCTTCGCAAGGAAATTGAGCGGGTGATTTTCGACGCGACGGAGCGTTCTGACAGATGCGATGCGTCGTCGTTTGAGGAGCTTGCTGAGATTCACCTCAACCCCATCAAAAGCAACCGGCAGATTGCGCAAGAGGCCATTGCCAATACGTCTGACCAAGTGAATGCCGAGGAAATACTGCACGCCAAAATTGCCACCATCACGAAGGAGCAAACGGAGCGGACGGCGAGGATTGCAAAAACCACCGCCGACATGAAGCTGCTGATCCCCAAAGACAAAGAGGCCCACGCTGCGCGGCTGACTCTACTTGAAACTGCTTTGGCGAAAATGAACAGTGCTATCGAGAAATTGAACCGCTCGAAGATGCGGGTCGATGACCTGAAAAAGGATGTCGAGAACGCCAGGAACATCACCAATCCTCAACGGCTTGTTCGCCTGAAGGAGATATTTGCCGAAACCGGTCTTTCAGAAGAGCAATGGGCCAATTTCGAGCTGGTATTCAAGGGCCAAGTAGACGCAATACTGCAAACCCGTCTCGACGCCATAACTGTTCAAATTAACAGGATTGTCGACGGCGGTGCGGAGCCGGTCGACATTACGAAAGACCCGCCGGAGAAGTGGCCGCAAAAGACGCTCACCACCGAACGCGATAAGGCCAAAGAACTCGTCGGGCTTGATGGGCAAAAACAAGTTCGTTACGGACAGCTTCAAGCACAGCTTACAGCCGACACCAAACTGCAAGAGAAGGCAGCTGGAGAACTGGTCCTCGCAAATGGAGCCGAGGAGCGCAAGAAGAATCTCATGGAGCGGCGGCGAACGTTGTATGTCGAGGTCTTCCAGTCGTTCCTCGAAGAAAAGCGAATACTTGAGGAGTTATATGCCCCGCTTCAGGCCACACTCAAAGACGCGACCGGCTCCTTGAAACGGCTTCGCCTTTCGGTGTCTAGAGAGATCGACTTGGCGGCTTGGATTCGTGCTGGGGAAAAGCTGCTCGATCTTCGCAAGGACTCCCTCCTTCGTGGGCATGGGGCACTGGAGGGGCAGGCCGTTAAGCATCTGGTTCCCGCATGGAGCAATGGCACGGCGGAGCAAGTGGGAGATGCGATGCAAGCCTTTCTGAAGGAGATGCACCAAGAAATCACAAAGGCCATGCCGTCAACGATCACCCCCGCAAAGAAGCCCGCATGGATTCAGAGCGTGGCCGCGTGGCTATACAGCACCGACCATATCGAAATGCAGTACAGCATCACGTATGACGGCGTGGCCATTGAGCAGCTTTCGCCCGGCACGCGGGGGATTGTCTTGCTCCTTTTGTATCTGGTAATCGACGCGCAGGACCGTCGGCCGCTCATCATCGACCAGCCGGAAGAAAACCTCGATCCGAAGTCAGTGTTTGAGGAGCTGGTCCCGCACTTCAGGAATGCCAGAAAGCGGCGGCAGGTCATCATCGTGACGCACAACGCCAATCTGGTGGTAAATACCGACGCCGATCAGGTGATTATCGCATCGTCGGAACCTAATCCTTTAGGTGGGTTGCCGTCTGTCAATTACCGTTGCGGGTCTATCGAGAACCCGAAGATCAGAAAGGTGGTTTGTGAGATTCTGGAAGGCGGTGAGCAAGCATTCCTTGACCGCGAGCGCCGCTATCGGCTTCAGCGCACTTTCGATTCCGAGGGATGATTTGATTCGGGGTTCACAACTGCATATCCGCGCTCGACCAGAAACCCGAGGTCTTCGTCGTATACATTGGCGACCGACCAATCGATCCCCAGTGCCGGGAATTTAGCTTCGGCTTTGGCTCGAAGGTCTTTGGACTCCAACCCGTGGTATGGGACATAACCCGGAACTATGACCAGGCCAGCCACCGAGCTTTCGGCCAATGTAAGTGTTTTTCCGGCGATTGCCGCCATGTCGAGCAGGACATATCGGCGTGCTTGGGCGCGGCGAGAGGGAGAGATCGCCAGATGGGCCGCGTCCGACTGCTCAATGTGGCCCCGACTTACTGCCACTGCTACTACCCGCTCGATCTCCTTCACTTCGTACTCTTCGCTTTTCAGCGATGCGATAACGGCCTTCTTCTCAACTCCGCCTTGGAGAATCGCATGCTCGATCACGATGGGTGTCAGAAACCCTACCATCTGCATTTCGCGGCGGAGCCGTATCGGCGTCGAGCGGATTTGAATAATCCCGGAAATGTCATCCATGTCAAGCAGAGTGCGCAGGTAGGTGTTCAATGACGCAAAGAAACCGGCCCCATCGAGATATTCAAGGAACCGCACAAAAAGCAACGAACCGCGCGAAAGGTGCCAGAACCTCACCCGCCTTTGTCCTGGTCTTTTAAGGGGGGTAAAGTCGAGACAGAATGTCCCCCGCCAGGCATCCTGGCAGCCATGTCGTTCTTCAAATTCGAAGCGCGCGGTGATTTGCGAGCAATTGCGGCAGTGAGGACCCGCCGGGAAGCCCACGAAGCCCTTTTCGCAAGGCTTGATCGATATTAACCCATTGCTCCCCGCCCGTGTCCGGAATGGTTTGGTTCAGACACTGGCAGGTCGGCCATTCGGCGTGGGAAATGTAATGAGCGTCGGCCCATTCCAAGATTTGCCGATTGGTCTGGGGCGGCAAGTGGCCAACGTTGCTCACCCCGCGTTCCCTAGCCAGCAAATCGAACACGGAATTGCCCCCTGGGAAGCCACGGAGTCTCTTTGCAAGGGCCTGGATCACATTGGCACAAGTCTCACCGCCGGAATCAGGAATCACATCCGGCCAATGTTTCATCTTAGGCCACTCACCCGTTTCCTCGTGAAAGGCATCCGCCCATGAAAGTATCTGCTCTTCCGAGAACGGCGGAAGATCTCCAATATTGCGAACACCGCGATGCTCAGCAACCACTTGGGGCAGCGACGATCCTCCAGGCAGGCCCCGGATGCCGGAGCGAAGTGCGGTGTCCACAGCCAGCCAAGTTTCGCCATTCGTGTCGGGAATAGTGCTCGGCTTCGTTTTGGGTTGAGGCCACTCGCCATGGGTTGCATGGTACTTATCTACCCACAGGAGAATTTGCTGGACTCCAAGGGGTGCCAACCCCTTTCTGTTTCGCACTCCCCGCCGGGCCGCAAGCAGCCGGGCGAGGGAGGAACCACCTGCCAAACCCCGCATGCCATTCCGCAAAGCCGAGTCAATTCCCACCCAGGTCTGCACCAAACTTCCCGGAACAACCCCCGAGTCATTTCGCGGCCAGGTTCCCTTGAGTTCATGATGGGTATCAGCCCACTGAAGGATTTGGTCCTCGGTGAGGATGGGGCGCGGCCAGTTCTTGCTCCGTTTCCGCTGTCGGCGCATGGCTACAATTCCTCAATTTCGGGGCGGATTGTCTGGATGTTGGCCCGCCTTGAGGAGCCAGAGCCTGATAACCACCTGCCCGAAATATCCACGGGTAAACATACCTTGGCGACAAGCTTCGTCAATTACAGCAATGGCGTCCGGCATTGCAGCGATCCAACCAGTTTCTATGTCCAACCAAACGAATCCTCAAACTGTTGGAGTTCGAGCCAGGTGCTTGGGCCTCCCTAAATAAGTCTGCGGCGAATCAATCAAACCGCATTTCCTTCATTGTCCCAGTCATCGAACAGCGATGGTGTCGGCGGTTGGACTGGGCGGGTTCGTTTTCGCGGGCGAACGGACTGTTCCTTCTTCCGTGAGCCATGCTTGTGGTACACCGCTGCCGTTGCCGCCTTCGCAACGGCTGACTTGCGGATTGCGTACAGGGCGTTCGTCATCTGCTTCGCCCGCTCGGCGAAAGGCACCACCGGCGGCGTGTAACCTGGCAGATCGTTGCCGCTAACGATTCGCTCAGATGGCAGGGTCTTCAACTCCGGCAGCCAACTTTTGATGAACCGGCACTCCGAGTCCCAGTCGGCCAGTTGCTTGGTCGGGTTGTACACGCGGATCGTGTTCCACCCAACCACCCCGGCCTGCATCTGGAGTTGGTTTAAGTGGATGCCGGGGTCATAGTCCCGGAACACGCGGGCCAGGTGGGGGTGGATTAACCGCCAGTCGAGGTGCAGTACGTGGCACGCGAAACTGACCACCATCGCCCGCATGCGGAAGTTCACGAACCCGGTAGCGGCCAAGCAACGCATGACCGCATCGACGAGAGGGTAACCGGTGTTGCCCTCCCGCCATGCGGCGTGTAGGCGTTCGTCATTTGAGTACGGCACATCCCGGTAACTGGGGTGGATGCTTTGGAACTCCAATTCCGGTTCAGATTCGAGCCGTTGCGTGAAGTGGTCCCGCCAGTGCAGTCGGCTGACGAACGCTTGAAGGCTGAGCTTCCACCGCTGAGATTGTGGGTCGTTCGGGTCGAGGTCGGCGAGCCGGTGGACGACCGCGTGCCACACCTGTCGGGCGGTGATCGTCCCCCATGCCAGGTGAACACTCAGACGCGAGCCAGCAGTGAACGCGGTGTTCGGCGAACTGATGCCCCCGCGATACCACCGCCCACGACGAGTCAGGAAGTCGGTCAGCGTGGCTTGGGCGTCGGCCTCACTCACTGGTTGCCAAGAACGGTTCAGATTGAAGGCGGGCATTTTCGGGAATGCGGTCGAAGCAGCCAGTCTTTGCAGGTCGTCGGCTTGACTCAAGGAGGGGATGGGGAGAGGTTGGACTTCTGCGATTCTAGACTGCCACCATCGTTGCAAAGAGTCGCGGTTCACCCCACCCCGCTTCACGCTCGACTGGGGGATCTCGCAATAACACACTCCCCGTTCACGGCACCAAGCAGCCACCGCCCGGTCGCGGCGAAAGGTGATGTCGTTGCCGACTTCTTCATGGCTGAGCAAGTGGGTGAAGGGCACACGAGCGTAAAGTTTGGTTAGTTTCTCGATGACCTCACCGTGGGCGATGATGATGTCTGCTCCGTGCGTTCGCAACGCCGCTCGAAGTCCGGTAACCGCCTGCCATTGAGCATGAACGTGCATGTCGGAGGTGTCTTCGGCCAACAAGAGAGACGGCTCAACGCAGAAAAACGGCAGCACTTCATGGCCCAGCCGGTCAGCCTCTGCGAGGCAAGCATTATCGGCGAGCCGGGCGTCCCGCTTTACCCACCACACTGCGATGGGTCGGCTCACTGGTGCATCCGTTTGGAGGACTTTGACCGATAGCCCAATACCTGTGGGGCGACCCGCTCCCAGTATCGCGAGAACCGCTTCGGCTCCTGCGAATACTCGGCGAACGTGGGCCGGACGTGGACCACCACCTTGAGACTCAATCGCAAGCTTTCGATCGTTTCCACCACCCACGGATTCGGGTGCTCGGAGACGTGAATCGTCGTCGCTCCCAGTCGAGTGGCAAGAGCGGCAAGCCGTTCGGACGGGTCGCCGGCCAGGATGTGTCTGTTTGAGTTTGGCAAGTGCGCAAGCAGGTCGTCGAGTCCGTCGAGCACGAACGCCAAGCGGTGGTACGCCCTCGGCTCGGCCCTTAACGCCGACCCGTCGAACACGAAAGCGACCGCTGCCTCAGGGTTCGCCTTCAGGGCCGCATCGTCCCATGACATTGCGGCGTCATGCACCCACACGAGATCCGTCGCTGGCGGCACCGGCCCGTTGTCGTCTTGGAAGACAGAGGGTGTTTGCTGTTCGCTCCGTGTTCTGGATTCCACACCCTGCTTCCCCAGGGGAGCGGCAGAGCCAGCGAACAGGCGGTGTTGTAGCACGGGGTAATCAGCATCGAACGGGCACTTCGCAGTGCAGGTTTCGCACCACTTGCTTCCGCTGAAGTTAGCGATGTTTTGCTTGTTCATGAAGTACGGCTTGCTGGCGAAGGTCCCCTCCACCCACTGCCAGCTCGCCGAATTGCTGGCGATATCGCCGTCGTAAAGGTGCTGGCGAAACAGCCTCGCCCCCTCCTGCCAACGTACACCGCGAAAGTGGCACAGGTACGCGGCAAACCACAGCCGGGCATGGTTGTGTAGGTAGCCATCGGCGAACAACTCGTGCAGCATCCCATCAACGCACGGCAACCCGGTTTCGCCGGTCAGCACGTCGAGCGGGATGCGTGCAGAGCGAGGAACGGTATGCTTTGGTTCCTCCAAGTCCTCATCCAGCCCACGACCGTACCATGACAGCACCTTCTCGAAGAAGTCCCGCCATGCGAGTTGCCGTAGGAACTCTTCGAGTCGTGGGGGATCGTTTGGGAACCGAGACTTCATATGCTCTTTCACCTCTACCGCCGATAGCATGCCGTGCCGTAAGTAGGGTGAAAGCCGAGACACGGCACCGTCGAGGTGGTTGCGGGTGCGGCCATAAGTGGCCGGATCGTAGGCGTGCAGTCGGCGAAGGGCTTCAGTTCGGCCGCCGAGCAGTGTGTCGGAGCGTGGTTCGCCCAAAAAGCAGCCTCGCAGGCGGTCGAGCAAGGCGGCCCGCAGGCCGGACGGATTGGTGGTCGTCATGTCGAAATTGATAGGCGACGGAAGGACCGGAAGTCGAGTCGCAGAGGACTCAACCCGAGGCCTCTTACCCCAAGTGGGGGTTCGTGGCGAAAACTCATATGCCCTTTCTATCCATTAACTTTTATCGAATTTGTGAAATTCCTTGTGCCCCCAAGGGTAAGGGTTGATGTGGGGCTTGGTTTCCATCCCTTGCCCCCAATACTTCCCGCCTCCGACCAAGGAAAAAGCCCATGTCCTCCGGCCCCGCCTATTTCATCAAAATCGGCAAAATCATTTCCGGTCCAGTTCTACGGGCGAAGCTCCTCCTGTGGAAAGCAGGCAAACTTCCTGTGCAGAACGCCGTATCTGGTGTCAAAGCTCCCTAGATAAACATCCAGGCCCATATTGGCCTCATGAAGGCGTCTGGTTTGGGAACAGACCCTAAGACAATCACCTCACGCAGGGCCATTACTTTTCCATGAAAATCCCACTTCCCCTGAAATTCCAAACCCCCTCGGGGGTAGAACCCATAGACCCGGGGTATCCCCGGGAAAATTTCTCTGACCCAATTGAAGGAATGGTGGATTATGAGTGAAGGCTTTTCCAATGTCGAAGGCTACTGGTCGGCCGCCCCATCGGGCCCAGTGGATCCCTACTTGCGCGAAAGAGAAATCACCCGCAAACTCGCAGGCATCGAACCCAACCAACGGGAACTCAAAAGCATGGGCTGGGGCTACGACAACTCCCCCCCGAAAAATTAACCCTGCTTCAAGGCATTTTTGCATTTCCCTGGCTTTATCTCTGCGGCTCCGCGCCTCTGGGTGAGATGGTTTTGGAAAACCTTTCCCAGAATGGAACATCCTGGTTTGGGGATAGCATCAAATCCATTCATCTCACTCGGAGTCGCTGAGCGCCCGGAGAAAAACCTTAAAACCTGAAATTCCCATCCGATTGGCGGGTAAACCCTTCAACTTCCCCGCATCCTCTTTCGGAGCCCATCCGCCATGGCCAAGATCATCACCCTCCAACAGCCTTTCGCTTGGGGCGTTGTCCACGGACACAAACCGGTCGAAAACCGGGGTTGGGAAACCGACTACCGGGGCCCCATCTGGATCCACGCAGGCAAGAACAAAAGCGCTTTCACGGGCACCGATCCCGAAGACTGGTACGACGAATCCGATGGTACGCCATTTCTGCCTGGGTGCCCGGAATGGAAAGACCTCGATTTGGGTAAGATCATCGGCATGGTCGATCTGGTCGATTGCGTGACCGATGATGAGGCGATCCAACGGATAGGCGAAAACCCTCACATTGGTGGTCCATGGTGCTTTCTGTTTGCCAATCCCTGCGTGCTCAAGGAACCAATCCCCTGGTCTGGCCAATTGGGCATCTGCACCATCGACCTCGAACCCAAAGACGACATGTTCTTGCCCCCTGAGGTGAAAAAGGGCAAAGGGGCCAAGAAAGCAAAAGGAACACCGAAAAAGCCCAAAAAATAATGAGATCTTGGAACCCTGACAGGGGTGGTTTCAGAGAGAAAAATACCTCCAACAAACTCACCGCGTGTCTCAGTTTTCGGCTTTATGCTATCAGAGGGCGGGTGCCCTATTTTTTCTCAAAGGGCCATGGCACTAGCCAAGGCCCCTTTTTATTGTCACTTGTTTCAAAGGTTGGCCGGATGATTTCAAAATCGTTTGCGTCAGTAATATCTTTGTATGTAGGCCCTTCATTCCTATTGAAATCTGCCCCCAGGAAATTACCTGAAATTTCATCAGGAAAAATCAGAATCCAAACCATTGGATACCCCCATAAATCGTACCCCATCCTAGGGTAGCAGCCAAATCGTGGTTGTAGCATTGCCTGCCACTTGTCCGGGCCGTGTTGTTGTTAACGAATGCGATCTTCTTCGGCCATCCGCTGGATCAGTCTTCGCGTTGGTCGTCTGCGAGTCAGTGAGCATCTCGCGGAGAATTCTTCAGGACAAAAAACGCTGCCACTCCCACGAAAACGGTCGGGATGCCTTCGAACAGAAACAACCATTGCCAACCGTGCAAGCCGGATACACCGTTGAAATGATCCATGATCCAACCGGAGGTCGGGTTGCCGATTATATTCGAAACACCGATGGCCAGCATGAAGAACGCGGTCATCTTGGCCCGCTTGCGGTCCGGGAACCAGTTCGACAGATAGTAGAGGACCCCGGAAAAGGACCCCGCCTCGGCAATCCGGAATGTCCACTTACAACTTTTTGGTTTCAAAGATGTTGACAGATACCGTGGCCCATCCAGATCATTTGAAGGAACTACAATTTAGCCAAGGTTACGATTGAAAATTGCCCCCAAAATTTAAGCCAAAAACTGTAAAAAAAACAAAATTTCCACCGAGCCAGTTTAAGAGTTAAAGGGCATTTTGATAAACTGCTGATATGGATTGAACGCTTAGCTTGACAGTTACAGTGAATGAGGGGGGAATGCAGTTTGCATAGCCTCCCCAATCATGCCCGCCGCGACCTTTGCGAACCTGGGAAATAAAATGGCGTACCGCGTAAAAGAACTTTTTTACACACTTCAGGGGGAAGGACAAAATTCTGGCAGGTCGGCTGTATTCTGCCGGTTCAGCGGGTGCAATCTCTGGTCTGGGAAAGAATCTGACCGATTTCGGGCCATATGTCAGTTTTGCGACACGGACTTTGTTGGTATTGATGGATTAGGCGGCGGGGAATTCACCTTTCCTGAAGAATTAGGAACAGCGATAAAAAAGGCTTGGCAGCCTTCGAGAAATGGGAAGGGTAAACCGTTAGTGGTCTGCACAGGCGGTGAACCTCTCCTTCAGCTTGACTCACCTCTAATCGACGAACTCCACTTAGCCGGGTTTGAGATCGCCATCGAAACGAACGGAACCATCCCAGTTCCCCGAGGAATTGACTGGGTCTGCGTAAGTCCAAAAGCAAACACCCGGCTTGTTGTCACTGAAGGGGATGAGTTAAAGTTCGTATTCCCCCAGGAAGGTGCAACCCCGGAGCAATATGCGCAATTAAATTTTCGGCATTTCTACCTCCAACCTTTGGATGGCCCGCGCCTCAGCCATAATAGGCAATTAGCAGTGGACTATTGCCTTGCAAACCCACAATGGCGTTTAAGCATCCAAACCCACAAGCTACTTGGAATCCGTTGAGTTAACTCTGATTTAATCGCGACCTTTCCCTTGACGAGTCCCCCTCGAAACTGGAAACTGTAAATTAGCAACGCCGCCCCCAACTGCAGTTTTGCTGTTCGCGTGAATCAGTAATACTGCTTTGGAGGGCAGTTATATGGCAGGGATTCACTTGGTAGTGAGTTGTGCGAAGAGGAAAACACAGTATCCCAATCCTTCCCTGCGACTTGGTGGCATTAACCGCAAATTTCCCATTGAACGCAGGGCGATCGAATGGATAGGGCGCCTTAGGAAATGCTCTCCAGGAAACCGTCCCGCAGGCGAACTTTATTCAGGAGATCACTGGCACACGGTCCGTTCCATTCTTGATTTTTCAGAAAAGGCTATGGTACCAGTTCGAATTTGGGTTTGTTCTGCGGGTTATGGCCTACTGCCGATCGAAACACCCTTGAAACCCTACTCTGCAACCTTTTCGCCCGGTGATGAAGACTCGGTTTGTAATAGATCTGACCTTCGAACGTCACTTCCTAAATGGTGGGCCTCCATTGCCACTTATAGAGGGGTTCACGATGGGCCACGCACAATTGCGGAACTCGCTCGAAAATTCAGTAATGATTTCCTCCTCGTCGCCCTGCCTCAAAGCTACCTTTTTGCGGTTGCTGACGATCTTCGTGCCACAGTAAAAACTGTTCGGATAGCCGAAAGATTGGCGGTGCTTTCTGTCGGTGGTTCCGTTCCGGCGGAGGTCGAACCAAACTTTTTAGTAACGGGTGCTAAACTCCAAAGCGTAGCAGGGGGGTCACTTGGTTCGTTAAATGCCCGTCTTGCCCGAATCCTTATTACAAAACTCGCAAGCAAACCAATGACCCTAGAACGATGCAAAAGGGTTCTCGGTGAATTATCAAAATTGGCCCCCGAAACCGTCCCATTGGCCAGATTGAAGATGACAGATGATGAGGTGGTGGACGCAATTCGTCATTACCTGAAAGCCAACCCTATGTCCTCTGCAACAGGACTCCTTCGGCGATTCCGAGAATCAGGTCGGGCTTGCAAGCACTCTCGTTTCGTATCGCTCTATCGGCAAATTAATGGAGCCGAAAATGGTCGTCTCTAAAAAGTACATTCGCCGTCGAGCACTTCGGCTTCAACAGGATGATTCCCATCCACTTTTTGTTTTCAGCCTTACCGGTGAGGAACTTCTAGCTATAGCAGAAGTTTCCCGCATTACTCGGAGTGATGTTGATAAGCTCATCGGGTACCAACGCCCAGAAGTAAAGCGTCACGTTCAGGAAATCGTGACTTACCTAAATGGCGAAAATGTTCTTTTTCCAAATTCAATTATTCTTGCCCTTTCTTCGGATGTTCGGTTTATTCGAAGCCGGGGGCCCGATGTGGATGATGGCCTGGCGGTTGCAGGAACGCTAGAAATCCCACTTCCGGAAGGCAATGCTACAAAACCCGCTTGGATTGTGGATGGGCAGCAGCGTGCGATTGCTCTTTCAAAATGCAAGCGAAAAGGCTTTCCATTTCCAGTTAATGCCTTCGTAGCCGACGAGGTAGAACTTCAAAGGGATCAATTCCTTAGAGTAAACAATACACGCCCCCTTCCGCGAGGGTTAATTACGGAATTGCTCCCGGAGATTTCAACGATACTTCCATCAAAACTTGCGGCCAAAAAGTTGCCGTCTGCTGTTTGTGACTTGCTTAACCAGAAACCTGAGTCACCATTTTACAAGCAGATTAGTCGAGCTTCGAAACCTGATAAAACGGAATGTGTGATTACGGACACAGCGATAGTGCAAATGATCGAAGAAAGTTTAACTTCCACCTCCGGTTGTCTCTTTCCTTATAGAGATTACGTCACTTCTGAAACCGATGTGGACGGAATTATTTCGGTTCTGATTACTTTTTGGTCGGCCGTTAAAAACGTATTTCCTGAAGCATGGGGGAAACCACCAAGCGAAAGCCGTTTAATGCACGGAGCTGGAATTCGCTCTGTCGGTCGGCTTATGGATCATGTAATGTCGGGAATAAATATCAAAAAACCTAAGGCGCGAGAATTTGTTGAAAAGGAACTTCAGCGAATTGCTCCAATTTGTTGTTGGACTGGCGGAAACTGGGAGGGGCTAAACGGTCTCCCTTGGAACGACCTGCAAAACGTCCCAAAGCATATCCGGAGCTTATCCAACCTGCTAATCAGGACTTATGTGCAGTCCAAAGGGTAGGTTCAAAATGAAATTCTTTTTCCCTGATTCCCAGGATCTGGTTGACCCAAGCTTCGATTTTACATCAGAAAGGCGATCTGAGACTCGCCTTCGTCATCGCGACGATCAATACGCCCACGAGGTATTTTCATCGCCACCCTACGACGGAATGCTAATTTCAAAGGCAATCGTTGAAGGTCATAGCGGTGGGGGTGGACGTTATACACTAGCGCAACGCCAAAGGCTTCTTAGGTGCGGAGCCAGGGAATTCTTGCGCCTTCCACAGGACCTTAAGTCAATGGGTGACTGTGGGGCATTCTCATATGTTCAGGAAAAAACACCGCCTGTGACTGTAGATGAAGTAATCGACTTTTACGAAGCTTGTGGCGTTGATTTCGGGGTTTCCGTTGACCACATAATTTTGGCATTTCAGCCAGATGATATTGCGGGTAATGAAAACGTATCAAAAGAATGGGTTGAACGGCAGAAGATAACGCTTGAACTAGCTGATCAATTCATCCAAAGACACAAATCCCGCGGTTGTAAGTTTATTCCAGTAGGGGTCGCCCAGGGTTGGAATCCCAAATCTTACTCTGATTGTGTTGCAAAGCTTCAAAAGATGGGCTATTCAACAATCGGAATGGGCGGAATGGTTAAACTAAAAAGCCATGAAATTGTTTCAGTTTTAAAATCTGTCTCTGAAGTTAGGGCAAAACGAACGAACCTCCACCTATTTGGAGTCACCCGCCTTGAACACCTAGATGATTTTAGTCTTCATGGAGTAACAAGTTTCGATAGTACCTCTGCGCTCGTAAAAGCTTTTAAGGACGACAAGGATAATTACTACACACCTACTCGAACCTATACAGCGATTAAAGTTCCACAGGTTCAAGGGAATGCCAAACTTAATAAACGGATTGTTGCTGGTGAAGTTAACCAACAAGCGGCGAGGCGTTTAGAATTAGCATGCCTTGAAAGCCTTCTCCAATATGCCCAGACTCGGAGAAATCTTGGAAGCGTACTAAAGAATCTGGCTGAATACGAACTTATTCATGATGCAAAACGGAACCACTCTGAAGTGTATCGCGAGACGCTAACCGATCGCCCTTGGGAGAGGTGTCCCTGTGATGTGTGTAAAGCACTCGGTATTCACGTTATAATTTTTCGCGGCGCGGAGCGTAACCGTCGGCGCGGATTTCACAACTTATTTGTAACTTACAGCAAACTTTCGTATAGCCTTGCTTCAAGGAATAAGGCTAAGGTTTCCCGCCTCCCCAACCGATAGGATTATGCCAAAATGAAGAAAAAAATATTGGAATTGCCTGCTCTTGAGGTTCGTCAGGGCAAAAACAGGGTCCTTTACAGTTTCGCAGTAGACGGCAAACTCTTACCTGAATTTACGACAGTCTCACGAATTACCCGAGCAGAAGAAAAAATTCTAGGATACCAGCGACCTGAAGTTTTTTCCCATATCCTTGAGATCCAGACATATATCGAATCGAATAACCCAATGATTCCGAATGCGATAGTAGTCGCCTTTGACGAGCGGGTACGATTCAAACCTCTTGGCAAGGGAATGCCATCTCAACCTTACAGTAGGTTTGGCACCCTTCAGATACCAGTTGTCGAGGGTCAGGAGGACTCAGAAAAGCCGGGGTGGATCGTTGATGGTCAGCAACGCGCGGCTGCAGTCCGGGACGCAGAAGTGGACCGGTTCCCAATTTGTGTAGTCGGTTTCATCGCAGCGACAGACACGGAGCAGCGAGAACAATTCATTCTGGTGAACTCGACCAAACCGCTTCCAAAGGGCTTGGTTTACGAGTTGCTACCAGCAACAGAAACAAAACTACCTACAGTGCTTCAGCGCCGAAGGTTCCCGACCGTCCTCCTTGATCGACTAAATCGCGATACGGATTCCCCGCTTCGAGGAATGATTCGAACCCCGACGGTTGTTACCGGACTCATCAAGGATAACTCAATAATCAAGATGCTTGAGAATAGCTTGACAGATGGAATTTTATTCCGTTTCCGTGGTGAGGAAGGTGTTGAAGGAGACGCGGATAAAATGCTCCCACCACTAAAAGAGTTCTGGTCTGCGGTTTCAGAAGTATTCAAGAGTGCATGGGGCCTATCACCCCTCCGTTCTCGATTAATGCACGGTGCAGGAGTAATAAGCCTTGGACTCTTGATGGATGCAATTGCTGACCGTTACCGAAAAAACGGGTCGCCAACCAAAGAGCAGTTTCGAGGCGACCTTCTACCATTGAAGGATGTTTGCTGTTGGACTTCCGGCCATTGGGATTTTGGGCCAGGAAATGTCAGAAAATGGAACGAAGTTCAAAACACCCCAAAGGACATTCAGATGTTAGCAACTTACTTGCTCGGACAGTACCGTCAGTTGGTATGGAATGGCAGCCGCTAAAACTATTAAAGTAAATGCGGTCCGAATTGAATTTTTATTGCATATAAATTTTATCAATTTAATGGATTGTTATATGTGAGGTGTTTAATTTTATTAAATGATTTTTAGATTGCATGACATATTCGACTAGCCTCTGTTTCCAAAACGGAAAATAAACTGTGGGCTGATTTTGAAGTTGGTTGTAACAAAATGCCTGCACCGCGGTATTTTTTTATTCCAATTGTGGCGGCATGTTTTGCATCCCAAGTGTTTATGATGAAAATGTCAACAGAGGTTGCAAGATTTTTCATTCGGTCAGTAAATGATTTATCGTTAAGGTAATGGATTTTGATGTTGTCGAACGCTTGTTTGGCAAGTTGACCAAAACGATGACCGATGCGCTCAGAAATTGAGTAAACGGCAATGCTCTTTCCGAATAATGCTGAGCGAATTTTTTCTTTATTCTCTGTCTGTTCTTTGGTCGGTAAAGGGAGAATGCCATCCAGTAATTCGGTTTGGCCAAGGTCTTCTGCTAATAGAAGAAGGATGGACCATTGATCGGGAGTTACCCGACGAGGCCAAGAACGAATTGAGTTAAGAATTAAACATAATAGTGGGGTCATGTTGCAGTAATTTTGAGTGCCAGTAGAAAGTAGCAAATCAAACATCGAAATTACCCAGTCAAGGTTTCTAGGAGAAGAAACCAAACCCCAAAGATATGACGTTACTTCAACAGCGAATTTAAAATCGTTGTTGCCTTCGCTATGATTTGGTGAAGCAGTCAAGGAAGCTTCAATTAGATGCTCAATCGCAGTCAAATCATCGGCGCCAATAGTGTCGTCGTATATTATTAAATCAATTAGAGCAGTATAGATTGGCTTGTTTTTGCGATCTATTTGTGTTTCAATTAAAAAAGCCTTAATAAAAAAAGGCATAGAATTGCGTATATTTTCATTGGATTGCTTGCTGCGTTTTTTACTAAGAAGTAAAGCGACTTCATTTGGGTTAAATTCTGGGAGAGTTATCCAGCCAAGAAGATTGTATTCTAAAACATTGTTCAGGTTAAAAGAGTAATTGTTGACATCATCAACGTATTGAAACCATTTAGTGAGTGAGTCGATCGCTTCCGGTTTGTTGATATCTGACAGACCAAATAACCCGGAAAGAATGTTAGCTTGATTGGAACAAACCCGTCTGTTCAGTACTTTGCCCCGGATCTCGTCGTTTGCCGAATTGAGATAATCGATTGCCTTCTTGGCGGATGATATATCATCAAGTTCAAGAGCGGTTTCTAGGATACGGCAAACGGATTGATACGTTGGAGGTTGATCTAAATACAGGCGAAAAGCCTCGTCGAAATTACCTTCGTTGTACCGAATGGTTGCCAATTCGCATGTAATTAATTCTTCCCTTTTTGAAGCGTTGGCTTTTGAATTTGAAACCTGTGACAAAAGGGAATGACACCAAGCGGAATCTTGGTCCGTGAAATTATTTTTTATAAGGCTTTTTGCAAGATCCTGATTTGGGGGTTCGGTTCCAACAGAAGCAAGTACAGCAAATTTCAATGCATCAGGGCATAGAATGCCTTCCGTGGACCGCAATAGTTTTTCAAACCTGATGCCCTCATTTCGAAAGGAATTGATTGCTCCTACTGGATCATTCAATTCTTCATACTTGATAAATAAATGCCTATAAACCGCAACAGCAATCTGTACCGTAATGCTCTTCGGCCTTCTAACATTTAGTAAATCGCTAAGGTTCGGCAAAAGCATTATCTCGGTCCATCGATCAAATGCCGCTAGAATACGAATACGCAAAAATGCAATATTTGTTGCGCTCAAGCGTCCTCGACCACGGATTTCATTATAAATCCTGTTTGCAGAATCCTCATTCTTTGTAATAATCGCCATTTCGAGATCGCGAATCAGACGACCAATAGGTTTTGCCGCCACAAGCAATCGCAAATTATCCCTTTCTCGGAATTCTATCATGGTCTTTAAAAGTAAAATAACTTTTGCGCGGTCCTTTCCATCCAAAATACAAAGTCGAAAAACTAACTGCCCAAAGGCTTGCTGACACAGTTGCTCGATAGGATCGCTTGGGGATAGCGTCGCAAGTTCGCCATTGAAATTAGCGTACGTTGAGCCTATGAACGATTGAAGCGTCTCTCGGACGGAGCGAGTTTGTCGCGCATCCGTACACAGCACGTACCACGATGTCTGCTGAGAGGTAGCGTCCACGCGAGGTAAACAATAAGGACTCTGTTGCTGTTGAAATCGAACGATCCAGGGTTCCAGTGAGACACGAATGGCATCGGTTGGTGAACTTGCGGCATATCGTGACCATTTAATGGCATTGCCGTTGCCGAAGAAGTTTTCCAAGAACTGCTGCGGATCGGAATGCATTATTGACTACCCCCGTAGTTTTCTTGGAAGTGAATTCTCGCTTCAGAAATAGTGGCGGGCGAACGGTCAAGGGACACCCCCTCGTGATTCACCTCGACTCCATTGTACGTCAGATTCATAGAACCCTTGAGATAGTAATCCTGTCCGAGCAACCCTTTGATGTGGAGTGTGTCGCGAATAACGACCTGTAAATTGCCTGGTGAGTTAGAACCCCTGCTTAGGTCACGCATCTTTTGCAGGAATGAATCATTATGCGAATCCGGACGTGCAACGATATGAACCCGCGCTCGTTCCATGATATTTGCAAATACTTCACTCAGTCGAATGCGTTTTAATCCCCATGTGGGCACTAGAGACGAAAATTGACCAGCACGATTATCCAAGATGTCGATGTCAGAAATCCATGGAGAAACAAGCCAGAGTGAATCACTGGGAACGAGCAACTCAGCGACAAAAATGGCTTCGAGCATTTCACGGATTTCGGCTCGGCTCGTTGTCTGTGTCGTGAATGTATTTCTTTGTTCCGATGACTTATTACTCATTGCATGCCCTCCGGCAGAGTCAAGATGATTTCGACAGACTCCGCAAAGCGATTAACACGATTCACTTTGGGATGGAGCAATAAAAATCCTGAGTCAATTGGCGTGGTCATGATAGTCATCAACGCTTCTCGAAGTGCAGGAAGTTGACCAGGTTTCGCGACGAGAATTACCTCGCTATCTTGAACTAAAAACTCGCTAGAAATTCTTCGCCAGTGTTCCTCCTCTACTGAGACCCGCTGAGGTTCCCTGCCTAGAAAAAGTCGAACGAGATCGTGTTCCGTTTCTAGCAGCGGACTGAATGGGTTGTAGGTCGCCAGTCTCGCGCTCCGCGAAACACCGCCTCGTGGCCACAGGAGACTGAACAGCGTATTAAAGCGCCATTGGCGGCGATTCACTTCAATTGCATTATCGTCAGGTTCTCGAATAACATTATCAATTGAATCATTTGCAGATTCTAGATATGCTAGAATGCGCGGGTCGATCTCGATCTGTAACTGATCCTCCAATGATCGCCAGCGTGTAATCATTCGGTGAAGCAAAGCGTCAGTGGTATCAGTACTTCCGGGACGCAGGATTCTGTTGGCGATGGCGGCAACCACTCCGTGGCAAGTGAATAGTCCTCGCTTTGAAAGGGTTTTTCGCAAAGATTCAAACGCAGTCGCGTGAGCCTCGTGGTTCAGTGTCGTCGCGTTCCGATAGGCATTGATCTGATCGCGTATTTCGACTTCAGTTGGTGATGATATCCAGTCGAGCAGCAATGTAAGTTGCTGATCGACGATCTCATAATCTGTCGGACGCAGTGCGCCCTCAACAAGTTCAAAGAAGCGTCTGGGGTCTTCGCCGTAGCGAATCAAAAAAGCCTCTACAATACCGCCACCGCCGACAGTTCTTTCCGTAATCCAAACTTCTTCTAGGTCGATGGGTTTCGGTACTGAGAACGATGGCCGAGGTCCCCCATCTACATCCAGCAGCAAATCAGTCGCGTCAAGATCACTGCATACCTGCTGTATTCCATCAAGAACTGCAGCACCGAGGGTGGTTTTGAATTTCCGAGTCAGCCAGGGTGTCCAAGTCGCTTCAGGTAACTGCCATAGCGTTGGCGCATTGCGATGAAGTGCATTTAGAACCAGAGGTTCATTTAGTAAATGGGCGAGATCGATTTGTAGTTTCTGCTGAGCTTCCTCCAAAGACTCAGCATCTGGATGGTCGCCATCCTGCGGCGACGAAACGGCGATACTTTGAAAGATAACTCCGAGCACTCCGTGGAAATCAAGAATTCTACGGCTAGATTCTGATTCTTGCCAAACCTGCTCAATAGTGGCACCACGTTCAATAGCGAGGGTTGCCAATGCAGAAAGATAAACTTGCGACAACCAACGTCGCTGAAAAACGTTGGCCACGCCATCAAGAGTCCGTTCGTCGGCAAGCGAGTCTCGGAACTTGGACACTCTCAAACAACGGAGCATGGCGGGATTGGATGTCAAAACGTCAGTAAAATTGCTCGGAGTCCTGAACCGGATGACGATGCCATCCACGTCGATTGCAAATCCGATCCCTACCGGATTGGGTTGCGGTGCTTCTACTCCAGAAACTGTCTCTTGCCGATCTTCGATGAAATTAAGAGTGGTCTCGGTCGACTGGCCGTTGTCCAAATTAATGGTTGCCTTGGATTGACTCGCGAATCTACGAACTTCGAGTGGATTATTCAGGTTGTGCGAAAAGAATTCGATACCATGCAACAAACCCTCCCATCGTGAAGGATTTGGTAGATCGACTGGAGTGCCAGGCACTTGAGGGTTAACCTGCGTATTCCAAGTGAGTGATGCATTTGTGCTGTCCATGACTCTGATCGGCGGGACAACCAACTGGATTTCACGAGGACGTACACAGCGAATCGGAACCTCCTTTCCGTTTTCGTCACGGAGGTCAAAGTGGCCAAGTTCGTCGTAGCGACTTACAATACTGCGAATTTCAAGCGTTTGCTCGCCACCAATTGTGAGATCACCGGGTTGAACCCAGTGGCGAGCATAAGCATTCATCACCCCAAATCGGCGTGATACACGTCCTGGCGCAAACTCCCGCATTGCCTGCAAGATCGGTAGAACGTCGATTCGTTCCTCCGAGTTGTTTTGCTGCGCCGGAGATCGTAGTGAAACTTCAGGAAGATTGAGGTCACCGAAAAGATTGCCGGGGACGAACTCTGGTAAGGGATTGTTGCTAACGAAATTGTCGAAACTATGTGAATCGCTACCCGCTCGCCGCCAATTTGATTGCAGTCTGCGGAGGAGCGTCGGTAGCGCGGCGTTCATCAACGCTCGTGGAGGATGCCACAGCAGTGCTTCAATCACATCTTCGGATTGCTGTAGGGCTTTCGTAAGGAATCCAACGAGTTCATGGTATTGTTCATCGCGGAGCAATAGCCCCTCGATAATACGTGCAGCAGATTGCTGACGAGTTTGCATGCTCTTGATTTTGATCTGATTGCTAAGAACCTTTTCCGCTGGGCCCGAGAAGTCTCGATAGACGCTCCCCAGGGGGAGTCCAACTTGTGTACGTAGTTGCGTTGCAATCCAATCGAAGAACGCGAAGACCACCTGCATACGAAGGACGTAACGATTTCGAACAGGCAATTCGCGAGGCGGAAGTTCTGGATCGAAAAGCAAATCAAAACTCTCCCAAGCGAGCCGATCACGCCCGAAGTCTGATAGCGTCACGATCGTCCAGGGACGCATTTCGATAAGTCGACCAGCGCGTCCTTTACGCTGTAGAAACTGAGCAGGATCGCGAGGCGCTTTGTGTTGCAGAACTACGTTAACTTCTGGGTCATTGAAACCGACTTCAAGTGATGCCGTCGCAACGATAATGTCGGCATTTGTAGCCACGCCGGAGTCTTGTGAGCTTGTCCGATCAACGACGATTGGCGTTCCTTGCAAGCGATGTCCCAGCCATTCACACATGGCCCATGACTGGCCAAAGCGGTTTCTAAGACGTTCTTCGGGCAGTTGAGAGCTTCGCAAATTGGCCAGCGATCCGCCGGGGTGCTTATTCAAATCCGGGAACCCCCAACTGTTCAGCCCTTCTGCATCTCGCAGGTTATAAAACATTCGATTCGTGACATCGAGATCATCGGTGAACACAAATTCCTTCGATCCGTAGACTTGCGAGTCTATTGCTGTGTTGTTGTTCATCGCATCAAGCGTTCGACGCATCAACATCGCTGTTTGAATCGATGTTGATAGCAATGAGCTTTGGCTGGCTGGATCGCCACGCAGTGCGATCAAATATTCCATTCCAACTCGCTTCAACTCAGTCGAATGTGGTGAAATTTCCTCCACCCTTGAGTCTTGTTCGCCAATTAATGAAGCGAAGAAAGTTCGGGCGTCAGCGAGTGTCGCTGATAGTCCCACAAAATGTGGTGAGACCGATGCGAGATGCTTCCAACGTCGAAGCAACATCGCCGTTTGAGCACCAGGAACGCCCGAGTATGTGTGAACTTCGTCAAGCAAAACCATCGTCGGCTTCTTGTTTCTCGGCGTTCCGATACCGAACACATGGGAGATCTCCGAGTCTCCCATTCGTTGATTGAGCATCTCAGTTGTTGTAAACAGAATATCTGCTGGCGTGGACTTGAGACGCTCGCGGGTGAGAATGAGTTCATCATGTTCTATTCGACAACTACATCGTCTGCAGTAAAGTCGCTGAAGCTTGCTTTCCCGATCTGCCGTTCGCCAAACCATTTCTCCTTCGCACGCCCTGTTGGGACAAGAAAGATACGGACAGACATGACCGCCATTTGTTACCGACCAACCTCTGGGGGGCTGGTCGTAGCCGAAGTCTCGTTCGCCCTCTGGCGTTGCTCCAAAGAGGGTAGCAATTGTAAGCTTTCGTTTTCCGCTGGATTTTAGCAGAGAATCCAGTTTCCGGGCCTGCGAGTAAGCCTCAGCGAGTTGATCTTTTAGTAACTCATTTCGCGGGTAGATGGCAAGGCATCTAGTCCAGTTGTTGGAGTCGATCGACTCAACAATTGTTAGAAATGCAGGAAGGTAAAATGACAGGGTCTTTCCGCTTCCAGTACCCGCACAAACAATTGTTCCTGACCTTCGTCCTAGTTGCACTTGCCTAAGGATGTTCTCAGTCGCCCTGGATTGGAAGACTGCCATCCGCATGGACTCGCCGTTAGATAACGAGAGAATGGCATGAATGGCATCCCTTTGCAGCGAGCTAAGAGGTCCGGTTGCCTCAATCCGTGAAAGAACTTCGCTTGCTTCAAGATCGCGTTGCGGTACCGAACGCGCACGCAACATAAATCTAAAATCGCCGACCAGCGGTTTCGCAATTTGCCACCTTCGATTCACTCCCTGTAGATGCTTGGGAAAGAGTTGACGCAAACGCGCGAGCAGACGAACGGTCTCACCCATCCGGGTTCGATATCTCGAATGCATCCCATCGTTTGCCTCAAATAACAAACCGGCGTCCTCCATCGCTTCTTGGAATACGCCCTCGTCCTCGTAAGTGCTCCAGAGATTATGTTTTCCAAGGTACTGTTCGCAATGGTTAGCAATCTCGTCAGAACTAAACGAACCATCGACGAGTCCCCAGGCCAATAACTTAGATTCAGTGCGTTCGAGAAAATTCAGGAACTCAAGTCGGTGATCGTCAACTTTCATACAGATTCCTTTTTTACGAATTGATGATGCGGTATTTCTCGTAGGTATTGTTTTCCCGTAGCCAGACAATAACTTCTTCCGTCAGCAGATCGATTGACGCTCCCTTGGGTGAGTTTGCTGCTTTAAGAAAATCACGGACCTTTGGGTCATTGGTTACTGCTGGTAACGCTTCGAGAAGTTCTCGGATGTCTTCCCAGACCGCTTCTAATTCAACAAACTCGGTTTCTGTCAACGGTGGGTGTTTACTAGTTAGCTCAGCATGCTTCACACGAATTTTTAGCTGAATCGCTTTAGTCTTGAAAGCTTCCTGTTGTTCGGCCTGTGCAATTCGATTCGCATCAACATTTGGGCGAGTACGAGGTAGGTATTGGTCCCAGGTCAATTCTATTATTTTAGAAGTTTCATCTGCGAATTTCTCAAACGCACTCGTCATGTAGGTCAGATCTCGTCCCTTCGTGATAGACTGTGGATCGCTCTTCAAAGCTTGTCGCAGTTTCTGGACACGATCCAACGCTTTGGTGCCATCCAATTTTCCAACAATGGATGTCCGTTTTTCCAGTGCTTGCAACGAAACGACAGCAACAACAACCTTCTCTTTCAATTTGAGTAAATCCTTTCGCCGTTGGCTCAATTGATTAACAATTTGCTCATTAAGCTCGGCTTTGGAGACCTGCTCAAGTTGTAACCGTAGTGACTTACAGTCATCCGCAATCATGATTTTGACTCCGTGTACGGTATCGCTGCATTTTCGAGATCGGCCAACAAGGCATCTATTTCGGCCTTGGAAGACGCAACCACATCGTCTGTCCAGTTCATTATCTGCCCCGTTGCTTTGCCTGACCTTTCTTTCAAAAATTGGGCGCACGTTCCCGTAAATGTTTTCAGGAATGCCAATGTCCCGTTGTCAAGCTTAGCGATTGCGGATATTCGTGTGCCAATGTCTTCGCTACTGATGATTGCCTGGACTTGCTCTCCGACCTCTTTCGCTTTCGTTGTCCTGAATTCCTCCGAAAGTTTACGAACTAGCCCAGTCTGCACAGTACCGCCGAGTCCATGCTTCTCCGATAAATCGCAGACTTCCGTTAAATCGCGAATCAGATCGTTCTTGTCGTAGTCTGTACCGAGTTCGGCAACAATCTGTTTCGAATATTCAGCGATTCTTTTCCGACGATCGTCGATCTTGGATATGCCGAAACGAGAAAGCTGGGTTATGTGCTCATAGATTTGCTTGAGTTCATCTGTTGCACTCGAGGTCGGTTTGGGGAACGCCTCGCTTACAACAAAAATCTTTCGGAAAACCTGTGCAGTTTCGATCAACTGATTTACATCAATCGCGTGCGGTGTCTTCCCCTTTCCTTGATATGCTCCCACTCGTTCCAAAAGCTCGTTAATGAGTAGTTTCCGTTTATCTAACAACTGGTCAATAAAAGAATTCCAAGCGGAATCATCGTCTCTGAAAATAACAGAAGGAGGAGTCGCGAAGATCGCATTCACTAGACTGGCATCGTCATTTCGATGCGCAGATTCAACATTCAGAACACGGGCCTGCCACAGCAATGCTTGTGCTAGTGCAGGAACGGGATTTCCATCCAGATTCTTATAACGAGTGCGTACCCAGTTGGTCGCATTTGCCACAAATGGTTCAATGAAATTCGATAGTTCGATGTAGTCTCCATCGGATTCCGCATAATCCCATCCGTTATAGTGATCGTATCGAACCATTGCTCTTGCTGCTCTAAATATGCGATTGGCTACGTCAGCATCGGCAAATGCCTCGTCTGTGCAGACGACAACAAAGGCATTTTCAATGTCAGGTGGATTCCCCTGCTTAACGTTTGGCAGGTGGATACGTCGAGCATAAGTATCCACTGCTGGTGTAACGGAACGAAGTAGTTCAACTTCCCAATTCACGGAGTTGAGAACATGTGCATTGATCCATTGTCGAACGCGATTAGCGTCGTTTTGACTAAGCGTTCCGCCAGATCGCCATGAATTTAGACGTTCGAGGATTTCTCTTATGGGTTGAGGTTCTCGATCTGCTGCAGGCTTTTCATCAGTGGGCTTATCACGTTCATTGTTGGTGTCAGTGTTCGCAGATTGCGTACTGCTCCAGTCGGAAATAATCGGCGTCAACTCAACTGGTTTGATTTTCGCCGCTTGTCCATCCAACGAATCGAGCCCGAAGACTTTAAAAATCGCTGCTGTTACTTTGGCGTCTCGGACCTTTTTGGGACGATCACCCCAAAATTCAAGCACATACAGATACTGTGCGCGCTTCTCGGAATCGCTGACAAGTTTTCCCACCTCAGCATTTAGGTCACCATCAATTAGATTTCTTGGGTATCCGATAAACTGTTCTGGTGGAAATCGACTTCGCTCGTAGTCGGTACGGTAATCCTTCAGTACTGGCAGGATAACCTCGCTAATGATGCTACGTGGATGAAACCTTAGACGATCATTTCTTCGCAGTTTCCAATGCGCGATAGTTCGAATCGCCGCTTGATTAAAAGGAAACATCGCATAGCCGTTCGCAGATTTTCCAAACCCGTCCAAGAGCAAGGCTTCGTCCTCCTCAACACCGATGATGTCGACAGCGTTTGGTGCCCGCTTTCCGGCATTTGCAGATTTTGCATAAAATTCTTCGAGCCGTTTCGCGCCCATTCGCGCTGCGTTGACATAGGTGGCGACGAAATCGCCGATCTGATTCTCAACAGTGGTTTCGTCGTCGTTCTCCCCGCTTTCGATCCACCATCCGTGAACAGCACGTGTCTTTACGGTTTCCAAATTGCCGAAGTAACCATCGGTTACAGCTAGTGTTGTTCGAATCATGCATGCTTCAGGCTTGCCACCGACTTCACCTTCCCTAATGATGGCATCGAGCAACGCTTTCTGGACACCGGCAAGAACAGCGAAGTCCTCAACCAACAAAACTAATTCGCGACCATCCGCGAGCAATTGTCGGCGAACATCGTAAAATAAATCCGCCAAAGAGGTGTCTTGTGGGGTGGCCAATGGAGCGATTGCATCATCCACAATACTGTTCAATAGTTCGACGGCTTCCTCGAGAGTCTTCGAACTCGTAGTCTTCAGCAGATGATTTCGCAAGTAACTGGAAGCAATCACGCCTGCCTCAGATACGTCCTTTTCCAAAGCCTTCGGAATCTCAAAGTCCGCAGCCTCGAATTGCCGACGGGGCGCGTTAGCTTCGGATGTATCCTTTGTCACGTGCCTTGCGAGTTCCGCAATGATACCTGGACGCTCTTTAGTGCCAACGAGAAACAGTTTCTGTGTTGCTGGATCATCGAACAATGCTGGCAGTTTTCGAGGATCACCATGCTTAAGCCATAGCGTATCAGTGTGGCCAAGCTTATCGCCGGATTCCCTTGTTTTGGCTTGCCTAGCTGCTGCAGTTTCGTAGTTGCGATGTATTGCCGAGAGCAATTCTGCGCGAACACGCTGTTTGGCGCTAATGTCGTCCATCTGTTCGCGCGCTAACTTGAGTTTATCACGAATTTGCTGATAGCGAGGTCCTTCCAACCCATCCAGAATTCGTCCAAGTACCGATTTAAGGCTCGAGCTCTTTGGGATTCGAATAACGTGACGCTTCTCAGTGTCGTCTCGCTGGCGTAATTGAACGTCTAGCCACCGAACCAAATGTGACTTGCCGATACCAGACTCGCCTAAGATTGGAACGATGACGCGCCCACTTGGATCATCCTTGAGAAAGTCATTGAGAAATTGACGCTGACTCTTCTTCTCGGGCACACTCGAATCCGAACTAAAACTCTTGCGTAGCAGTCGCATCTCTTGATGAACCGCCAAGAACACCCCGTCCGATGGGTTTTCTGCTTCTGGTTTGATGCACGCAAGGCAGTCAGCTTCAGTGGGCCAAAATTTTAGCAGATTCATTTCGCGTCTCCTCGTCGCACGTGCGTTACGGATTCGACAATACGACCATTGCGACCGATAAGCTTCACTTGTCCACTGGCGTCGGAACGAGATTCAAAACGAATGTCGCCTGCTTCGCGAAGTCGTAAGATTGCCCGCGAGAGCGATGTCGAAAGCTCACCATCCTTTGGCTTCATCCATTTCTCCGGTTTCAATTTTGATTCGACCTCGGCTCGATAACTTCCTCCATCTAGCACGGGAATCGCTGATGACAAACCGCCGATAAAGTCCTTAATCGCTATTTCTCCGCGCTTCGGTACCAAGTCTTGAAGATGAAAGCGAACGACCGGAGTTACATCGGTGATAAAGCCTCCAGACGCTTTGCCGGTTTCCGAGCGCCCCAATCCAAGAAAAGTTGCCCACGACACATAACCAGCCCAGCGAGTGTCGTTTTGAAGCAGAATAATCTCAGGGGCGGCCTGATCGTTGCACAGTTTTTCAACGACAGAGTGCGATGAGGGCATGAATGAGTGAACATCTTGTGCGAGCATCCATGCTGCGGCACGCGTAAAGTCTGCCGATTTATTTTCAGTATCGCTCCAGAAGTACTTGTTGTTGTCTGCATTTAACACTATTTGGCGTACCACATTAGCGATTGACGCAGGCGTGATATCTTCCTTCTTTAATTGCGATCGGTACTCGTCTGCGAGTCTCAATTCGCCCTTTTCAGTGGGAGCAAAAAGCCCGAGTTCCTGCCAGCGATTTAGCGTCTTCCTTGCCATGTCTTGATCGTTTTGCCCATCGTTGAGTGAAGTCGGACTGGCAATGTCCAAAAGCTTCTCTTTAGACGCAGTACCGATGGCGACGCTAGTTCGCACAAGAGAAACAAGTACGCTAACCAATCCGTCACTTGGTCGATTCAGTATGCTCATTACTCTCCCAACCTCCGAACTAAGTCGTAATCGCGAATGTGCCGCGGATGGAGATCAAAAAAACGACGATTTGAGCCTGTTTCAATCGCATCCTCCGGCGCAAAAATGAGGTGGAACGGTCGATTCATATTGATTAAGGACTGAGGAATGACTGGTTTCTCAATGTCTAACAAGAAGGTTGCCCGCGGAAGTAAGAGATCGTTACCATGTGGGTCGTAATTGTTTAGTTCGCTGTTAACTACGAATCCAAAAGCAGATGAAGCGTGAATTGTTTTCCATTCACGCTTCTCTTTCCAATCGGATGGAACAGCGAACTCAGCTACACCTTTTCCTGCTAATCGTTGTATGAACCAAAGTCCGCGTTTGACTAATTCACGAGGACTTAGCGAACTATCGACACGGACATAAATAACTTCTGCATTCGTTTTTAAGATGCTTCGAAGGACCCCGATGTCTGCATAGGCGATACATGTCACTCGGTCAGGTTCGGGGTATCTAAAGCGATGGCCAGAGTTCGAAAGGTTTGCTCGGCACTCGGGGCAACCCGCGCAGAAGTGTTCCGGTGACACTCCGCCATTAGCTGTACTGATCGAGTACGTTTCTTGCAGCAATCTTCCAATTTCCACGTTACCTCGCAGCAATCGTTCCATACGATCAAACGCCTGGTTACTGGCCATAAACATTCGTTTACGCTCTGCCATTACTTCCGCTTCCCAAACTGCGGCATCAAGATGGCCGCCAGACTCGCGGATTGTAAAGTTGGCGGTAGCGAAAAACTGTTCCATCGCTTTCTCACGGCGCTTTTCAAATGCGCTTTCTAGCTCACCTTCGGTAGGTCGAACGTCAGGCGGGCGAGATGACTCGAGTCGGATGATACCTGCACGATTCAACAGCACGAGAGTCCTCAGATTCCAAGCGACATTTGCGTCACTGTCTTGTTGGATGTGCTTAGGCCGTGTATTGAGATCGACCTGCCATACTCCATTTCTTCGTACAGCCTTTTCTGATTTAATTAAATCAGACCATCGCTCAAATCCCTTCTCAAGTGATATGATCCGCTCACTACTGATGGACTTTGCCGTTGAGGTATCAGCTTCCGCACTAGGTAAAAGGAAAGACACGGACGCTTTGCCATCGCGTCCAGAACGGCCAACCTCTTGATAATAACGATCTATAGATTCAGGGATGCAAGCGTGTATTACCGCTCGGATATTACTTTTGTCCATTCCAAGGCCAAAAGCGGAGGTCGCGACAACACAATCAATTTCGCCGGCACGCCAGAGACCGATCACTCGCTTCCGCTCGTCGTTCGAAGTGCTCCCGTGAACACAACCTGTTCGCTTGATCCCCATTTGTCGCACACGACAAGACCATTCATCAGCATCATACTGTGTCGTAACGTAGAGCAAGAATGGACGCGGCACCAACCGCAACAGTTCAGTGACCTTCCGATCGCGTTCCTGCTTAGAATTCGATGGAGATATCCAATACTCGGGTTCTGGTCGTAGAGAAACTGCATTGACAGAATCGAAGGCTCCGTCCGAAAACAGTGTTTCGAGTACGTCGAAACATTCTTGGGTCAGTGTCGCGGATAATAGCAACGTCCGAAACTCCGTTCCTTTGGGACATTGTCTCAGCAAATCCCGTCGCATTCCGCTCATTGCTTGAAACTCAGGGCGAAAGTCATTTCCCCATTGCGCCACCAAGTGTGCTTCATCAATCACAAAGTATTTCAGAAGTCCCCTCTCCGCAGTCTCGTATAGCACACGACTAAGCGGACCGACAAAACTCTCTGGTGACGTGATCAATATACGCTGGTTGCCGTATCGCACTCGGCTACGAATGACCCTACGCGCATCCTCACTCAGGCCGCTATGCCAAGCGAGTTCTTGCGGCAGTCCGCCAGGGATTTGAGGGTATTTTTCCTGCAGTTGTCGTTCTTGGTCAATCGCCAATGCAATTGTTGGAGTGATCATTACAGTCAAAGCATTCTGTTCCGAAAGCAATGCCGGTGCCCAAGCGACCAGACTCTTCCCCGTGCCTGTCGGGAGATTTACAACGAGTGTTCCGCCGGGGCGGAGAAAGAAAGCGGCACGGACGGCCAAACGTTGTCCTGGTCCTTGGTATCCAGTGAATGGTAATTGCAGGCCGTATTGAAGTGCTGTGTCGAGTGGAAGGTGAGGAGACGAAGGCCAAACAACACGACGGGCGGTTTCACGGTATGCTGCTTCGAACGGATCGAACTCGTTGCTATTTGCAAGCCAGGTTGCGGACCATGATTTACTTGCTTTCAGACGGAAGGATTGTTGGTCTTCCGCAATTACCTCTATTTGAGAGTCTATCCAAAGGTCTTTTGAGGGCCAAGGGGCAGACTTGGGAACAGTCCAAACGGTTTGTGAATCGTTAGTTTCAAGAGCTGCTCGTCGCATCACATGCCGAGTTAGTCCGGCCAGATCTCCCGAACCAACTGCCGACTGATTCTCATGCAGCGCAACAATTGCTTTACGCAATTGCTCACAGCTACGATCACTGAATCGCTGGGTTAAGTCTTTTGTGTCGGGGAGAACACGCAGGGTTTCGTGAAGTCGATCAAAGTCGCTCATTCCTCATCCCTCCCACTGCGATTCATATTCTCATCGGAAAACGGATTTAGGCTGGACAAGAACACGGCACCTATGGAGTCCACCCGTAATGCTGGCCGATTAAAGGACTCGATTTGGGCATCTAAAAAAGCTCTTTCGAATTGTTGCTCTTTCCGTAATGACGCCAACAATTCACCACTTGCCATCGACATCCGAGAGCGAAACTGTTGATCTACCCGGTAAGCGTTCTCTTTCGCATCTTCAACACACCGGTTGCAAAGTTCCGGTAACTTTGAATGCTCCCGAAGTAGCATCTCTGACTTACGACGTACTGCAAAGCAAAGTTCACGCCAAATTGACATGTCATAGTGTTTTGCAGCAATGCTCCAACGATCACTATTGAGGTTGTAATCTCTGCCCCACGAATGAACAGATTTCCTGAAAGGTGTGGCTATTTGAACTCCGAAAGGCACTTCTTTTGGGTTTACTCTTTTGAGATTCGCATCAAGCCAAAATGTTGTGTATGTTGGCTTCAATATCGCCATACTTCTCCGCATCAGTGCACTTAGGTTGACGCCAACCTGCCGCTTGCAGAGTTCATTAAATGGATGCGGATCTGGCGAAAAAACGTAGTCGATTCGAAAAAACACATCAGGGTCTTCACCTGTTTGGTACAGTGGGCAGTGCCTCCAAAACGCGAAACAAATTCCGCGATCATCCCATCTAGTGTATTCGTCAAAACTGTCGACCAAAGGATCACCAACCCGTAGCAAGCGGGATGATCTTTTTTGAGCGACTACCCGATCAAAAGTCAACGGAACAGTGATATACCGAGTCGGTGGTTCACAGGGAAGGTTGTCTATTGAATGAATGAAACGCTTCTCAAATTCATCCTGAGGCATAAGTGTGTCTTCGTTGCCTCGAAAAAAATGGGTGTCAATTTTCCTGCAGAATCGATAGGAAAATACCTTATCCAATTGATTTTCTTCACCTAATCTTTGGAACTTCAGGCCGTTTTCCAGCCAATTTGAAAAGATCACAGGTGACTCCAGCGACAATTGAAAGTCTTCTGACTCCAAGTTGTCCGCAATTTGCTGTGTGATCTGGTCGGGTTCAAATGCATCCAGATTGTCTTGAGCGCGAATGCGTTTGATCTCTGAAACAACACTCCCTTCTTCACCGCAAAGTCGCTTGCTAGCATCTTCAATAGCATCAGCACCTAGATCAAGGAAATTATCCCAAATACGAATTAACTCATCTTCAATTACATACTGTAGTATTGCGATTGATCTTTTAAAGACTCCGAGGGTTTTGTTAACCAATTCAAACCAGTTTTGCTGGATCCTTGATGCTAAACTTAGGAACACCACAGAGTGGACAGGTTTCCCCGGACCAAAACGATCGAGGCGCCCCATTCGCTGTTCTATGCGATTAGGCGAGAAAGGAAGGTCAAAATGAATAGCAACGGTCCCTGGCCTTTGAAGATTCAAACCCTCTTCTGCATCCCGATCGCATATCAATACCCCCCCACCGGCACAAAAGCGAAATGAGCGCCAATTACTATTGTTAATCGAATGCCTGAAGATATATCCATTCGGCAGACGCAATTTCAAGAAATTGAAGATAAGGTCGGCAGTAACCTTTGAGCTTGCAAATAAAACATATCGCAAGTTTTCCATGCCCCTGATCAAAGAGAGTAATTTTTGCAATTTCTCATTATAATTGCATTCTTTTGCTGCATTGATGATCTGGTTCAAATGGCATCTTTCGTCTTCATTAACAAAGCCATTAAGGCGTTTACTTCCCCAGGCGATTAACTCTTCAGGGGCAGTTACTGCAAGCTCTTCGGCAACTTTCACTGATTCATTTGCAAAACGCCTCGCCTCATCTGACGCAGAAATGCACGATACCGAAAGGTTCAATCGCCAATTTTCGAGTGCTTCAAACAATCCATTCTCGGCATCGCAATTGTATTCAACAATCTCTGCCCCACCTCGCCCTGGCAAATAGATTGAAGTTTGCTCCGTCCTCCTGTTTCTAATTATTCGTCGATGAAGTTGCCAAACGTCTCTGACGTGCGCACGTATTGATCGAATTAACGCATTGCGATTTGAATCATCTTCGGCGATTCCTTGATCAATAATTACTGAGAGTTTGTTTCTAAGTTCCTGGAATTCGCTATCGGAAACTAGAAGATTTTTAAGTACCTCCAGTGCATCCGAAATAAAGTAATTTGATTCGCTTTCCGAAATCGATAGCATGCATTCCGCAATTTCCTGGCGCATTCGCACTCGTGCTTTAAATCCTTCCAAACTATTTAACGGATAGACTTGAGGATCCAGCAAATGTAGCATTGCCAAAAAGGACTTCTCGTTATGCAAAACTGGTGTCGCGGATAGCAGGAGCACTTTGCGTTCAAGGTCACTGACTGCGTCACATACTATATGGAAGGTTTCATGTTCAATCGAATCAGAAGACCAAGCCCATGATGAAAGATGATGGGCTTCGTCGATTACTATCATCTTTGCCGTGGATGCGTAGTTACGAATATCCGAAAGATTTCGACTATTTACGATGTTGATGGAGTTTCCGATTTGAGGCCCAAGATGTAACCGATGGGTTAGTTCCTGGTCCCACTGGATTAGCAATGCCTCTGGGACAATTACTAGTACCTTATGGTCCAACGGGTGGTCCAAACAGAATTGTTTAATCAGGATGCCAGCTTCGATTGTCTTGCCCAATCCGACTTCGTCTGCCAGGAGGTAACGTTGAAATGGATCTAGAAGGATTTTCTGCACTACAGACATCTGATGAGCGACCAACTCAACCGATGAAGACACAAGTGCTGTAAGTCCTAAATTGGATGATCGTTGCTTGAGAATGTTTTTGACAAAATCCGATCTCATGGAGTGCCAAAATGCTGTCTCGTTCAGTTGAAATGCAAGATAATCAGTTGGATCATTAATTGGAATATTGCAACGCACCTGCAATTCTTCACTTGGAATCATTTTTTTTTCATTATTTGAAAATCTTACCAAATAAGAATTATCAATTTTGTGAAAGTCAAGAACTCTCCCAATTTTCCAATTAAAATCTATTTTGCTTTTCCAGTATACGCGAGTTTGTGATGCCAGTGTTATTTTTTTAATTGTTGAAACATGATCAATATGACTCAATATGTCTGTATCAATCATCGACCTAAAGTAATGAACTGTAACCGTATCGCCTAGGCGACTAAATAATTTTCCAATTCCGAGATTGTTGGCATTGCATATTACAAATTGATCTAGAATTTGCGACATTATGGGGATGTGCTTTCTATTTAGTTTCAGGTGTTTAAGTAAAAGTCTCCGCTTTTATCTTATTTTTTTTTGCCTAATTGTAAAATTTGTTTAATGTCAAACGCTATACCTCCTTTTTGGGAATCCACCCTCGCAATCTGATTAATTATGAAATTTTTACGGGTTTTGACATTCGGTTCCAGGTTTTTCCTAAATTTTACCCTAAGGGACACTGGTGATTTGACGAGTTGGACAGGTGCTTATTTTCGGTTAAGGATCCAGGTTTCGATTTGGTGTGGTGTGAAGCAATCCAAGAAGGAATGTTTCCGTTCGAATCGATAATACCTCACCGACCCGGCAATCGTTTTCCTTGCCATCGGTCACACTCTCATATTCGGCAATAACAGGTTCTCGCTTGAATGATCCCCTATAACTTTCCATGACGGCATTTTCGTACCAGGCGTTTAAACCTTTCATGCTCTGTAACGACTTAGTTTTGCACATTTCCAACGACCAGACATCAAAATTAACCGAGTAACGACTATTAGGGAACCCCCCGAAATATACCATGTGAAGCGAACTATTAGGTCCAATAACTTCAATGTTTTGTATATGCATCTGTCACTCGTTGAGGCTGAAAAATGGCTAACGTTTTTTTAATACATCTCACTCCTGGGTGGCCTGGAGCAATTCCGTTTCGAACTGCTCCACGCCCTCTTCGGAAGAAGAACCGATCGGTCCGGATTGCTGGAGTTTCTCCGCCTTCCAACGATAAAGCAGGGAAGGGGTGGAAAACCAATGCGTTCCGTGATCGATGAGGTCGAATGGCCGTCAAAGAGCATCTGAACCGCCTCACACCGAAACTCCTCGGTATAGCGTCGACGCTTGTGTGTTGTTTGGGAAACAGCTTTGAGTGCTTCACGACCCATGGCTAACCTCCGTCGCACCCGGCAATTTTAAGCGGTTGGTCTGTCCGTCAAAACGTCAGCACTTCACCGGGAGGGGCATTTACGGTTCGATCTTTTTTCAAGAATTTGGGTATAACGCTCCCCGTTTTTTCCACTCACATCACAGCGGTAGGCATTTTCATCTTCTGGAGCCTTGGATTTCCTTGGGTTCAAAAAAAAATTGAAAAAGGTCCGCTGCCTTCTTGGTCCCTTCTCGTTCTTTCCTTGCTTTTCCCTGTGCCAAGATTGCCAACTTTTGGTCATGAATTTCTTGGGCTTTGGCCTTTGCTTGCTTCAGGGTTTTGCATGCGGCCACGAAATCCGAAACCTTGGTTTCGGGGTTAAACATATAGATCCCGTATTCACCGGGCATGATGTTGCTAATGGCAAATTGGCCATCAGGAGTTTCATAACCGATTTCCGCTTTGTTCCAGACCAGGGGAGAATTGGGCGTACTCATTGGGCTGATTCCACGAGCAAGAAGGAGGGATTGCAGGAAGGATAGGACTCACTTTCCTTATTTCCCACGAGGCTAAATAAAATTTCAGGAAAATCCAAATCAGCGGAAAGCAACTTCAAAAAGTAGCATGTTCCTTGTTTGGCTATTCGAAATAGGAAAACCCCGAGTTTCCTGACGGTGCTTTATTTGCGTTTGCTTTTTGGGTTTTGGTGGAAATCGGGGTGAAATCACCATGACCGTGTTCCAGGCTTGCGGTCCATTGTTTCATGGTTCAGGAAGGGGCCCGGCTTTTCATTTATCCCAGTCCAAACAACCCGGATTTGTCGCCCAGCGGCTCCAGAGGAATTCTTTGCTCTCGCACGGTTCTAGCAAAATCCTTCACCTTGATGAAATTTCTGAAACACATCGGGGTATACCTTTGGAAGCACGCAGCTTTAAACCCTCAGTGATGCCCTCCAAACGACCAGAGCCTGGGTTGAAAACAAAATTACAAACCAGGAAACCAATCATGATGAGCACCTACGAGATCCTGAAGCGGGACATACCGAGGTTGGAAGAAACGTTTGGTTCCGACAGTTGGTATGTCCAGCAGTTGAAGCGGCAACTCGCCGAAATCGAGGCGCGTCGGGAGACAAAGGAAAACCCTCTGGAGACGGAGGAGTACCACGCGATGATCGTCCCGAATCCAAAGGACGAGGCTCCGCCGCCCATGGCAACTACTGAGGGGGATATGCCAAAGGGCAACCTACCCTCCCGCGAGTTGAATAATTGGGACTCCAACAAGATGAACTTGCCCCGTCCTTCAGGAACCTCTGGTATCGGTTCGGAAGAAAAGAAGGGGGCAATAGTAAATGGTGATTACGGTGAAACCTTGCAGCGGCGGATCGTCCAATTTGCCGGGTACCTGAAGAAGATGCACCACCGGGCCCTCAAGGAGGTGGAAGGGCCCTGTTTCATGATCTTTGATGAAAGGTCCCCAACAGACAAGAATGGTCACGACCAATTGAACGAGGCGGTGACCCCTTCCATCGAACTTGTGCTCCATGGATTTGAAGTCGCCGGGAAGGACAGCATTACGATGGATGGTTTTTTGTCTTCCCCTGATCTTCCAGAAGAAGGGTGGAGGGAAGACAACTCCCAATCACGGTTCATCCAATTCAGCTTTGAGGAAAAGTGGTTTTGTATCGACATGCCTATCCAAACCCTGTTCCAGCCCGAGGCGGAACAAATATTGCGGTCCCTGAAAGGGTTCTTTTATTTGAGGGATCGGCCCGAATTCACCCTCTTTGAGGAGGATGTCGAGGGTTATGACCCCTTTCGGAAGATCTATGTTTATGGGGACGAGCAAACTGCCGCAGAAGACATGGCATTCATCTTTTTCCAGGTTTGGAAATTTCCCGTGGATTGGAGGTTCTATGTGAAGGCTGATGCCTTCGGTGACAAAAAAACCAATTGGGAATGGGGTACTCCCATCGAATGATGGGGGCAATCAAGGTAGCCTCTCCTCCCATGGCGGGTTGCCCCCAATCGTCATGTTTTTGTTTTTAGCCGGGCATTAGCCAACGCTGGCAGGAGCAACGTGCGTTGAGGACCAGGATCAAGAATGTAATTCGCATGACTGAGGCGAGAAACCAATGACCAAGACCGAGCGTGATGAGATCCGGTCCCTAATCAGGGACTTTGACCCCTTGCAGTGCATCAAAGCCGAGCGGTGCCTCAAATGGGGGGAGCGCCTTTTGGGACTACTCCGGGAGGTGGTCGAAGATGGCGGCAGCAAAGACCTTCATCCAGGCCTGGTTAGCCGACTCGTTGCAGCAATCGCCGAGGCGGACGGGCCCCCGGTCCCCGTGGTCGAGGATTACTTCCTCCAAGTGACTTCGATGGTGGATAAAGGGCAACCCGTCTGGTGGGAAAAAACCGGGAGGTGGACCACGGACCTCAACCGGGCCAAGCGATTCACCAGGGAGCAGGCAGTCGACCGCCAGCACCGTTCCGGGAACACGGAGATTGCGTGGCTCCGTTCCCACATCGAGAGCCTTCAGCGGCCTGCGGTCAGCATTGAGGACCTGTACCCCGAACATCGGCCAGACTTTGGAGGAGGGAAGAGGTGACCCGCCCGCGAATTACCCCCCCGACTTCAAAAACCTCACCGAGCACTTCCGCATGTGGCCCTGTCCCGATCTTACGGCCGAGATGCGTAGGCTTAGGCAACACATACCAAGGCAGTAAAAAGATACAGGGTGCCTGGAATCAGTGTACCACTCTTCCAAAAATAATAATTTGCACATTTGAAAAAAAATTAAGATTAAATATTGCAATAATAAATACGTGGAATTAACCGGAGACCAGGTGCCTTTTTGAACAGATAGGCCACCTGAATAGGAAATTGGATTGGCTCAAAAAAACTCCAGCTTTTTGATTGAGAAAATAAGGATTCTGATTGGCAACCTAATTGAGGGAGTCTACTGGGGGAAAACCATTGCATAGCTGCCCCCGTTTTTTGTCCAGCGGTTGGTGTCCACTTATGGAATTCCACACCCAGAGGCACGGATGACTCTCGACCAGAGGATATTGGCGCCATTCAGGCCGGGAATTCAAATTCTGGAATTTAAGATACTTCGGTTGAAAGACGGCTCATAAAGGGGGAGGCCCAGGTCCTTTCGCCTTGATCAGAACGAACAGGTAAGTGTCATCAGGGAATTATGAAATAGGTGTCGTCAGCCAGTTTGGTTTCAAAGCTTCCACTTTTCCTAAATGCCACCGCCCAAGACCTTCGCCCATCAACGGGAATTGTTTGGAAAGCCCCTTCCTTTTATCGGTGGATTCAGGAGAGGAGGGCGGCAAAATCCCCAAACAAGAGCAGGGGGTAATCCCGGATGATTTAGCGGATTCCTTGCTTTCCAGTTCTACCAGGAACTTCAGGGCACTCTTTTCTCCGGTGGCTGCCGCATCCTGAATGGAGGAGAGCCCCAAAGCCTTGTCCTGCTTGGTGGCTAATTCATTCCAAAGCATCTTGCTCAGGAAGAACCGGGAATAGCCATCACCCGTATTGGCTGCCTCCGTTAACCAATGGGCTCGATCGTGCCATTTACGGACTGGCTCCACGGGTGGGAAGGTGCCTTCAATAATCCCAGCCCCGCAGATTCCGGTTCATCTCGGACCTCCAAGCAGGCTGCCATTGCGAAATATGTCCCTGCTGCTTCCTTTTCACCTTTTTGGATTTGGCGGATACCCTTGGCCTTGTAGTACTTCCCCCCCCCCGTCAGTGTCGATCGGTTTAAGGTCGCGTCCACGATTGGAATTTTTGTGTTACGCCCCCACGATAGTTGATTTAAGGTCGCACCTTTCCAGGTGAAAATCCATTGGATTGGCCCGCTTAGCCCCCTGTGCTAGGCAAATCGCTTTTTGACTTCCCGGACGAGACCCCAATGGCAAGAAACAACTTTGGAATACCGACCAACCATCGCGCACTTCAAGGACCATGGCAAACCATTCGTTGGGCAGCGTTTTTGTTCGCTTTTGCCGTCACCATTGCATGGGCAATCCACAGTTACAAGGATCAATCGGGCAACGGGTCGGCGGATGAGCGTCAGGCTCGCCAAATCATTGATCAGGTCACAGAAAGAATTGCGAAAACGGATCCTGAGGTCGCTGAAAGAATTCGTGTGGCCTCCAAATCGCAGCAGGGTAACCTGGAGGGTCTGGCTGTTGCTCTATTGTTCCAGGAAAAAGTGGGAAATGACAAAGGCGTCGCTAACCTGGCCAATCAACTCGGGCAGGGATCCCCTTTGGTTGAGCTTTTGGACTTGGCAATGGACAAGAGCGATTTCCCGGAGGAGGAATCACGGAATGACTTTCTGTTAGCCCACGGGGCAATATTGGCGATGGGTGGAGACAAGGAAATCCTGACTGACCGGGCCCAGGCGCAGAGTGCCGTCCGGCAGCACTTGCAGAGAATTGAGCGTGCTCGAAAAAGCCCAGACTGGCCCAAGTTGAAATACGATGCCCTATCGGTTTGGATCCTTGACGGCATTAATAACCAGGAATTGCGGTCCTACTATCTGGATAACCGCGAGTGGCTCGGAGAGGCGCTTGCCGAATTCCGCTTGAAGGATTCAAAAGGCGAGCCTGGCAGTCCCGGTGCGGGTGATTGGGAGGAATTGATCGCCGTTGCCCGAAAATACCACCCCCTCAGTAGAGAAGCGGTGACCGGTAATCGAAACGGCGAGATCGGAATCGAAGGTGAAAGGGGCGGAAGCGAAGGGCTCGCCATGTTCCTCGACCACGGGGATGTGATCAAAGGATGTGCTGAAAACGGCTTGCCGGTTCTTGAAACGGTTGCCCTTCTGTTTGCAAACCCCGGGTGGAAGGAAAATGCAACTGTCGACCAAAAGATCCAAAGATTGGTGGAAATCCACAGGAACCGCAAGGCTGTTTGGGCGATGGCGATGGCGAGCCCCCAGATCCTTGAATTGGATGAAAAGGTTCCCCAATACTCCGACAAATTAATTGAAAATTCTGGACATGATGATATCGCCAGTCTGATCCTCAATGTTTGCCAAGGGTACGAGGAACCGGCAGCTCATGCCGTCGAAAAATACGGAGATATGGCAATTGTTACCCTCAGGAAATATGGGCAGTTTGATCAATTTCGGGCCGGGATGATGGAACCCGGTGGCTTCAGGGCTCCAGCCTACATGATGATCAAAGGGAATGAGGGCCTTAATAGGGTTGGCAATCCAGCAAATTTGGACAAGGAATTTGATGCCAAGGGTGATCCTGTCGGGGGTTGGGGATGGAAGGACGTCCCTATCCTGGGTGGTCCGGTAAATGTTGCCCGAAATTGGTACAACGGCGCTACCAACGAGTGGAGCGAAATAGGGTGGGCCGCCCTGGATGTAGCGGATGGCGCCCTTCTGGTGGCAACCTTTGGCGGATCAGGAGTGGTGACTGCAGAGAAGCAAGCAGTAAAAAGCACCGCGAAAAGGATTGCGTTGGAAGGGGCAGAAAAGGCGGCGAAAACCGCTGTTAAAGGCGCGCGTGAAGCCGCAAAACAGGCCTTCCGAAAAGTTCCTGCACTGGGGTTCAAGGGCGCAATGTTGGCGCGTTTGGGTCGCACCGGGGAATACACAGCCTCCATAGCCCAAAAATTGGCCCACCTGTCAAGAATCACCTATAGCGGCTCCAAGTTTGTAATCGGGGGCATGACCAAAGTGATTAACCGCAGCTTTAGGGCAGCCAAAGGGGCCTACTCAAAACTCCCACCCTCTGCGAAAAGAGCGATCAACGGGGCACTTTTGGTGGTGTCGCTGACCTACAGCATTAACGAAAGAACGTTTCCGGCAATCAAGGAAATGATCAAGGGTGGGACCGGTGAGGTTGTAGACCTCCTTTACAAACCAATCCAGGATTTTGTGAAAGTGGTCGCTTCCATAATCAAGGCGCTGGAGAGCCATTTGGGGCTTCCCATAGGTGGTTTCATCAACTGGTTTGTCCTTGCGGGGTTGGCTTTTGTCACCTACCGATTGTTTCCCTGGCGGGCTGCCTTCAACTACGCCTGATCCAACCTATTCCATCAACGATAATTCTCGGGGTTATTTGCCATGTCCAAATCTGAAAACATCCTGAATGTCTGTTTGCTGGGATCACCGGCCGCAGGGAAGACCTGTTTTATTGGTGGACTCGCCATCTTGGGTGAGCCCGACAGGAATTCTCCATTTACAATCATGAGCAAGGGTTCCTACCACCAGTACCTTCGCGAGGTAGGGAAAACTCTCAGGTCAAGGGCATGGCCACCTCCCACCAATGTCACACAAAGGATCGAGGCGGCCATCCAGTTCAAGGGGGGAGATCTCTATCTGACCCTTCTGGATTATCCTGGTGGCCATTACCAGGACCTTCTTGCCTCCTTGGACAACAATGCAATCCGGGAACTTGAGCAAACTTACCACGAGGCTGATGTTTTCCTAATGCTGATGGATCCCGTCCTGGACATCCTTAGTCATGACGGAATGTCCCCTGAACTCCGGGAGCAATTGATCGAGCACCAGACGGCGCATATTCAAAGCGCGATGCATTCCTTCCGAAAGGACGGGGGGAAGATGGAACGCCCGATTTGGATGGGATTGGTCATTACCAAATCAGATAAACACCCGGAGCTATCTTCGCCTTCATCGGCCCGGGGGTTTATGGAAAAGCATGCACCGAACCTGATGCAGCGACTCGACGAAATACTTGGCGCAAGGGGTAGGGTTAAGGTTTTCGCGGTGTCGGCGATCGGAAACAGCCCGGATGCCTCGGAAAATTCATTGCCACCGAAGGTCCTTGAGCCATCGGGCTACGAGGAACTTTTTGACTGGTTACACCGCCTCCAGTGGTGGAAGAAATGGGGCAGGACTGTCAGGACAGCGGCTTTAGCGGCTGCCTCCGCTTCTGTTGTCCTATTGGTCCTCCTTACCTGGGTTGGCATTAATAATGGGGAGTATCGCGGCAAGATGACTTCCAACCAGAAATCCGCCCTGGAGAGGCTGGCGATTTCCCCCCCACTGGTACAAATGTTTATCGACCCGGCGAACCTTAGGCTGGAGGTGGCCAAAGGGGAGGTGAGAAGGATCCAGGAAAAGATCCAGGCAAGCACCGAACTTTCCCAGTTGGAGGAAGTCGGAAGCCTTGTCAAGAAGATCACTGAGTCAAGACCTCCGGCGATCGGAGAATTCGAGCTGCTCATAGAAGAAATCAACAAGAAACAGGAACGCTTGCTATTTGACATGATCGCCAGCACAAGGAAGGAATCACCTGGCAGGTGTCAGGATCTCTGTGAGAAGTACTTGATCAAATATCCCGGCGGGGAGAACGCAGAAAATGTCAAAGGAATCCAAAACTCAATCCTGGTAAGTGGCCAGGAAAAAGACGCCCTGGCGATCCGTCAGATCGTTTGTGCAAATGGAAAGCACATGCTAGCCAAGGCAGATCTCATTGATGCTTACTTAAGAAAGCACAAGCCAAAAGACGCCGAGGCCATGAAGCTCGCCATCGGTTTGGCAAGGCAATTAGCTGACAGTCATCAGTATACTTTGAGCACTAAATCCATTACCGGTTTTCAGGACAGTTACTACATCTTTGCGACCTACACCGGGAATGAGGATTTCAGCCATAAGATCAAATCCTTGAGTAAAGGGTACCAATTCCAATGGCCCGACGATAGCGCTGTATTTAAATGGAAAGTTGGCGATCGGATTGCTCTGGAAATTCAAGCTAATAACTACTTCTGGCAAACCCCAAAAATCGCTGATTTCCCATTTCCCGACGAATTCGACTCCTTGTTGAGACTCATGGATCCGGTACCCCTCACTCCAACCCCTGGTTACCCCAACGAGAGTGAAATCATGATCCAGGTCGATATCACCTCCCCCGATGGTGCCAATATTACACCCCAAAGGCACAAGGCGTTCCGTGATTACATCCACCCAGGAAAATCCTGGGACAACCTGGAAGTCAAGTAAGAAGTGCCTGAGGAGGGCATCATGGGGCCTGAATCCACCTTTGTTTTTGGGAAAAGAAAACCATTTGAAGAGGGCCTGGTCCGGGAATACGAGAGGTTGCACATCGGGCCGAAACTCTCCAAGGACTCCCTCGATGCCCTCCGTCACCTTTGCGACAGTTTTTCCTGGCGGGGAGGGGCTGGTCCGGCGATTTGGGAACCAGTCGCGGCCACAATAGTCTTCAACAATCCCCATCGGATCCTTATTTGTAGGATCCTTGATGATGGATCGGACAATTTAGGCCGACCCCATTTGGTAAGGGTGGAGGCCGTTGAAATCAATCTGGAACAGGCAGGGGAGAGGGATGCCGTTGGCCAATTGCTGGACCCCCGCACCTGGTCTGTTGAAGGTCCAATGTTTCAGGTCCAGAGAAATGCAACCAACAAACTGGTTCCATGCGACACAAATTTGAAATTGCCTGCCAAGTCTGGCACCTGGTCAATCACCGGAGATTCCTCTAGATACATGTTTCAAGGCGAATGGGACAAGAACAAACATCCCCAAACTCCGGAATCCTCATATAGCTCTCGAAACAACACTTTGGACATCACTGGTACCAATCCAGGGAGTCAGGCTGTTTCCAGATATGATGAAGCCTCAAACAGAACAAACGCTTTACCCGGAAGGGGTAATAACCCCGCTAGGGGGGCGATTCCCTGGGTGTTATGTCTTTGTGTGTTAAGTCTTATCGGGATGGGAGCATTGGCCTATTATTATTATGAACAATTCCAAAAGGAGAGTAATGTCCATCGGGAAACAAAAAGAAAGGGCGAGATTACCGAAAAAGAATTGAAGGATGTAAAGGAAAAAAAAAGCAAGCTGGAGTCTGACAAAGCGGAACTGGACCGACATATCCAGGTACTGAGCCCGCTTAAGGAGGAAAACCTGAAATTGGATAAACGGCTGATAACCACCAATACAATGTTGTCCGAAGCAAAAAAAGATTTGGATCGCGCCATTTCTGGAAATTTCAAGGAACTCCTGAGGGAAAGGGATAAAAAAATCGATGATTATAAAACAGAAAATAAAAAATGCACAGAGACCATTAATAAATTAAAAGTAGAAAATAAAGAATTCACAAAGATACTTGATAGCGTTCGAAACGTTATGAAAGAATATAACAACACCAACCAGAAATCACCTTTGGAAGGGAAGGCAACCACAGGAAAACCGAGGTAAAAATAGTCGGTCAAGGTTCTCCCGGGAAATCAAGACGGCGGCCCACCAACCCCTGAACCAATGGATTTCTGCTACGCTGTGTTTTAGTCTTTAAGGTGGGGAAACCATTACAGCGGGTTCACCTTAATTAGGAAAACCAAAGGTTTAGGTATCTCCTCCCCCCAGAACAATTGAATGGGCGAATCATACCTTTAGAAGTACCAAAAAAGCGAACTCCCATTATGAAATGGCCAAGGGCATGGGACATGCAAAAGAATCCTTGTGAAGCAGGATGACCGGTATTTTTATTGTTGGTTTAGGCAGATTTCGTAACCAGAAGGTTGAAACGACCCACCAAGTCTCGGGATTCGATGCTATTCAGTCGGTGTTTCTTTGGGTGCGCGCCTGGAGTTTTTATAATCATGCGGGGAGAAAATGGGCTGACCATCACATAAAACTGGCTCATATGCCCACAAACGACCCAAATGCCAGTTCCGCATCCCAACGGGATGCCCTTTCCACAACCTCCAGCCTGATTGGCAGGCTACAGGAAGATTCGCCGGAGCGTTGGCACTCCTTTGTAATGGTTTACTCTCCCTTGATCCGCTTTTGGATCCGACAGGACAGGGTTAAGCCTGACTGCGTGGATGATGTCCTCCAGGAAACGCTGAAGTCTGTTTTTCGCGGTATCCAGCAATTTCAGTGGAAAGCTGGATCAGGAACTTTTCGCGGTTGGTTGCGAACCATTGTCAAACGCCGGGCTGCCGACCACTTCCGCTTGCTACCTAGAGACCAGCTGGCCCAACAGGAGACCCTGGAACAAATTGAAACTCCCGAACAGGTGGGCCCAGGCAGCACGGAAGCGGAAGAAAAGGCCCTTTTGGACCTGAAAGCCCGTGCTTTGGAACGGATCCGGCAATCGACCGCCGAAAAGACCTGGCAAATGTTTTGGATGAGCGCCGTTGAGGATGTGCCCACCTCGGAAATTGCTCAAAAATTCAATGTTACCCCCGCCGCCGTTCGAATGGCAAAAAGCCGGGTAATTATCCGCCTCCGGCAGGAGTTGCTTGACTTGTAGTCACCCTTGAGCTTGTTACACCGGAACGATATTTGGTTAGGAAGACTTTGTTCCCTGGACTTAAGGAAATGGTGTTGACCGAACCACAGACAAATTGCCCTAACGATGAACAGCTTCGATTATTGGCAAAAGGCGCGATGCCACTGGTCCAATTTGATGCACTATGCGCCCATGTCGAATCTTGCGATACCTGCCAAATACATCTGGAATTAATCTGGGAGGACGAGGATGGCCTGATCACCGCCATTAAATCCCTTACCCAGGATGACCTTGCCAAAGCGCAATCGGAATTGGAATCAGAGTCGAGGGCTGGCTTGGCAAAAATCGTACAGGATGCAGAACCCCTTGAAGGCACCAATCCTTTTGCGGGCCCGGCCCTGAACCCACCGTGTGACTTAGGCGCCTACGAGGTTCAAAGTTTGATTGCGCGGGGCGGAATGGGGGAAGTTTATCAGGCCAGGCACAAACGGCTTGGGAGGCCTGTGGCACTAAAGGTGATTCGCAGGCACCGGCTAAATGATCCGGTCACCCATGAATACTTCCTCAACGAAATGGCCAATGCTGGGAGAATGGATCATCCCAATCTGGTTCGGGCATTTGATGGTTGGGAGGTTGATGGCTGCCTGTACCTTGCTTTTGAACATCTGGAAGGGAAATCCCTCCAGCAATTTTTCGATCAGGAAAACCGCCCGACTCTGGAAGAGGTTCTTAATTGCTTGAGGGGAATATGCGCGGGTTTGGACCATCTGCACAAGCAAAACCTGATTCATTGTGATCTGAAGCCTTCCAATGTCATGCGCCTACCGGATGGCACCATCAAGCTGATCGATATCGGATTGGCCAAATCCACTGGACCGATGAAATCGCCCCACAAACCGGGAGCGGGTACAAGGGGCTACAGGGCACCAGAGGCGGAAAATTCGGATTCTGAAATCGACCAAAGGTCTGATCTGTATTCTTTGGGGCGATTGCTGGAATTCATGTTGAACAAATTGGAAGCTGGGGGAACAAGTCCAAGCAGCACGCACCTTGGGAAAGCCCTTGGGAAAATCACAGCGAAATTGACAAAAACAGCTCCGGCGGACCGATACCAAAGCGTCACCCAAGTAATCAACGATTTGAATGAGGCAGCCTCAGGCAAGGACAGGGCAAAACTTCCTAGTGGTTGGGCCCTCTTTGGAATACCCGCGATTGCAATCTTGTCTGTTGCAGCGGTCACTTTCTGGAATTCCAACCGGGAGCCTGGCCACCAGACCCTGACAGAACCAGGCCTTAAACAAAAAGTCGACCGGATCCCCATGAGGATGGTTACGCTCTCTGGAGGCAGTTTTTTGATGGGGGCCGTCGAAAATGATCCTGAAACAGCATCCAACGAATTACCTCGGCGAAAAATTGAATTCGCCAAACCGTTTCGCATGGGGATCACGGAAGTCACAGTTGAACAGTATCGTGAATTTGTAAACGCGACAGGCTACAAAACGGAAGCGGAGTTATCCGGAAAGGGCGGTTGGAAATCGGGGCTAGCAACAAGCTGGGGGGAGCAAAATCCGGCTTATTATTGGGGCAATCCGGGTTATTCGATTGCAGATGAATTACCGGTCACCATGGTTACCTACAAGGACGCCAATGCGTTTTGCACCTGGTTGAGCGAACGGGACGGATTGACCTACCGCCTGCCTACTGAAGCTGAATGGGAATACGGTTGTCGGGCCGGAACGAAGGGAATTCACTCATTTCCTATTGAAGCGAGGGATTCCTACGCTTGGTCATCTTTCAATATAAAATCGAGCCTCAGCCCCCGACCTGTTGGGACAAGAACACCGAATCCGTGGGGATTGGTTGATACCGTAGGCAATGTCAGGGAATGGTGCTTGGACTGGTATTCTGAAACAGCTTATCAGACACCCATCAACGATGCCCCCAGAGGGCCTTCCAGTGGTCATCTTCGAGTCGTCCGTGGCGCTTGTTTCATAGATATGACCAAATTCTTGCGATCATCGCATCGGGGATTCCTCGCTCCGGAACAAGCCATCAATAATCAGGGTTTTCGGGTGGTTGCCACAGGAGATTAACCCCTTGAAAGGCAAGTAAACCTATTCTGTTACCACCTCTGCGAAATTCAAATCTGAAAGCCATTACTAAAATCTTTACAAAAAACCAAATTTAAAAAAAATTACTTAAATAGGTACTTTTTAAATGTCTTTGTTATTAAATCTATATCTAAACTATAAAAAATTAGTCCAGGCTCCTGTTTATTTTTATATGCCCTTGCCTTATCAACTTTTATAATGCTCTTTCGGATCGGCTTAAGGAACTCTAACTCTTCGCTTAATTCGCGACGAAGGGCACAAATTGCTGTCCTAACTGCACCATCAACTTTTTCCCTTGCCGTTTTTTTTGATGATTTTATTTTGTCACTATCATCATTCACGAAAATATCATTTTCTCTTTCATCTTTAAAATCCAAAACTTTATCGCTCCATTCATTTTTAAAATTAGAAAAATCAATTCTTGAAAAAGATCTTTGTTTGCCATATATATCATAATGATTTGTTATCATCATTTCAAATATTTTATATGAAATACTGCTTTTAAAATTTATTTTTTTACCAAATGCTAATATGGCGCACCTTTTATTTTTGTCGTTGTTAAGATCCAAATTTAATTCAATGCGAAAAGGAAATTTTGGATCATTCGTCGGATTAAAAGTATTGGCTCCACTCAGGTCCTTCTTTTTTTTTGTCCCTTCTAGCACGCATTTTATTATCCATTCAATGTTTCCAATATATCTTTGCGTTATTAATCTTTTAGTAATTTTATTATTATTTATATTGCCCAATTTTGGAACATACTTAATTGCTACGCGTATTTTATCATTAAATGTATCGCGAAAGTTTTTGGACCAAACACGAGATCGTTTATCAGGCCAATGATATCTCCATGCCGAATTAAAACCCTCAAGCAGGAATTCCCCCAAGCTTCTGAATTCTGCAAGACCTGCATAATTATCTAATATTCTGCCCCCATCACTTATTCTATCTAAAATATCTTTTGTTTTTTTATTACAAAAAATTATTGTGTTTTTATGCAACTCTTCAATATCTTTTTTTTTAAATTCCGATTTATAGAGGCAAAAAAAATCACTACAAACTGGCATAAATTCCGACATAAACTGCACAAATGGACGAATAGCATGAATGCGCCATTGAATTGCGTGTTCAGGATGTAAACAATATTCTAGTCTTGCTAGGGAATAACTTAATTCCTGAGAGCAGTGAAAAATCGTAGAAACAGTCTCAAAGGATTCTAAGACTTTGCACCCTAGTCTTTCTATTTCTAGATCAAGGCTGTCCACATCAAAATCAAGTTGTTCAATTAAATTTTTCAATCTTCCCGGGAACCGTCCAACCTGAAATGCAAACAACCACACCAATCTCCCACCATAGCTGTTCATCCCTCACCCATTCCAATTTAAGATTCTGGAATCAGTCTCCTCAAAAGTTTTATAGTTAATTTGCTGTCACCTCGGAATCTGGGTGATTCAATTTGCGCCGTCCATCCAGTCGGCCCAGGATGTTCTCTTTTAGGGGACCCCAAAAACTGGACAGACAGCTAAGCAATTCTTTCCTAATCAAGGGAGGGTTTTGCCATGTGCAAGAGCAGGCGACAGTACAACCCATTGTTCAAGGCCAGGGTTGTCTTGGAAGCCATTCGTGAAAAGAAGACGATCAATCGATTAGCGGGTCAATTTGGGATTCATCCGGCCCTTGTAGCCAGTCTGCGGAAGGAAATGTTGGCAGGAGCCGAACGGGTGTTTTCGCCTGGGGATGGCGGACCAACCACCAGGAAGAAATCCGGGGGGAACCAGTGATCAGGGGCCTTTTTGAACAGATAGGCCGCCTGAATATGGAATTGAATTGGCTCAAAAAAAAACTCCAGCCTTTTGATTTAGCAGAAACGGAAACTGATAGATCGGAATGACTCCAGGCTGATCGAGTTACCTGACTGAACGAATCCCCCCGGGGGAAAATGCATTGCTTAGCTGGCCACGTTTTTTGTCCAGAGGTTGGGGTCCACCCATGGAATTCCACACCCAGGGGTATGGATGACTCTTGACCAAAGGATATTGGCGCCATTAAAGCCGGGAATTCAAATTCTGGAATTTAAAAGGTTCGGGCAGCGGACGTTTCATAACAGGGGTACAGCCCAAATCATTTCGCCTTGATAAGTACGAACAGGTAGGTATCGTCAGGAAAATCCTTCCTCCCTCAAAAGACGTCGGCAGCCAGTTTGGTCCCGAAATGTAACGCATGTTTCACCCAAGCTGAAACCCAAGGCTTTTGGCAATCATCGGGATGGAGTTAGAAAGAGAGTTGGCCTTTTGGATGGATTCGGGAGCGGATGGGGGGCGCTCCTCCCAGCATTGGCCTTAAGTTTGGCGTATTCGGTGAGGACATACACCAACGGCCGAAAGCCATGTCTAGAGGTTGGTCCCTCCACCCCAAAAATTTGGCTGAAAACCAGGGTGTTTTTGTCAACGTTTTAAGTTTAGCACCATCCGTACCGGTGGTATGAAATGTAGAGTGGGTGTTTTAATGGGTACCTTGCCCATAGGTTTCTGACAAATTTTGTGCTCCAACCCTGTAATTTTGGATCAATTTTTTGAATTCAAGGTGGATATGTCGTTTGATCTTTTGAGTCAATCATCGAATTTGACCCCATTCGTGCAGTGCTTTCTCGCCGAAGGCCAAGTGAGCCGGATTAGGGCAACTTATAGCGTCGACCAAGCCTCCCCTTAGGGCCGTCGAACGGCGGACACCCCTCGAAAATGCTTTGTTTAGGCGTACTTGAAGGGTGTAAATAAATATTATTAAGGCCCTTTTATTATTTTATTCGGCTGATTTGGGGAGCGGCAGGGAGAGGGCAGGGAGGGGGGGGCAGGGCGATTGCATTGTGTTTGGAAAGGCAGCAAGGGGAGGGGATTTTCAAAAAGCATGAAAGGTTAACCAGGAGGATTTGGTTGGTTTTTTGACGATTTTTGTCGTATTTTAAATCCTTTAAAAAAAGTTCAAAATTTACCCCCTATGTTTCCCCACCTTTCCTAAAGTCTTCAAGATTTACAGAATCCCTATACTCACAAAATGACAAAGGCAACCTTATATGATTTTTCCCCTACTGGGTAAGGATTTATGGCGCACAGGCGAGGGACACTAAACGGTTCCTGACTTGGGGAGATAAGTGATTCCGAGATGTAACCGTCCAGTGGCCATCATTCTCCCTCTCAGTGGATTCGGTAGGCCGCTTGTCAGGGGCCAGGATCGACAAACAGGGGCAGTACCAGGCTTCCGGGGGAACCACCATTTATCGGACTGGTTCAATCGGCTGTTGCCGACTCGCATCACGAATTGGGTGAGACAATTTAAATTCCGGATTTTGGAAATAACGATTCCGTGGTAGGGTTAGACCCCCTTCTGCTTTATTAGACAGGTTAACGATTCAATCTGGTGCGTTACATTCAATCTGGTGCGTTACCTGGTTAGCCCATGACCGCCTGGGGCCATGGGACTTTAATTGAGGCGGTTTCCCCTTAGGACTATCAGGCCTCATGGAGAGGATCAGGGACAAGGTCGAACATAGGTGAGAGCACTTGGCGGAACTCCTGTTGTTTTTGGAACAAGTGAGCCCAGGGCCTATTCGAATAGTGCTTGAAGAGTAACCTGTCGCCTTTATGTGGGATTCCATGGGCGAGAGCAGTGCTCGCCAATACCGCCTGGTTTTCGTCGCTGCCAAGCCAATTACTCATTTGGTCCCTTAGGGTTCCGAAGGGCAGTTTGGGTACAGCATGCTTACCCTCCGCTTTTAAAACGCGGTCGAGGAGCCTTTTCCATTGATTGGCGAATGAAGTCTGGGCGTTTCGGGAGGAGTCCCGATACAACGGCTCTCCGGTGCTTGTAAGGAGTATTCGTTCTGAAGGTTGCAGTTCCCTCGAAAAATCCGTTTGTTGTTCCCTTCGCCACCATTTCACCAGGTGAACCGTCTCAGGCCAAAGCCACCACCAGCCGATCACGTCCGTTTTGGGGCGGAGCAATCCGCACCAAGAGTCGTTGTTGGAACTTTCATACTTTAGGCCGTCCTTGATCCACGGGTGGGGTTGCTCAAGGTAGATGTCTCCCCATTCGACACGCCCCATTTCGGCAGCACCATGGGAGCAGTTCAGGCACCAGAGGAGTTTCAACCGCTCATTCGGTAAAGCGTGTTTGTAAAGAAGTTTCAGGTGCTCGATCTGGAAGGTCTTCAATTCGATGTTCTGAATGGACCGTCGATCCGAATCGAGCCGTTTGACCTTTCGGTCGATCAGGTCAAAGTCTACCGGGCGTCTCCAGGTGAACTCAGAGGTTTTATGAAGCCATTTGAAGAACCGGTCCAGTTCACCAATGTGGCTGGAGCAGTGCTTTGCTGAGAGTGGGAGTTGCGACCGTGTATTCAGGGGGCGGTTCCGCCAAAAGTCGTAGATCTCCTGGCAGGCCTCAAAGCCCAACTTTGAGAGATGAATATCTGGAAGACGTTTCTCAAAATTTTCCACGAGGCCCAACATATGGTGTCCGCTCCCGTCGAACGATCCCCGGTTGGTAAAATCAGCTTCACGTTTCTTAAAGTAGCTTCGAACGGCTTCATGGAACGTGCCACGAAATCCGGATAATGCAGCCGACATTTCCTCGGCACATTCCGCCTCAGGTTTGACTTCGCGAATCACCTGAAGCCCATGGAGAGCTTGCGCTTCGTGGAGCCTCACGACGTCCTCGATTTGATGTTCGTACATTGCCCAGGGAACCGACGGGAATACGTGAGCCAAACTCCTCAGGAGCGAGATTGAGTCCTTGGAGTTTAGCTGTTCGGTTCTTGTGGGTTGTGCATTGGGTGGCCTATCAAGGATTACGGCAAGGCAACGGAAGCTGTATTCGATCTTTTCGTCCTGACAGACGGATTCGATAAGTTCGTTCCAAGGGGGTAAACGTACTGGCTGAACGCCTAACCTGATTTGTTCGGCTATCCATCGTGCTAGCGGAGACCAAGTGGCTTCAAGTGGTACCCGGGCAATCCCGTTTCTTTCAATGTTCCACTGCAACCAAGACTGACCGGAAGCAGGGCCCCGAGGGGCTTTGTCATCCTTCTCCATCCGTCCATGGGGGCGCATGACCGAGGCGGGTTCTGTTTGGCGGAGGGGTGTTCCACCCGACCTTAGGAACTCCACAGCGTCATTGAGTGTGAGGTCAGGGCGATCAGTCGCCGCTCTTAGGTTTAGGAATATTGCGCCTTGGCAAAATCTTTCCTGGTCCCTCCAGAGTGCTTTAAGGCGACCGATGCGAACCTCAATTTCGGCCAGGCCCAGATCCTTTGGAAATCGCCAACGGAGGCCTTGGATATGGAAGCGTTCGCCTTTGGGGTCGCGTTTGGTGCTCTTCTTTTGGCGATCATGGGACCTGGTAATCTTTTTGTTTTCTGATGCCATGGCGCATCCCTCTTAGGGGGGCATAACAGGCTAATTGGACCCGCGCCTCTGCCTAATTGGCCCCCTAATTGGACCTACGGAAGTTTTTGGTCAATGCAAGGGTAAGGGGAAATGGCGAAAACCCAATGAAAAAGCCACTTTGCGACGAATCGCAAGGTGGCTTTTAGTGGAGGCGCGGGGAATCGAACCCCGGTCCCGAAATGCTTCCACACCGATCTCTACATGCTTGTCCTTGCATTTTTTGCCAGGACAGATTCCTTTCGGTTTCTTCCTTGCGCGTTCGCCCTCGAGTTTCCGCCAGGCAGGACTCTTTTCAGGCTATCCGGCTGTTTTTTTTTAGCTTGAGCCGCCTCCGTCACGACCAGTTACCCAGTCCCAGGTCCAAGCGATCCCGAATTACTACCGTTGCATCATCTCTCAGGAGAAGATAATGAAACAGTGGCGCCTAAATTAGGCAGCCAAGGAAAACTGCGGTTCAGCAGTTGTTGTTTGACCTGCTTTTTACGTGGCCTGCAGATCAACCACGGCATGCAATCTGTGTTTCCACTACCCGGTCGAAACCTGGTCACCCCCTTAGCTGTTTAATTTTACGCTTTTGGTGCCCGATTGTTACAACCCCAAGGGGAAAAAATCTGGGTGAGGCCTCATTTTTTTGAGGATTTGACCCAAAATAGGGAAAATCCTTCCTGGATAGGAAACGATATGTCCTTAAAACTCGACAAATCCCTTTCCCAATGCTGCGCCTGAATAGGCCCTTTTTCGGGGAAATCTATCCATTATCGAAAGTAAAAGGTAAAGGGTGGAGCCAAAAAAAACGGCCTGGTATTGAAACCAGGCCGTCTGTAAAAGTAGGAAAACCAAGTTTTAACAATCTTGGGCCACCCAAAATCCCTGAAAAATCTTTTTGATTATTTGGGGGCGGGGGCTTTTTCCTTGGCACCCTTTACTGCATCCCGCTTGGGAAGCGGGGAGGGGTTGATTTCACCTAAAGCTGGGTTGGGGTTTTTGTCCTTAGCTGTGTCGCCACCGCAACCAATGGAAAAAGTTGCCAAACAAAGAGCCAAAATTGTAAACCGAATCATGGATGCCATCTCCTTGGGGAAAAAAAGAAAATCCGGCATGGGAGTTCCATGCCGGGATAGTTAAAAACAGGGTTACCTTATTCCGATGGGGGGGCAGTTTCACCACCCGCCCGGGAAGCCAATACTTCCAACAAGGTTACACTGATTCCGTTAATGGTGGTAACCACAGAGGCGCCCGAGGCATAATTGATATAGCGAACGGATCCGTCACTCATTGCCCATTGGGCACCACCTGGGTGAAGGCTCCAATAGTGGCCGTAGTCCACATTGGTGGTTAAAACCCCTGAACGGTAATAATCCGGTGCGGAATTGATACCGGTGACTCGTTCACGAACACCCAAAAGCATATCGCCTGTACCAAAGCCACAACCATCATAGCCCCAGGCAACCCATTGCCAGCCATATTCCAGGTCGGAAGCGGGGGGCCGTTCGCCAATCATGACCGTATTTGATGTACCGTCGATGATGTCCGAAAGCCGAACCTTGGAGTTCACATAAAGGACCCCATCTTGCCCTTGCAATTTTGCACCGCCCGCAACGGGAACTCCGGTGCCGGGAAGGGTTTCCTTGTAGGAATCACGCCCGGTAACACCCATGTAGCTGGTGAGGGCATGCTGATTGCCCGAACCGGGCTCAGACCAAGCCAAAGCTCCCCGAGGATCCGAGGGACAGGAGAAAATTTTGAACTTTTGGCCTACCACGGTATTGGTTCCACCCGTCATACCGGGGAGCATCAACCACCATGGCCATTGGTTGTAGGCGGTAATGGATTTGGAAAGATTTTCCATTTCCAGGTAGGGTGCCAACCGCATTTGATAACCCCAATAGCCATCGGTTGGATAGCTAGTCGTTCCGTTGGCCCAGCCGTTCGGTGGATTGTCATAGCGAGGGGGAACATTGCCACCACCCCACCAACCCGCACCCGATGCTTGGCTTTTTCCCAAAGTAACCCCAGCTGGCATGGCACCTTTGCTGTCGTGGTGGGCATGCATGGCAATACCCATCTGTTTCAGGTTGTTTTGACACTGCATCCGGTTGGCCGCCTCGCGAACCTTTTGAACAGCAGGCAATAGCAGACCAATTAATACGGCGATGATGGCGATCACCACCAAAAGCTCGATCAGGGTAAACCCTGTTCGTTTATGAATGCGCCCAGACATTGTGACCCCCTCTTTGAAAAATGAAAACGAGAAAGCGAATCCCGACTGAAAGACAAACAAGATTCGCCAGATATGAAACAATGGTTTTGTAAACGATTTTTGGGAAATATACAAGGGATAAAGTGAAATTATGGAGAATTTCACAAAAAAGTTCAAAACCAAGATAGGCCCATTTTGGCAAACCTACCTTTTACCGATCCAGGTGTGCTGAGAATATCGCTCTATTACCAGAGTATTCACCCTTGCCGGATCCGGATTCCCCACTGCCCTAAAGGCGTCAAATGTGGTCTGCAGGCGATTGGTCAGCTGATCCCGGCTAAAGTTCAGGTTCAGAACAAATTCCCGATGAATTCGGCCCTCCCTATAACCGGGTTCCCGAGGGGGATGGGGTAATAATTGTTCGACCTTGCCAAGGTCCATGCCGTACAAAAGGGTGCCATGGTGCAATAGGAAACGCTTTTTGCGTTGTTGGGCATTTCCCGAGAACTTTTGACCCTCCATTTGCAGGTCACTGAACCCATCAAGCTGCACTTTAATGGAATCTTCCAAGGCCTTCTGCAATTGGCCCAAAATCCAAACATAGGAATCCTGAATTCCTGCTAAATAGGGCCTTATTTCCAGGGAAAGGATCAAAGTAAAGCAGAGGCACCCCGGTCCCAAAACCACCGTTCCGCCCCCACTAGAACGCCTTCCTACCGGTATGCCTAGGGATTCGCAAACGCCAAGGTTTACCTCTTCCCCTATTTTGCCTCCCGACCCCATAACTACCCCCCATTGGGGAGCTTCCCAAATCCTTAATACCTCCCCCCGAATTCCCTCCTCTGCTTCCCAAAGAAGAGCTTCCTCCACCGCCAAATTGTGATTCAAATCAGGATGACTTAGGTCAAGATAATCCAAGGCTAATTTCCTTGCACAATAGGGACGATATGAACAATTTCTTCGGGAGAAAACCGTCTAGTTCCGCTTTCAGGATTATCCAATTGAATCTCCTCCAAGCCGATTGACCGGACATACCCCAAAAACGATCCCCCTGCCGTTTCTATTAGTACCTGTTTTCCCAAAACACCAAGCCCGACTGCAAAGGCCGTTTCCAGCCTTTGGAAATCGCCCAATTCCAGCTCCAACCAACCTTTTTCAAGCCTTTGCAGGAGGCCCTCGGTAACTTCATCCAAATGGGGTGGAGGAACTGAATAGTCCCCAAGCGAACAGGCATTTTCCCAAAGTGGATCTTTTGTATGCGATCCAAAGGGGGTAATGTTTAGACCGATGCCAATGACTACCGCCATTGATTGTTCAATCAGGATGCCAGCGATTTTTCGCCCCTGAACGAGTATATCATTGGGCCATTTGATGATAGGGGCCCGTGAGGTGTAATGGTGAACAAACTCCACCATAGTTGTCGCACACCAGGCACACCAAAAACTGGGTCGGGACCAAGATCGGCCTTTGGGTAAAACAAGGCTAACCAATACGCCATGCCCCCGGGGTGACGACCAAACTCTGCCGTGTTGTCCACGCCCTCTGGTCTGTTCCAAGGCTGTCACCACATGAAACCCTTTGGGGTCGGCCAATGCCAATTCCTGGGCGATGTCTGAGGTGCTTGAAACCGTTTGGAATTCCCAAACGGTAGGGAAGACCGACCCTTTCGGACGGTTTCGGATTCGGTCCGGTTTATACTTCTCAAGCAGGGGAACAAGAGCTTGGGATGGCCTCATGAAGGCACATAATCCAGGGCAAGGTCGATGGAGCGGGCTTGGTGAATGAGGCCTCCTACGCTAATGCGGTCGATTCCGGTGAGAGCCACCTCACGCAGGTTTGCCAAACCGATCCCCCCGGATGCTTCAAGCAGGACGCAGGGGGCGACCTGATTGCGAAGGGCCACGGCCAACCCGAGGTTTTTGATCGAAAAATTGTCCAACAAAATGATGTCTGGTTCCTTGGCAAGAACGGTTGCCAATTGATCGAGTCCATCCACCTCGATTTCTACAGTTAGCCCCCCATTTGATTCGGAATACCTTCGTGCCAAGACTGTTGCTTCGGCGGCCCGTTCTGGACCGGCACGACCGGTTGGATCAAGGGCAGCCAGGTGATTGTCTTTGACCAGAATGCCATCGGCAAGGCTCATCCGGTGGTTTGTGCCACCCCCCATGCGGACTGCATATTTTTCAAGGAAACGCCAACCAGGTGTCGTTTTTCGGGTATCGAGCAAGGCGACAGGCAGGTCAGCAATCAAGCTGGCATGGGCAGCGGTTAGGGTGGCGATACCTGAAAGCCTTTGCAAAAAATTAAGGGCGGTCCTTTCCCCAAGCAATAAGCCCCGGATGGGGCCCCGAATCCGGGCAATCGTTTCACCTGGAAGCAGGGAATCACCATCACTCTTTTGTGATTCAAATACCAAGTTCGGGTTCGCGTGGTGAAAAACCATCCGGGCTACTTCTACCCCGGCAAGAACTCCTGTTACCCGGGAAACCAGGGCTGCTTGGCCGTAGGTGGATTCAGGAATCAGGGCTTGGGAAGTGGCATCGGCGTGGCAGCCCCACCCGCTTTTGCCGGGCTCAAGGTCTTCGAGAAAGGCCATCCGAATGAGTTCTGCAGCTTGAAAAGCCTCTTTGGTATCAAGGGGAGTGGCGGTCCTAATAGGGGTGGTCATGGGTGGCTCTTAAACAAACCAGGCAACTGCATTTCGGAAAATTTGCAAACCATCGGCCGAATCGGCATTTTCCTGACGGGTCCATGTTGGGTTTTGGGTCGGATAGATATGCCGTTCCGGATGGGGCATCAGCCCAAAAACCTGCCCGGTGGGATCACAAATTCCAGCGATGTTAAGATCCGAACCGTTCGGGTTATAATCGGTTTGGGTGGGGTTCTCGGTGGATGGGCAAAACCGGAGAACACCTTGTCCGGAATGGTCAATGCCTTCCCGAATCCAGGATTCGCGAACAAGGAAGCGTCCTTCCCCATGGGCCACAGGCAACTGAATTCGGTCCAAAGCCCCCACAAAAGGGCAATTATGCGGGAAGGCCCGCAGGTGCACCCAAGTGTCAAGGTACCTCCCACATGTGTTTGTTGTAAGTGTGGCAACAGGGCCTTCCTCATCGTGGGGTAGCAAAAGTCCGGATTTAAGCAAAACCTGAAAACCATTGCAAATTCCAAGGATGAGTTTGCCTTGATCGCGAAATTCCCTGAGGGTATCGGCTAAAAAAGTGCCCAACTGGTGGGCAAAAAGGGTGCCCGCCCCGGCATCATCGCCATAGGAAAATCCACCCGGGATGACCAGGATTTGAAAGTCCTTTGCCAAGGCCTTATTTGCCCGCAATTCTTTGATGTGGACCGAAGAGGGAAGGGCCCCCGCCAACCCGAAGGCATGGCTTGTTTCCAAATCACAGTTTGTGCCGGGCGCACGGAGAACAAGAACACGGGGAGCCATGGAGAAATCCAAAAAAGCCAAAAAAGTAAAATCGACGAAGTTCTTTATAGGGACAAGAGTTGCGAAACACCCGAACCGTGGGAAATTCGTGATTTGGATCAAAAAAATCGAGGGGGCGTTGACAATGTCCCATGTACGCATTAAGATACCAAAGTTCCAAGCGATTGGGACGCGCGATGCGGTAACGAACAGCGCAGTGGTGGGTGACTTTCCTGAGAGGGAGGGTTGTCTGCTGCTTTAAGGTCTTTGACAAATCGGTGAAGTAATAGCCAAGCAAATTACAAGCTTGC
>SXGS01664728.1_pt1 | contig 74856 bp, 52 predicted proteins | sample 3174681 | NCBI WGS metagenome assembly SXGS01 (sample SAMN11356861, study PRJNA531348) | freshwater metagenome | isolation source: freshwater sample F1-80 | place: China: Fuxian Lake, Yuxi | collected 2017-12-25
CGCCGCAAATGAATCGCGATCGGCGCAAATCGGATCGTACTAGTCTTGAGCGCTCGCGACTTGGAATCTGCGCCAAGCCGCAGATTCCCTCGCTCGCTTTCGACTGCGCCGCCGCGAATGAATCGCGATCGGCGCAAATCGGACGCGTTGCATTTGGTGACGCACTCCGACGCACTGTGCGGACTCTGCGCTGGTGGCGATTCACTCGCCCCAGCGCAGTCCAGAGCGAGTGCAACGATTTGACCCGCAGCGGGTCAGAATCTTGCACGAGCGCTCAAGCACGCGCGCGGCAGAATTCCAGTCTCGCGCTCAAGTACTTGAGCGCTCGCGACTTGCGCCGCGTTGCGTCCTCCGTGCAACGAACCTCGTAGGTGCGGCGTCCGGCACAAGTACTCAAGTCAGCCGCTCAAGATTCGCTTGACGGAGTCGCTTCTTCGCTCGCCACTTCTTCTGCGCCTGTGGGCGTGGCAGTTTCAGCAGTGGTGTTCGCTCGTGCCGCTTCGCGCGCGGCAAGACTTGCAGCCTTCCGCGCTTCGCGATCCGCTTCCGCCTGCGCTTGCACGATGGCCTCGGCAGGTCGTGGATCATTGGCGGTTGGCGCAGTGACCGGAATCACCCACCGAGTGACAGAGTCAAGTTGATACCCCGAGAAGACGCCGCCGGAGAACTTCACCGTCGCGAGTTGCCAGATTCCTCGGTCAACATAGAGCACATCGACTTCCGCCTTGCCGCCGTTGAGTCGAATCTGTTCAACGCTGTAGACGATCGCATCACCATCCGTCATCGCTCGCACGGGCAGCGTGGTGCGCGAACTCAATCGCGACTCCACTCGCTTCCACACTGTGCTCTGCACGCCTGCAGGCAGGTTGAACACGACTGCTTCCTGATTTGGATCCTTCGCCGCTCGCGCAACGCCAAGCACCGCATCGCCCATCAACTCAGGACAGGGCGAAACATCCGGTCTCGCGGGCGCCTTGCCGGCAGTCGCGGGGTAGGTGAGCGACGATGTGCAGCCAGTCACCGCAACGCATCCAAGAAGTGCGGAAGTACCAATGGCAAGAATACGAAGTGCGCGCATGGCGAGATCGTAGCGCGTGGAACCGCGCGTGAGTCTGCAATCAACCGCTAGCAGATAGACGCCACTACTTTCCAATACAGAATCGCGAGAAGATTCGGCCAAGGACTTCGTCGGAGTCAAGTCCGCCCGCAATCGGATGCAGCGCCTCAACAGCCGCGCGGAGCAGTGCTGCGGTCTCTTCTGGCCGAGACCACCGGCGCGGTGAGAGCTGCGCGTCCGCCGCCGCTGCGGCCTCGAGAAGAATGCCGCGCGCCTCCGCAACGGCCGACGCCTGCCTCGGAAGGACAGCCGACAGCGCTGCCCCGCGCGATGGCAAGCGACGCAACATCCTTGCGACGAGTGCCTTCAGTGCTTCCACGCCTTCGCCACTATGCGCGCTCGTTCGCAGCGCGTCGGCTGCGACCTCGCGATCGGCGTTCCGATCGCACTTGGTTGCCACGCGCGCCAACCTTGCGGGGTCAAGCTCGGTCGGTGCGCGATCGAATTCGACCGAATCGACGGCCTCGCACCAAAGCACAAGGTCCGCATCCGCCCGTTCCTCCTGCGCACGCTTCTGCGCGAGCGCCGCGATGGAGTCATCCAATGCCAAACATGGTGTGTAACCCGCAACATCGGTCAACTCTGCGGTGATGTCCTTGGCAAACACAACGCGCTCAGTAATCGCGTCGCGCGTCGTTCCAATCTCATCCGCAGTCACCGTCCGCTCTCTCCCAAGCAGGGCGTTGAAAAGCGAACTCTTCCCCGAGTTTGGCGCCCCAAACAGCGTCACTCGACTAAGGGCTCGTGCGCGATCCTCTGCCACCCCACGCCCAGCAAGGATGTCGAGCCGCTCGCTCAACGCGCGCAGCAGCGGCGCAAGCTCCGCGGGGGTGATTGCGGTGACATCTTCCACATCGCTGAAGTCAATACCGGCCTCGACAAGCGCGAGAAGGTTCGTCACCTCATCGACAACCGCAGTGGCTTCGAGCGCGAGTGCGCCGGACGCAAGCATGCGCGAGGCGGCAAGCTCTGCATCGTCAGCCGCCGCAATCGCCGCGGCGAGCGCCTCGGCAGCAGCAAGGGCGAGTCGTCCGTTGAGAAATGCACGCATCGCAAACTCCCCCGCCACCGCCTGCCGCGCGATGCAATCCTCCTTGGACGCACTCGCGAGGAGTGCCTCGAGTGCGGCGTCGAGGAGCGCTGGATTCGACGGCAAGAGTGCCTCGAAGCAATCTTCCCCAGTGAAGCTCGCAGGCGCGGGCATCCAAAGCACCAAACACGGGACGATGCCCACGCTCGTCTTGAGACGATTGGGCGCATGACATCGGTGGGTCGGCAAGGCGCGCACAAACGCGTGTTGAAACGCACGCGCGAGCGATGAACCCGATGCTCGAAGCAAGGCACGGGTGCCGCGCCCCGGCGCGCTGCCGCGAGCGATCACGATGCCCGACGCAGACGCAGGAGTTGCTTGCGTCGTGGGTTCCACACTCACCTGCCCTTGAAGCGATTGGGCTGATCGGGCTTCTGCTTCGCGCGCTCGAGCGCTTTCTCGTAAAGGCGGCCCATGAAGTCTTGCTTCTTCTTGGCCTTCGGCGCAAGCAGGTCCATTTGCTCAACCTGCTTGCGAATGATGCGACCTTCGATGATGCCAAAGCAAGTAGAGGTGAAGATATACAGGGTCAAGCCACTCGGCGCGGAGTAGAGCATGATCGGGAACATCGCCGTCATCATGATCTGCATCATGCGCTGCTGCGACTTCTGTTCGTCAGTCATGGTGGCGGAAGGCGGAGGCGACATGTACTTCGCCTGCACCCAGAAGACAAAACCCATCATGATCGGAAGAACATTCAATGACGAAATGGACAACCAATCGAAGCCAATCGGTGAACCGAATACGAAGAAGCGGTCGGCCGTGCTGAGATCAGCGAGGAACGACCAGCCACCAAAGTTCTGGAAAACACCGAAAAATGCAGCCTCTTGGCGAAGCGCGATCGCGAAGTACAGGACGGCGTAGAGCGCCATCCAGATAGGCATCTGCAGGAAAGTGGGCAACATGCCACCCACACATCCAGCTGGACTCACGCCCTTCTCGCGGAACATGCGAATCTGTTCCTGCTGCATTCGAGCTGGTTCGTCCTTGTACCGCTTCTGCAGAGCGTCGAGTTCTGGCTTGAGCGCGGACATCGCCTTCGAAAAACGCTGCATCGAAATCTGAGACTTCTTCGTCACCGGATGCAAGATCAATCGAACGACGATCGTGAGCGCAATGATCGACAATCCCCAATCGAAGAGCACATAGTCATGGAGTGTCGTCAACACCCACAGCAAGGATCGCGCGAGCCAAGGGAAGGTGCAGAAACTGCAGCAGCCGGCCATGGAGTAGACGATGAGTTCACCCATGTTGAGCGCCGCGTAGGGATCGTGCGACTCAAGGATGCGCGGCTCAAGTGGCCCTGCGTACACGCCAACATCAAACGATGCGCTGGCATTCGGCGCGATGGTCGCGGTGGGTGACCACACGGTTGTGAAAAGCTGAGGCTTTCCATCGGAGCCCGGAGTTGTGCCGCCTGACACTTCGTCAATCGCGATCAACTTCTTTGATGGCGAAGATGGCGGGGCGTAGGGCGCATAGAGCGCAAGCGTGAAGTATCGATTCGTCGAACCCACCCAGCTCAGCGAGTATTCACCCTCTTTCGCCGCTGCATCCGGCCACAGGCCAGTGTTTCCACCATCGACAAGGTCAATCAACGTCTGCCGTTCAAAGGTCTGACCGTTGGAGAGAACGGTCGCTTGCAAGGGATCCCTCTTCTGTGGAAGGATGTACCCAAAATGCATGCGTCGCGTTTCGGTGTACGCGCCCTTGTCCCCAGGCAGGTCACTCGGTCCATACATCTCGAAGCGCACTTCGAGCGGCGCTGCGGTTCGATTCGTGACTGACTGCAGAAGTGTTAGGTCATAGTTCGTTCCGCTCGATCGGTACTCGCGCGCGATCGTTGCAATGACCGCGCCGGTCGCGTCGACGATTTCTGATTCAAACCGACCCGCGCTCGGTGAATGCCAGACCACGCCAAAGAGTGGAACGCTCGTGCCGTTTACGACGATCTGACGAGCGGCGAACACTGGAACTTCGAATCCACCAATCGCCGACTCTCGTGTCACTTCGTACGGTTCACGCACCTCGCCCACCGTGGTTGCCGCGACAAAGTACTTATTGAAGATGATGCTGCGAATGCCTGCGGCGTTGCGCGCGAACTCGATGCGAAATGGAAGAGCCTCATCGCCGCCTTGGCCCCCGAGAGCTCCGAGGCCAAGTGGTTCACCGACAACGGCATTGCCAGCTGGTCGCGCGGCGAGGGCGGAAAGCGGCGTAACCGTCGGAGCAGCCTCAGGCGTGGCCGTCAACTCGGTTCGCGGAGCGATTGCATTGGCTCCGCTCGCATCGCTTTCTCCCTCGGCACTGACCGACGCTGGTGCGACCTGTGCAATCGGAGTCGGTTCTGCATTCAGCGCACCACGACCCTTTCCTGTCATGAGGATCGCCACAAATCCTCCAAGCAGGCAGAGCGCAAACAGAGTGAAAAAGAGTTTTCGCCGGGCGGGATCCGTAAACATGGGAGGGGAAGAATAGCGGAGGGGTCGAGCGGGCACTCGCAGGCGACTCGAGCAGGGCTAGGGCTACCAAACCATTCCATCCAGGGCATCGCCATCGCAGGTCCTACGCGACCAGCGTCAGCAGGGTGTCCCTGCACGCTATGAGAAAAACTCAGGTTTGACGACGCGCGCTGCTGATCTTTCAAGTCTCACTAGAGTTTGATTGACGCGAGTGGGAGCCTTGGAATAGTCAATTTGTCATGGCCTCGGGATCGTGCCCCCGAGATTGGAGTCCCGAGGACCAACATGATCGAGAGGAAGAACAAGGTCTACGATGCCCTCGCCGAACTCCCAACGTGGTTCATGCGCACGGCTATGTGCCCGTGGCTCCTCATCTGCGCATCTGTGACTTGCACTGACGCTCGTGCGCACGCCATGCAGGAAGTTGCGCCCGCCTCGATTACAACCATTGCGGAGTCTGCGACAGCGATGACGCTCCGATTCACGGATGCGCGTGCCGCGCACATGACGATCGAGTTCAAGCGAACTACATCCACTGCGGCATGGACGCCTCCCGCTGATGCGAACGGATCCGAAGGAATCGTTTTTGGTCGAACCAATCCCGTCTACGCCTCCATCGCGCGGCAGCGCGCGCAAGGCATCACCGCCGAACAAGCAATCACAACGCTCACTTCTGCAATCTCGACTCGACCACTGACCGACATCACCATCTTTCGACTCGGTGCGACAGAAATGGCGATCGGCCTCTGGCAGGGAAAGTCCATTACGGAGATTTGGTTTGTTGGGGCACTCGTCGGGGAAATGCTCACTGTGGTCGCGCCCGGCGGTTGGTCGTTTTGCGATCGGGCCCTGCGCCTGTGCTGCCGAAGTGTTCCGAACCCCACCCCGGCGTTCGGCGAGCCCGCCAACATTCCGCAACCTCGAATCGGTTCCTGCAAGTTTGTGGCGAGAATCTGCGGCGAGGCCGCGAAGGAGGCCGCGTGCGATTGCCTCCATACAGCCTGCGAATTCTGCTTTACCGAGCCGGAGTATTGCTGTGGCGACGACCCGCCGACCGATCCACCGACCGTTCCGCCGTGCCCGCTGCCCTGGCTTCCCGCAGACAGTGAGGATGCGTGTGTGACCGGCGTCGAGATCTGTGTCACGCCACCGGAGTCGCCCGCTCCGGCGCCGCCAGGACCATTGACTCTGCTCCTTGATGAGATCGCGAATCGGCTGCAAGCTTGCATCGACCTACAGAACGCACAGGCGACGTGACCCCACACACGAGCCTTGCTAGCCTTTGATTGTGGCGCGAATCCGTTGCGCGCGGTCGCCACAAGATCGAAGCTCGCTGTGGCGACTCATGCCGCGCGTCGGTGCCCCATGGAAGGGATGCAAATCAGTTTGTGATTTGACCTCACTACCTACCCTCAAGCAGCCGCTCCCCAAGCCATCGGTCGAGTTGATCATTCGCGAGAATGCGATCGCAAGTCTTCTGCACATCGTATTCAACGCGGTGAAACTCGATGCGATGGCGCGGTCCACCTAGATCGAGAATTGCATAGCTCGCGCGCGGATCACCGTCCCGCGGTTGACCCACTGAACCCGGATTCACGATCGCCTTCAACTCTTCAGGTGACTCAACTTCGGACGCATCGGGCACCGTCCACACATTGTCAATGTCGGCGGGGCTCTCGAAAATGAAATCGTCGTAATCGCGGCTGAAGACGCCAGGCCAGTGTGTGTGACCAACAAAGAGCGTGCAACCATCAGGAATGAGGCTGAAAATGTCTCTCATCTTGCGCGGATACGCCGACGCATCCTGCGGAAACAAGTACTCGTTGATGTACTTGCGCAGCGTGCCATGCACCGCGACATAGCGATCGAAGCGCTTGCGCACCGGCATCATGTTGATGAAATCGAGTCGACGCATGCGATCTCGCTCAATGCGTGCGCGTTCTTCGGGGATGGATGGGTCCGTCGCAGCGAGCGTCCCTGATGCAATGCGCGCATCAAGCGCCGCTGCCTCGACGATATGCCGCTGCATGATCGCGTCGCGGGTCCAATACGCCGCGCGCTTGGCAACCTCATTGAAGTTCGTCGGCTCATAGAGCACGGCGCAGTCGTGATTACCAAGAAGAGACCAGTCGCAGCGAGCCGCGACGATGTCGACACATTCCACTGGGTCTGGACCGTATCCGACCACATCACCAAGGGAAACGAACTGCTCCACACCGTTGGCCTCGGCGTGCGCGATCACTGCCTCGAGCGCAGCGAGGTTCGCGTGAATGTCACTGAGGATCGCAATTCGCAAGGGAGGTGGACTTTCCGACAAGGATGAAGGCCTAGAACCAGAAGCGAGGGTGAATACTACAGGCTTGATCCACCAAACTGAGCGGCGCGGACATACGGCGGGTATCGAAACGGGAGCTAGCCCCAGGGTCCACGGTTCCGTTCACCCCGCCATCCGTTCCCAGAGGGCCCGATCTCGCAGAGCAAATCGCAAACGCGGCGATATCGTCACCTCTACAATCCGCCCCCTTCAGTCGTGCGGCGATCGCAATCGCGGCACTCCTGCACGCATACTTCGCACTTCCCTTGGAGTTTTCAGTCATGGCAGAAACAAAGCACTTCGATCTCATCGTCATTGGCGGAGGCCCCGGTGGCTATGTTGGCGCGATTCGCGCGGCGCAAATGGGAATGAAGGTCGCGTGCGTTGAGCGAAGTAAGCTCGGCGGCGTCTGCCTCAACTGGGGTTGCATTCCCACAAAGGCGCTCTTGCATAACGCTGAGCTCTATCTCGAAGCGATTCGCCACGGACGCGATTGGGGTTTCGACATCGATCCCGCAAGCGTGAAAGTGGATTGGTCGAAGGTCATGGGACGGAGCCGAAACATCACCACGCAGATCAGTAGCGGCGTCGCGTACCTCTTGAAGAAGAACAAGATCGAGCACTTCGAAGGACACGCGAAGATTGTCTCGGGCAAGACCTCGACTTCTCCATGCCGCATCGAACTCTCGAAGGCCGACCAGAACTACTACCACGGCATCGGCGGCGAGAAACTCGGCGAGATCACTGCTGATCGCATTCTCATCGCCACTGGAGCAGCACCTCGCGAACTTCCAAACACGCCGTGCGATGGAAAGACGATTTTGTCGAGTTACGACGCGCTCGCCTGCACCGAACAACCCAAGTCGATCGTCATCGTCGGTTCCGGCGCTATCGGCATGGAGTTCGCGTACTTCTTCAATGCATTCGGCACCAAGGTCACGGTCGTCGAAATGGTGGATCGCATTCTTCCCATCGAAGACGATGACATCTCCAAAGCCGCGCTGAAGACCTTCACCAAACAAGGTATGGAGTTCCTCGTCGCGCACACGACGACCAAGATCGAGAAGAAGGCAACGGGCGGCGCGATCGTGACCGTGGCGAGCACGCAAGACAAGTCGCAGACGAAGACGATTGAATGCGATGCAGTGCTTGTTGCCATTGGTGTGAAGGGGCGCTTTGATGGACTCTTCGACGCGAAGCTCGGCATGCGCGTGGAGAAGGACCACATCTGGACGGACTACAAGGACAAGAAGGAACCGACCTACCAAACCTCGGTTGCGGGCATCTACGCGATCGGCGCTGTGATCGGCGCTCCGTGGTTGGCGCATGTGTCGAGCGAAGAAGCGGTCGCGTGCGTCGAGCGCATGAAGGGGCATCACACGCTCGGCGTCGACTATGCGTCGATTCCAGGCTGCACCTACTGCAACCCGCAGATCGCATCGGTTGGCATGACCGAGCGCGACGCGAAGGCCAAGGGCATCGCGTACTCCGTCGGTACCTACAACCTCAAGAGCCACGGCAAAGCGATCGCGGTCGGCGCAACCGAGGGCCTCGTGAAGATCATCACCAGTAAGCCGTATGGAGAAATCCTCGGCGCGCATATCTTTGGTGAAGACGCAAGCGAACTCATCGGCGAGATGTGCCTCGCACGCAGAGTCGAAGCAACCATCGAAGATGTGATCTCGACGGTGCACGCACATCCGACGATGCACGAAGCACTCCACGAAGCAGCCCTTGCCACCGAAGGCCGCGCGATTCACGCGTAGCTTGAGTATCGCTTCACGCTCTGACGAATCCGCTTGGCGGAGTTGCCCGCATTCGCGTAAGGAGTTCCGTGAGACACAGTGGCGTGCAGGCGTTGTCCTTGTGATCGACTCCGCAGTCGTGTCGCCTTGCGACATCCGATCCAAATCCGTGGACATGTCCATGAAGGTGCATCGCGCCCGTTGGCCTGCCCTGCCATTGTTCGAGTGGATAATGAAAGAGCACTACGCGTTCTTCGATGCCTTGGATGCCCTTCACAGAGACGATCTCGCCCACTGACTCAAACATCGCGTCGAACATGTCCTCGCCCCTTGGATCGTGATTGCCTTGAATCAAGTGCACGCGTTCGCAGTGGATTCGATCTCGATACTGTTGCGCGCGCTTGAAGTCCTCGCGTTCCCACCTGCGTCCGGTGCCCTTCACCATGAAGTCACCGAGGTGAATCAGAATGTCCTGCGCATCCACGCGGGCGTTGATGCCGTCAATCAATGCGTCGTCCATTGCTTCCACACTCGCATACTGGCGTCCATACCATTGCATTGCATCGGTATGACCAAAGTGCGAGTCCGCCGTCACGAAGATCTGCCGCTCTGTGTTGGCGAGGACTTTGGCGAGAGGTTTGGTGGAAGCCATACGCGAAGAATAGTCCATGCCCTGTAGCATTCGCGCATGCACCTTCGAGCCATCGCTGCGGCACTCGTCTGTTCACCATCGATCTTCGCTCTCCCCCAAGAGGAACTTCCCCGCCACGCCGGCACGAATCTTGTGAACGAAACGCCCGCGGAGCACGACGCGCGTATGCAGTGGTTTCGCGAGGCAAAGTTTGGGATGTTCATCCACTGGGGCGCGTACTCGACTGCGGGCGGCGAGTGGGATGGCAAGCCCGTGCGGGGCGCGGGCGAGTGGCTCCTTTCCAATGCGCAAATCACGCCCGAGGCATACGAACCGCTACGCGATCAATTCAACCCTGTGAAGTACGACGCCAAGCGATGGGTGGAAATCGCGAAGGACGCGGGCATGAAGTACATCGTGATTACTTCCAAGCACCACGATGGGTTCGGCTTGTGGGACTCGCCAATCAGCGATTGGGATGTTGGCTCGTCACCATTTGCTCCGCGCGATCCACTCAAGGAACTCGCCGATGCGTGCGCCGCGGCAGACATTCGCCTGTGCTTCTACCACTCGATCATGGATTGGCATCACCCCGACTATCTCCCGCGCCGACCATGGGACAAGCGACCAACGGATGCTGCTGTGTACGATCGCTACGAGCAGTACATGAAGTCGCAATTGCGCGAACTCGTGGGCGGCAAGTACGGCAAGGTTGGGATCCTCTGGTTTGACGGTGAGTGGGAAGGCACTTGGACGCATGAGAAGGGCATGGATCTCTATGACTTCGTCCGCGGACTAGATGCCGACATCATCGTGAACAATCGCGTCGATACTGGTCGAAGTGGCATGGAAGGCGTCACGCGTGAAGGCAACTATCGCGGCGACTACGGCACGCCTGAGCAACAAATCCCAGCGACAGGGCTGCCCGACGGCGTCGATTGGGAAACATGCATGACGATGAATGGGACTTGGGGATTCGACAAGAACGACCATGATTGGAAATCGACGGCAGATCTCATTCACAAGCTCTGTGACATCGCGAGCAAGGGCGGAAACTTCTTACTCAATGTTGGACCAACGGGCGATGGCGAGATTCCAGCAGCGAGTGCCGAACGACTCGCTGCAATCGGTGCGTGGATGAAGGTCAACAGCAGCGCGATCTATGCGACGCATGCGAATCCGTTTTCTGAAGCACCCGCATGGGGGCGAGTCACGCGCGGAGTCAATCCGAGCGGTGGCGATCGCCTCTATCTCATGGTGTTCGATTGGCCCAACGATGGGAGGTTGCAGCTCTCCGGATTGCTGAGTGGGGTTGGAACCGTGCAAGTCCTCGGGCAGAAAACGAAGGAACTCTTCCGCAACACACAAGAGGGCGGCATCACGACCTTCCTGCTTCCGACAACGCCGATCGATCCAGTCTGTACGGTTGTTTCAGTCGACCTCGAAGGCACGCTCGTCATCGCATCGAGTCCCGTCATATCCGCTGCCGACGACAACTTTGTCGACGCGCTGCGGGTGTCGGTTGCCCCAACCTCTGACGATGGATTGCTCGTCTATCGATACACGACAGACGGAAGCGAGCCAACCCACAAGAGCGCGCTGGCAAGCGAGCCACTCACCATCCATGCAACGACGACAGTCAGCGCGCGGGGCTTCTATCAGGATCAACCCGTCACGAAGATCGTGAACCGCACCTTCACGCGACTTACGCTCGCCCCCGCGGTCCAAGCGCTCACGATTGACGCAGGACTCGCGTACACAACCTACTCCCTCGCGGAGACTACGAAAGCGTGCGCGCAGATTCGAAGTGGCAAGAAAGAATCCGAAGGCGTGGCAGCAACGCCGTCCGTCGCAATCAAACCGCGCGAAGAATTCTTCGGGCTTACCTTCACCGGCTTCATCGACGCGCCCGAAGATGGTCTCTACCGCTTCTTCGTCGACTCCGATGACGGCAGTAGACTCACAGTACAAGGCACACTCGTCGTCGACAACGATCAACTCCATAGCGCCGCAGAAAGGTCTGGCGCGATCGCGCTCGCGAAGGGGCTGCATCCAATAGAGCTCGACATGTTCGAAGCCGCAGGACAAGATCTCCTGCGCGTGTCGTGGATTACGCCAAGCAACGCAAAGAAAGTCGTTGTCCCAGCCGAGGTGTGGAAGCACTAAGTCCGCGCACAGAGTCGCTGCCCCTGAACGAAGGCCCTTCGAGCACCACTCCGCGCCTCGTCACTGGCTCCCCCATTCGCGCGTGCAGATCCCACCTGCTCCTTTTCACGCCGCTTCATCCCAACTCCTGGAACGAGGGTCCAATCCACTTCGATCGCCGTATCACCACTCTGTTGAAACTGCAATCCTCGAACGGAGCCGAACAAAGCGCACACCGAGGAACAAGCGCAACGCCAACCTCAACGACGACTACGACACAAATCTGCAATCGCGTGTAACTTCAAGTGCGACTGATTCACGACCAGAATGGCGGCAATGAGGCTGTAATCGCTTCGATCCACCCCTTGTGAACAGCATCACGAAGAGTCGAACCGCCACTGCATACCCCGTGTCCGCCTCGAAGCCGCGAATCAACTCGCTTGCAAGAGATACGCGCACAGATCGCGCACCTCTTGTGCATTGAGCCGATCGATGAAACCCGGCATCATCGGCGAGAGCTTCGATCGTCGTTGCGACTTGATCTGCGACTTGAGCACTTCAACGCGCGCGTCTGGCGCGAGCAGATTCTCGACAATCAGATATCGAGTGTCGTTGTCATCAACAATTCGACCCACGATCGCTGAGCCATCGAGAAGTTCGAACGCTTCGAACTCGTACTGATCACTCAAGACCTTCGAGGGTTCCACGATTGCTTCTGCAAGTTCGCGCGCGCCAAACCGCAGGGCGACATTCGTGAGATCGGGTCCACCCATGTGAAGCGCCGTGAGCGCACCGCTGCGATGGCAATCGATACAACTTGCGGCGGCGAACATCATCGCGCCATTCACGACATTCCCTCTCGCCGAATCAAGAGCGAGTTGCTCGACTTCGTCGGTGGTCCAGCTTCGCCCGGGTCCAATCGGCTGCGGACGGTCGGCGAGGTCCGCGCCGTCATCGCTCGCGAGTTGCTCAAATCGACCGCGCTTCGACTCTGGCACATTGACCAGTGCGTCCTTCAATATCTGCTTGAGAGATCCCTGATACGAGTTTCCTCCGGCCGTTCGGCGCGCGCGTGCCAACCAGAGTGCATATCGATCGCGGAGTCCGTCCGTCCAGCCATTCTTCGCCTCACGCAACATCATCGCAGCCGCGAACTGTTGCCTCTCACCTCGTTGTGCGTGCATTCGTTCGACGGCTGGACCATACCCCTCACTGCGCGCCAACATTGCGGCATCGTGCGCGTCACGGACGACATCCTTCGCTTCGAGCATCGATACAAGCTTTGGAACCACCGAGCTTGCGCCAAGACGCACAAGCAGTGCTCCGACCTCTCGGTCGTAGAGTTCGTCGCCAGACGGAAGTCGCGCTTCGAGTCGCTCAATGGTCGCGATGCGCGCGAGCGGCGAGAGTTCGTGCCCTCGCGCAAGCGTAATGCCGAGAATGCGCGCGGCACTCCGCGCGTGATCTTTCGACAGTGAACCGCTGTCGAGTTCCGCAATCCGCGCTTGCACCGCAGCCGCGTCGCTTGGTGAAGTGCGGGCGAGTGCGAGCAATGACGCGATCGCCGTCTCATGATCACTCTCGCTCAACGCCCGCGGGCTCCACGATGGCGGATCTTGGTGCTCGAGTGCAACTCGCGCCGCATTTCGGAGCAAACGATCTTGGTGACCAAGTCCGTGCCAAACCCTCTCGAACTGGTCGGCCGTGAGTGCGGGGTGCTGCAGCGCCTCCAACTCGCGGCGCATGGCGCGAAGTCCTTCTACATCGGGCATCTCAACCATTTCCGACTGCGGAGCGCGCTCGCGTTCCCGCACGCGATAGATCGCACTCGCGGCACCACGACCTCCGACGGCGAAGTAGAAGCCACCATCTCCGTCGCGCGCCACGCACGCGTCAGTCAACGGAAGTGGTTTGCCCGAGAGAAACTCGGTTCGCGTCGCAGAGAATCCAGAGCCGGATGGTTCAAGGAAGAGTGCGTGAATGGTGCCGTACGTCCAATCGAGAGCGAGTACCGCGTGCTTCCATTTCCGATCAGAAAAACACTCTGCGCAGTTCAGCATTCCGGTTGGTGAACCAGGGCCAATGTCGAGAACCGCCGGATTGGTGTCGGGGTACCACGACGGAAACTTCCCTGAACCACTGCGCCACCCAAAGTCGGCGCCACTCGCGAGGTGCAAGATTCGCGTGGGGCGGTACCACGGCGTTCCCATTTCCCACTCCATGTCGGAGTCGAAAGTCAACACTTCGCCATCGATGAATGCGATGTCATACGCATTTCGCATCCCAATGGAAAGCAATTCGAACTGCTTCGCATCAAGGTCGGTTCGAACAAGCCATCCGCCTGGCGCGAGCAATCCGACAGCGTGACCACCAGGATCCCACATGCGCGTCAATACATGGTCTTCCTGCCACACCCGCGGTACACGCGAGGTTGCGCAATCGGGCGGCGGAAGATGGTTCCCGCCAATGGCGTAGAGCATGCCATCGGGAGCAATCGCGATGCCATGTGGTCCGTGTTCGCCGCCGGTTTCCGGGTAGCCGCGCAGGAGTTCCACGGATTCAAACTCTCCATTCGAATCGCTATCGCGAAGGCGGTAGAGACCACTCGGCACCGTTCCGGTCGAGTTCACATTCACATAGAGATGTCGTTCCTCGCCGCGTTCTAGGTAGGCAAGCCCCTGCGCATCACCGATCGGAAGTTCGATCGGCGTCACGCTCGCAGGAGCTCCCGTTGAGGAGGGAACGATGCGAAGCAACTTGCCGTGTTGCGGGCTCGCGACAAGAGAACCGTCTGGCAACGACTCAAGCGCGACGATTGAACCGAGTGATCGCGTGATCTGCGTCACAAGTTCAACAGTAAATCCTTCGGGAACGACGATCGATGACTGCACCGCGTGCGCGTCGAATGACGCAAGCGCGCCCCAAGGTGCGACGCCGTATGGTCCGATGACTCGTACTGGTGCGCGTGCTTCGCCTTGCACCGTCCCCCAACTCCCATCACTCACGACCTGCGTCTCGCGTCCGAGCGCATCGCGAATCATGAGATCGACGAGCACGGCCGCGACACCACCCTCGTTGTGCGCGCGAACTTCGATCGTGTGCGACCCGCGCCCAAGTTGCGCCGCCACGCTTGCTTCGACTGGCGCCGCCCAGTCGTTCGTTTCCGAAACCAGCGTCCCGTCAATCAACACTTCTGCCGAGTTGTCGACGCTGACGACGAGCGTGGCCACTTCCGCGGCCTCTGCAAGCGTGAACTCTCGAACAAAGGTCGCGTCGATGGCGTTCGCCTCGTGTGTCCAGATCCACTGCGGCCGCTGCGGCGCCGCGCGAATTGGGGCCACGCGCGTTTGCGTGACGAGCACAGGAGGCGGCGCGTCGAGCACAGTCTCGCCGTGCTTCAATACTGTCGAGACCGCAACAACACTGAGGAGCAACGTGCCGCATCCGACGAGGATCACCGCCAAGGGGAGCCGTGACTGCACTTCCCTCATCGACCGCCCCACGCTGACTCATTGTCCGCGTCCACCTTGGTGATGCGTAGGTTTCGATACTCGACGAGCATCGGTTCACCGACATGCAACTGCACGCCGATACGACCGCTCTTGCGAACGGCGACATCTTCTTCCACTCTGGTCATGAGCACGCCATTGAGATCGTGCGTCACGAGGCCATTGATCGCGATGATGCGATACGCATTCCAATCCTCGCGCTTGATCGCGTTGTCCATGGTTGCTGCGTCAGCAAATCGTTCGGCGGTCCGGGCACCATTGCTGTAGTGCACCGACTCGCCCCGCTCATTGATCAACCCACGCCCACCATCGCCACCTTCATAGACTCGCGCGGTGTAACTGTGCGCAGCGTCAAAGTCCGCTTGGAACCCGCGCGGCTCACCGTTCACTTGCGGCTCGGAACGATATTGAATGCCTGAGTTCCCACCCGCGATACGAACTTCACACAGCAATTCGAAATCGGAGTACTCGCCCGGAAACCACAAGTACTGATTCTTCGTGATCGGGTTCTCGGCAGTTGTTCGCCCGATCAAGGTTCCCGCATCAACCGACCAGTACTTCGCGTCGTACTCACATCCCACGAGACCGTTCTCGAGAAGTGAAACCGGCGGCTTGGGTGCCGCATCGCACGCAGTGAAAATGGTCACAGCAACAAACGCGAAGATCGAGGCACGCATCAATCGGTCGGTTAGGCGGATCATCTACGCAGCCTGACCTCGATTGCTCCAATATTCAAGGCGCACTTGCTTCCTCTGGGTTACAGTCGCATCGATGCGCATGACGACTGCCGTGGCCGACTCCTTTCTCTTGACTGCAGCAGCGATTTGGGGAGCAGGATTCGTGTTCCAGGTGCTCGGCGCAGATCATGTCGGTCCATTTGGGTTCACGGGTCTTCGATTCACAATCGGGACCATCCTGTTGTTGCCGCTGCTGTTTGTGATTCCGTGGCCAGAAGAGGATACGAAACAGGTGCAGCGGACCACCATCCGAGGTGGCTTGATTGTGGGAATCGCGATGGCCGCTGGTGCGCTCTTTCAGCAAGCGGGGCTTGGGTTCACTACAGCCTCCAACGGCGCATTCATCACGAGCCTCTATGTCGTCTTCGTGCCATTGCTCGGATTGTTCATCGGGCACCACTTGCGTTGGCCGGTCTGGACTGGTGTCGCACTTGCGGCGGTTGGGCTTGGGCTGCTGGGCATCACGCGGCAGTTCGAAGTCAATCCGGGGGATGGGCTCGTTCTTGTTTCCGCTGTCATCTGGGCAATTCAAGTCATTCTCGTCGGTCGCTACTCGTCACGAGTGGAAGCGATTCGTTTCTCCATCATCCAGCTTGGAGTGACTGGAATCGTCTCGTTGATCTTCGCCGCCTTCTTCGGTCAGCTTGAATGGGAATCCATCCTGCTTGCGAAGTGGTCGATCCTGCTCGGCGCCGCGTTTCCGGTCGCTGTCGCTTTCACCCTTCAAGTGCTCGCGCAAAAGCGAGCTCCCCCCGCGCATGCCGCGCTCATCATGTCACTCGAAAGTGTGTTCGGTATGGCGTGCGGCATCATCTTTCTGAGTGAGCGACCGGAGTTGCAGCAATATGCCGGTGCCGCGCTCATGCTCACGGGCGTGATGCTGAGTCAGTTGGTGCCACGGGAGTCGGCGCCAACCGCGCCTCAAGGATAACCGTGCCATTCGATGTTTCGACGACCGACTGCGCGGTGCCAGCGCCAAGTTCGACTTGTGCAACGGTTTCACCAAGGCGCGGTGTTCGCATGCGCTTGCCTGTGTCGCGAAGCACGATGCCCCCCGCCGTTGTGCGAAGCGTTGCGACGCCGTCATAGGCGGCGCTGACCGAAACAGTCACTGGGCCATTTGTGGTTTCGATTTTGAACTCCGCATCGGCGGTATCTGCGTAACGCAGGGAAACCGGCGCATGCTTGGATGCGATGTGTACATCCCGCATCGCCTCGAAAACATCAATCGTGCCATTCTCCGATTGCACATCAATCACGCCGGTACACCCGCGAAGCAACACGCTCCCGTTGGCGCCGCGAAGTCGCAGTTTTCCCGCCACGCCCGTGGCCTTCATCGCGCCATTCCTCGCACGAATCGAGGTGTCAGCGGCCGCGAAAGTTCGAACCGTCACATCCACGCGCTCGCCGGGACGCATGCCGTCAACCAGAATCGGTTCCACGAGAATCAATCCGTCGGCGGTGCGCGCAGCGTAAAGGCGAAGGGTCGCGCACCGCTTTGCCAGTTCAGCCGCATCGCGGCCGACGAGGCGAAAGACTGCCTGCACATTGGTACAGGTCAGCGATGGGTCCACTTCAACGGTGACATCGCCAGCATCACAACCAATCACGAGCCTCTCGGCCTCGCTGTCGCTGCGTTGCTCAATGTCTGCGCTGCGCGACTCGGTCGCAATCGGCGGGTCGTCTGCACGCAGTTGCTTCGTGCACATCAATCCGAGCGCGCACACGAACAGGCGAATCACTGCCCACGATGCAGAAACGGATATCGGTCGAAAGCGGATTCCTCGCATGTGTGTGTAGAGCATGGGTTTGAGCGAGCAGTTCCGCAACCCCCTTTCGTTATTGGCTACACATTTCTTGCGCTGTTCGAAGCTGAGGCTGGCTGCCGAAACAACCCTTGTCTCAGCGTGATGCGTGTCACGCGGACAACAACCGGGAGGATCCCGGCCCTCGAAAGCAGCCAAGGCGCACTCTGGATGGTGCCTAAGGCCTCTGGCTCTAAGCCCCTCACTCTCATGAACATTGAACGCAGCATCGAGCAACTCCACTCGCACCTCGTCTCAGGCGAGCGCCGCAGCGCACGAAGATTCGTCAACTCCCTTTACAACTCCGGTGCGGACGCTGAATCGCTCGCGAAGGACCTCTTCTGGCCACTCCTTGAAATGACGAGCACGCTCTTCCGCAAGGATCAGATGACGACGCTCGCACACCACTACTCGACACGCATGCTCCGCATGCTCGTCGATCAAGCGCAGGCGCGTTATGAAGAGAAGCCACTTCGCGGCCGATCCATCTGCATCTTCTGTGGTCCAAACGAAACCGAAGAGCTCGCCGGCCAGATGGTCGCTGATCTTCTCGAAGCAGATGGATATGAGGTGACCTTTGCGGGCGGGGGCGTCGCGAACGATGACATCTCCGAAGAACTCGCACACCGACAGCCTGATGTCCTTCTCCTGTTCGCTTCGAGCGCGAAAGATGCGCCAATGATTCGCGAACTCATCGATTCGATTCGAGAGAAGAACGCGCACCCCTCACTGCAAATCGCGGTTGGTGGTGGAATCTTCAATCGTGCGCCAGGACTCGCTGAGGAAATCGGTGCGGACATCAGCGCGAAAGGCCCTTCGGATCTTCTCACTCGACTCGTCCAACTCGAAACCGTCCGCAACGAGCGCTGGGCGAAGAAGCTCAAAGTCCGCGCTGCGGCCTAACGCTGAGCCCACTCACAAGTCTCACTTTTTCCTGACAACCGCCGTTCGCTTCGGAACGGCGGTTGTGTTTCTCGGCGTGCGCTGCGCGATCAGGACATCGAATCAATGATGTGCTCAAGAAACTCTTGACGGCCACTCTCCACTGACCACTCCGATCGATCGAGGGCGAGCACTTCGAGTTCCTGTAGCGTGACGCGACCTTGTTCAATGGATTTCCCCAGCGTGGCATCCCAACTTGCGTAACGCTGCTTTACGAAGTCGGCAATGCGGCCATCCGCGCGGATCGCGGCAGCGGCTTTCAACCCGCGCGCGAACGCGTCCATCCCCGCAACATGGGCGTAGAAAAGGTCGGCCGGCTCGAAGCTCTCGCGCCTTCGCTTGGCATCGAAATTCAAGCCGCCCGTCTTGAATCCACCTGCAGCGAGAATCTCAAGCATCATCTTGGTGCACAAGCGATGGTCCGTAGGGAACTCATCCGTGTCCCATCCGCAGTGATCCGTGCCACTATTGGCGTCCACTGATCCAAGCGTACCGGTTGCGCGGCACAGCGCGAGTTCGTGTTCAACCGTGTGACCCGCGAGCGTCGCATGATTGGTTTCAATATTCAGTTTGAAGTGCGTGCGCAGATCGAACTCCGCGAGAAACGCGAGGCATGCCGCTGCATCCGAATCGTACTGATGCACGCTTGGTTCGCGAGGCTTCGGCTCGATGTAAAACTGCCCCTTGAATCCGATCACCTTTGCGTAATCACACGCCATCTGGAGAAAGCGCGCGAGATGCTCGCGTTCGCGCTTCATGTCGGTGTTCACGAGGGACAGATACCCCTCGCGCCCCCCCCAGAAAACATAGCCCTCTCCGCCGAGTTCATGCGTCACTTCAAGGGCCTTCTTCACCTGCCCCGCTGCGTGCGTAAAGACTTCGACGCGCGGGCTCGTTGCGGCACCGGAGACGAATCGTGGATGCGCGAACAAACATGCTGTACCCCACAGGAGTCGCACGCCAGTCGCCTGTTGCAACTGCTTGCAGTGCGCCACCACCTTGTCAAGATCGCGATTCGATTCGCGAAGCGTGGCGCGCTCCGGAGCGATGTCTCGATCGTGAAAGCACCAGCGACCGATGTGGCATTTCGTGACAAACTCAAAGAATGCGTCGGCTCGGCGGAGGCAGTTGCTGACGCTCTCGGTACCGTCATCCCACGGCATCTGCGCAGTCGCGCTGCCAAACGGATCCGCCAGCCCATTGCGCATCGTGTGCCAGTACGCGCTCGCGAAGCGCAAGTGATCCTGCATCGCCTTCCCCTCGACCAACTCCGTCGGTCGATAGTGCCGAAATCCAAGCGGCGCGCGCGAGGCGAGCTCCACAAACGGCACACTGTCGATGTCTGGGAATGCGTTGCGGGTCATGCGATCACTCCTCTAGTAGCACTGAATCGACGAGATGCACGGCGCGGCGAGTGCGTCGTCAATCACGACGCGAATCGCCGTGGCGCTCACTCCATCAAAGCGCAAGATCCGACGCGCGCCGATCGTTGTGCCTTCGGTAACGCGCTTCCATTCGCCATCCACAAGTGCGTCGACATGAAACTTTGCCACTCGCTGTCCAAGCTTGATGTACTCCTCGATACGCACAATGCCAACCTTGGTGGGAGCCGAAAACGAAATGGTGACAGCGCCATCGTGGACAGCATCGTCGGTTGCCCAATAGGTCGACGCATCGCCGTCGAGCACACGAGATGCGCTAAAGCGCGTGGGAGAGACCGTGGATACTCGTGTCGTCGTGGCTGATGCAGTCGCGCCACGCGCGAGATCCTTCGCAAAAGTCGCATCGAGTCGCGCTCGCAACCCGCGCAGCACCGCGGCATCATTGTCATGGATCAGTCCGCGCCGATCGGGCGGCACATTCAACAAGAGTCCGCAACCACGACCGACACTCGCGTACCAAATCTCTTCAAGCGCATCAACACTCTTGACCTTCGCGTCTGTGTCGGGGTGATAGAACCAACCTGGGCGAATCGAAACATCGCACTCCGCAGGAATCCAATGTGTTCCATCACGATGGCCTTCGCCAAGCTCCTCGCTGCGAGGGGTGCCTGGAAAAAACTCATCCCGATTGAGTCGGCACCAATGCGTCTCGTTTCCAATTCCACGCTCATTGCCAACCCAGCGAACCTCTGGCCCTGCATCACTGAAGATCACCGCGCCGGGCTGGAGTTCATGCACGAGCGCATTGAAGGCGGCGAAGTCATACACCTGCCGCTTGCCGTTGGGACCTTCGCCACACGCCCCGTCAAACCACATCTCCACAATCGGTCCGTACGCACCACCAAGGACCTCTCGCAGTTGCGCCATGAAGTACTCGTTGTACGCCGAGCCTGTGCCGTACTTCGGATTGTTCCGATCCCACGGCGAGAGATACACGCCAAGCCCAAGCCCAGCCTTGGCGCATGCGTCGCTCAACTCACGCAAGACATCTCGTTCGCCACCGCTCCACCCGCTCGACGCAACATCATGCGTCGTGGATGCGCACGGCCAGAGACAGAACCCGTCGTGGTGCTTCGTCGTGAGAATGATGGCTTCCATGCCAGCATCCTTGGCCACGCGCGCCCACTGGTTGGCGTCGAGCGCCGTCGGCGCGAAAAGCTTCGGATTCTCGCCGCCCTCCCCCCACTCCAGTCCCGTGAATGTGTTGGGACCGAAGTGAATGAACATCTGCATCTCTCGATCATGCCAAGCCAACTGCGCCGCGGTCGGCACCGGTCCAAACGGAACTGGTGCGTCATCAGTGAGCAGCGAGCTTTGCATCGAGAGTGCCGAGAGAAGCAAGTGGGTGCAGAAAGCGAGCATTACACCGCCGTACCTTCAAGCCCAACGATCACGGTCGTCTCGTTCCCGAGCGCACCGTTCTCGACGCCGTAACTCACACCAAAGTCAGATCGGTTGATCTTGAAACGAGCTTCTGCGCCAGCTCGAGCGCCGCGCCCCATGTCGAAGCCCCAGCCCGTCACTTCGATGACGGCGTTCACGCTCTTTGTCACGCCCTTGATCGTGAGATCACCAGTCAAAGCAAAGGTGCCATCGGCGTTCTTCGTGCACGCCGTGCTCTTGAACACCATCGTCGGAAACTCTTTCGCATTGAAGAAGTCTGGACTCTTCAGATGGCTATCGAGCTTTGTATTGCCCGAGTCCACGCTGTCTGTTTCAATGGAAACATCGAACGCCATCTTGGAGGGGTCCTGCGAGAGCGTGAAGGATCCGGCGATGTTATTGAAGCGCCCCCAGAACTGACCCGCGTGAAAGTGCTGCACGCGGAAGAGCGCACAAGAATGGACATCATCGATCGTGAAAGCTCCGTCCCGCCCTTGCACCACTGGTGCTGGTGCTGGTGGGACGGGTGGCGTCGATTGTGGAATCGGTACGAATGCCAGGGACGCGAAGAGAGCGAATGGAAGGGCAACGGTAGTGGCGTTCATGAGAGGAGTCCTACCAACAACTGGTGCGGGAGTATTGAGCAGCGAGAAAGTCAAACATCAGACTGTGCCAGTCGAAGTGCAGCTTCCTTCGCTTCGCAGCTTGGATTGCATTCAACGCCAATAGGCTTCTTGTACCCAAGGTCGCGTAGTTCTTTGTACACGCGGGCGTAGGAGATCTCTCCGGTGCCCGGCTCCATGCGACCTGGATTGTCGGCGATTTGAATGTAGCCCACTTGATCGAAGCCCTCGCGGAGTCGCCGACAGAGATCCCCTTCGCTGATTTGCATGTGATAGAGATCCCAATTGATCTTGACCCAAGGTGATGCAACCTCGCGACAGATGCGTACAGGGTCAGGGCTTCCCCACAGGCAGTGACCCTTGTGATCGTTGCGAATGTTCATCGGCTCCAGAATGAGCATGACCTCATGCTTCGCTGCGATCGGCGCAAGTCGCTTGAGCACTTTGGTGACCTGTGCGTGCATGTCAGCCTTCGAGACACCCGCGATGTCGTTCCCCGCAACGACCGTCATCATGGGCGCACTGATCTCTTTGGCGAAAAGGCACGAGGCTTCTACTTCAGCAACGCACGCCTCTTCAAACTTGGGGTCGTTCATCCCGGGCACGAAACCCCAAGCTGTGAACTGCGTCACCTGCACGCCAGTTTCTGCGAGTGCTGCTTTGATCGCCGCTGCGTCCTTGTTGCGCCACGGCCAGAACTCCACGAATTCAAAGCCAAGATCTGCTGTCGCTCGGATGCGATCTGCAAACGGCAGGTTGCCAAACCACATTTCGATGTTGATCGCAAACTTCATGTTCGGCGTTCGTCCTGGCTTGTTGGGATCGAGCGCGACCTTGCCAGCGGCTGCGGTCTCAACTTGCGGAAGGTGGCTCGCCGGCGCGATCGACGCGATTGACACGGCGCCCATTGCTCCAAGGAAGGTACGGCGCGCAGCGAAGGGATCAGCATGTTGCGACATTCGCGTGATGCTATCGCCGATAGCATCTCGCACTCTCATGTGCTCAAGAGGTTCCACTCAATTCTTCGCGTTTGCAGCCAGTGCACTGGCGACCGTTGCGCCCAACAGCAGCCTCTTGGCACGAGTGCCACCCACTGAGGCGGAGAACGCAGCGCTTGCGGAAGCGCACCCGAAACTCACCGACCCCTGCAAGCTCCGGCCGATCGCTGGATTGTCGTGCCGCATGATCGCCGTCTATCCAACGATTGATGATCCTGTCGCGATTGCGATCGATGAGCAGGGTCGCATCTTCGTTGCGGAGAGTGATCGGCAAGAACTCGGCGTCGAAGACAATCGATCGAGTCGATGGTGGTTGCTTGATGACCTGCAATCCCAATCGACCGCCGATCGACTCAAGATGTACGAGAAGTGGGAAGCGAAGCGAGAAGGCGGTATGGCGTACTACAGAAAGTACGAGGATCGCGTCTCGATGCTTGAAGACACCGATGGGGACGGCTTGCTCGATCGGCGGAGTCTTTTCGCGGGCCCGTTCAACGACCCACTTGACGGAACGGGCGCGGGGCTCCTCGTTCGCGACGGGGCAGTTTGGTACACCAACATTCCGTCGCTCTGGCGACTGCGCGATCGCGACAACGATCGTCGCGCAGAAATCGAAGAGTCTGTGTACGACGGATTTGGTGTGCGCGTTGCGCTGCGTGGTCACGACATGCACGGCCTCGCGTGGGGGCCTGACGGGAAGCTCTATTGGTCCATCGGCGATCGCGGCTACAACCTCCGCACACCAGAGGGCGAAGTGCTCAAGGACCCGCGCTCTGGAGCGGTCTTCCGCTGCAATCCGGATGGCAGTGCAATCGAACTCTTCTGCACCGGTCTTCGCAATCCGCAGGAACTTGCGTTCGATGACTTCGGCAACCTCTTCACGGGTGACAACAACTCTGATGGAGGAGATCTCGCGCGATTCGTCTACTGTGTAGAAGGAGGCGAAACAGGTTGGCGCATGGAGTACCAGACGCTCGACGGAGTCAATCAACGCGGGCCGTGGAATCAGGAAGGCATCTGGCATTTGCGCGCGGACCTTGCACCGACGAAAGTTGCATCGAGCAATCCGTCGCAACCCGCGTGGACGATTCCGCCTCTTGACCATGTAAGCAGTGGGCCGAGCGGACTTGTGTGCTATCCAGGTACAGGCCTTGACGCGTCCTATCAAGGCGCGTTCTTCCTCTGCGACTTTCTCGGCGGCGCGTCGTACAGCCAAGTGCTCGATATCCGGGTCCAACCCCTTGGTGCCGGTTTCCAAGTCACGAGCGTCACGCCCTTCATCGAAAATGTCCTCGCGACCGACATCGACTTCGCGCCCGATGGCCGCATCATCATCAGTGACTGGGGTGATGGTTGGTACTCCGCGAAGAAGGGGGAACTCTACGCCGTTTGGGATCCCAAGCACATCCAAGATGCGAGCGTGCTCTCGACTGCCCAACTCTTGCGTGAAGGGTTTGCGCAGCGCGACAGCGATGAGCTTCGCGATCTGCTCGCACACGCTGATCGCCGCGTCCGTGCTCGCGCGCAATGGGAGCTCGCCTCACGCGGAAGCCAGACCACCGCGCTTCTTGGCGATACGGCGACCATCGCGCCCAACCAGATCGCGCGCGTGCACGCGATCTGGGCCCTGGGACAGCAGGCACAGATTCGCCGCGCGAGCAATCCGAGTGCGAGTGATCGCATGGACCCAATGCGATTCATCGCCCCCCTGCTCGATGATGTTGATCCAGAGATTCGCGCGCAATCGTCGAAGGTGCTTGGAGAAGCGAGAGTATTGACCGTCGCGCCGAAGCTCGCAGATCTCTGCGCCGATCCTTCGCTTCGCGTGCGCTACTTTGCAAGCATGGCGCTCGGACGGATGCGAGCGATCGAAGAGGCGCCATCCATCATCTCTATGATTGCGGAGAACAACGACCAGGATGTGTTCCTGCGGCATGCGGGCGTGATGGCCCTGCATTGGATGCAAGATCCAATCAAGCTTGGCGAGTTTGCAGCCGATCCGCGCCCTTCGGTTCGACTCGCGGCGCTTCTGGCAATGCGCAAGGCGGCCGATCCACGCATCGCGCAATTCCTCGAAGATCCAGATCGGCTCCTTCGCCACGAGGCCGCGCGCGCGATCAACGATCTCGAACTCAATCCACTCACCCCGAAACTTGCGGGATCGCTCGTTCGAATGAACTCACAACTCGATGCGGTTCCGACCGGCGCGCCCGCTATGGCGCCGACGCACGCCTTCACTCGCGAGGTCTGGCAACTCGATCGCGCCGCAACCGCGAGCGATCTTGGGGATGCGTCTCGCTTCGCCACGCCGCCGACAACGACAACATCGCTTGAAACCCCCGACGCTCCGCGCAACGCAGGTGACCAGTTTCTCGCTCGCATTCGTGGTCACATCGAAGCACCATTGACCGGCGCATACACCTTTGGCATCGCGAGCGACGACGACTCTGTGTTGCTCATTGGCACAAGCGAAGATCCGACCACTCTCCGCGAAGTTGCGCGCGTCGAGGGATACTCCAATGTGAACGCCTTCAGTTCCGCACCATCACAGCAAAGTGCGTCGATACAACTAGAGCAGGGAAAGCGCTACGCATTCGAAGCGCGACACGCCGAAGGCGGCGGCGGCGACCACCTCACGGTTCGTTGGACACTCCCGACTGGCGTAATCGAAAGTCCGATTGGCGCAACACCTATTGATACGAGCGAGTTCCCGTTCACTCGGCGCGCCCTCTATGCGGCGCTTCGTGAAGGTACGAGTGAGCTGGCGTCCGAGGTCTGCACCTATGCGTTACAGAGCGGGAACCCTGAGCCGATGCGCCTTGAAGCAATCGCGATTCTCGGCGAGTGGCTGTCCCCGGGCGTGCGCGATCGTGTGAACGGTGCGTATCGGCCGATCGAAAGCGCGGGGCGCGACGCGATTGCCTTCAAGGCGGTCCTCGCACGAAGGCTCGCGCCACTTGCAGAGGACAGATCGGCGGCGATCCGCGCGGCGACGCTCGAGATGACTTCGAAACATGGCGTGTCGCTCGATCCCGATGCGGCGTTACGAGCGATCGCAGATGCGACGCTGCCGCCACGCGAACGCCTCGCGAGCCTTCGGTCGCTTGCGAGTGATGTCGCGCGACGACCAGCGGCGCTCGAAGCGGCATTCGCGTCCGACGACCCTGGATTGCGCGCACAGGCACGATCCATTCTCGCCTCGATTGACTTCCAAGCCGCGATTCCTCATCTGCAGCGTGCGATAGAGTCGGGGTCCCTGCTCGAACAGCAAATCGCGCTTCGCGATCTTGCCAAGGAACCGGAACTTGTGCATGCCATCGTCGCTCCACTCGCGCAGCAGCTTGCCGACGGAACGCTTCCCGCCTCGTTGGCGCTTGAGGTGGAAGAATTCGCCAAGACCACGCAGGATCCGTCTATACGCGCCGAACGAGAACGATTTCTCGCGAGAACACCGAGCGAACTCCAACGCTACGAGGCCCTTTGCCTTGACGGCGGAGACACCGAACGAGGTCGACAGTTAGTGCTCTATCACCAGTCCGCTGTCTGCGTGAAGTGCCACACCGTTGAAGGCACTGGCGGTAACGCTGCGCCAACACTTGATGGCGTCGCACTCCACGCAGACAAGCGATCTTTGTTGCAGTCACTACTCGCGCCGCAAGCAGTCGTCGTCGACGGATTCGGTCCGGTCTCGGCCATGCCGAAGATGGGATCTGTCTTGACGAATGCGGAACTGCGCGATGTTGTGGCGTACCTCTCAACACTCAAGACGCAGACGAGCAAACCATAGCGCGTCGGCGTGATCGTCCAAGTGCACTCAGCGCAAAGAGCCCAAGTGCGCCCGGCGCCGGCACTGCCGCAGGCGCTCCCCACAGGTTGAACACCCAGCCGTCCCAACTCCCGTTGGTCACTGCACGATCGCTGAACCCAACCCACGATTCACTCCACGCTTCGCCCGCGGACTCGCGCGTCCAGTAGTGCCAGTAATCAAGATAGTCGGGAGCCGTGCCAAATCCTGAAGCGAAATCCGATCCGATGCCAACGCTGAACAAGGCGTCGCCGAAGGAAAAGGTGATGACCTCGTGCGAGAAGAACGATGGTTGCGCCTCCGCGATGATCGCGAAGAGGTCATCGCCAAAGAGTCCCTCGCCATGCGCGACTTCATAGATGTAGGTATTCGTCTCGTTCGTACCGAGCGTGACGAAATCGAATTGCACCGTCGAAACCTGCGTGCCACTCCCCACTGCGTAACTTCCAACGATGCCGCCGCTCGCGGTTGCGGCAACAACGAGTGCGAGTGCGTTCCCAATCGACGCGGCTGTGAAAACTGAAACCTGCATACGAATAACCCTTCTGGCTCGATGTGCGCGAGCCAAAGCAAACACATCCCCTCCGTGTGGCACTTTCATAAAGTCGAGGCGCATTGCCGTGCGTGTTCATCGCCATTGGCGCGAACCCGTAGGGCAGCTGCAGCCGGCGCACCTCATGAGCGGAGGGGTCGGAAAGATTGGTTCGCCAGGTCGACCCGACTTCCGCACGAGCACTTCGCTCGCGCGGTTCACGGTGACGCCTTCGTAGCGGATTCACACCGCTTTCGCCTGACGCGCCAAATGTCCCGCAACACACGGGACCGTCACAGCGTACTCGATTTCATTGATCAGCGAGCGCTCGGATCGCCTTTGCTTCTGCGACGGCGACTTCTGATTTCGATCTGTTCTCAACCTCGACAGCCAACGCTCGTGCCCCTGTTTGGTCTCCGGTGCGAAGCCGCATGCGCGCGAGCAAGAGTTTTGCAAGATCGCTCCCCCCACTGCGCTCGACCATCGAGTCCGCAAATCGGTGCGCCGTATCGATCTCATCCTGGGAGCAACTCACATCATCACCGACACTGCGCACATACCGGATCGCTGCTGCAATCCACAGCGACTCCGTCAACTCCCGGCTCATCAGCTGCACAAGCAAGATGCGGCGACCTTCCCCCTGCGCGCCGCTCGCGATGAGCAATCCGCCAAGATTCAGTCGCGCCTCCCGATCGCCAGGCGCCACCTCCACAAGCGCGCGCGCCGCGACGAGCGCTTCGGGGATATCGCTCTTGCGCGCAGCAAGCGCGAGCAGGCTCCTGAGCGCAGTCTCTCGCACGCCGCTCCGCTCGTCGCGCGCAGCCAAACGAAACTCGACCTGTGCTTCATCGTCCCGAAGCAACTGCTCAAGCAACCGACCGCGAAGCCAGTGCCACTCTGCAGTCATCTCACATCTTCCTAACGCGCCTCTGGGCTCTGAATAAACTCTCTCTAGTTCATCGAGTTCAACGAGCGCGTGATCGAAGTTCCCAAGTAGTCGGTACGCCTCCGAACGATTGACGCGTGAGACGGAAGGATCATGTCGCTCAGACGCTGGATGATTGGACAACCAGAGCGCATCCTCCGCGCGCTCGCGGACAAACTCCGCCCGCGCCGCTTGCTCCCCTGCGAGTTCACTTGAAGGAAGATTGAGTACCTCCTCCGCCTCGCGCAGTGCGATCGCCGAGAGGTTGTCACGCGCGATCCAGGCCTCACTGTTCTGCGCGGCGGTGATTGTCCAAAGCGTCTTCTCGTCGGAGAATCGCTCGAGCGTCCGCCAACACTGTAATAGAAGGAGTGCAATGACCGCCGTGAAGATCGCGTGCTGGGTTCGCGAACCTACAACCCACTGCGTGATGAGCGACACGACGGCGCAAACGATTGCAGGAATGGCGGCATAAGCGAAGTGATCCGCCACGAACGAATAGCGAAATGGATAAATGTCAAAGAACCCGAGTGCTGGAAAAATCGCCGCGCCATACCAGAGCAGAATCAAGAGTGGTGCGCGATTACGCCGCCACGCCACGAGCACTGCACTGACGATCGCGATCGAAAGGGCTAAGGCGACGAGGCTTACTGCGTCGAGCCCGAAAAACTCTTCACCAAGGCGCCATCTCGGCATGATGAACACTTGTTCGGTGGGCACGAGCGCATGCAATGGATAGAAGATGAAGTTCTGCGCAATGAGTCCCAGTCGTTGCAAGAATGTCAACGCGAACTCCTCCCCCACTGCACCAACAAGCGTCTTCTCCAGATACGCCGTGTGCAATCCGCCGATCGCGCCAAGCACAAAGTACGGAGCAACGCGCACGAAGAACGCAGAGTCGATTGGTCGCCGCGCCCACAATCGAATCAGGATCAACGCGGGAGGAACAAAGACCGCTGTCGTCTTCGACAACATCGCGGCAGCAAAGCACGCAAGAGAAATGGACCACCACTTCACCGCGTGCGCCGTCGATTCGCTGTCCTCTCCGCGCAACCACGCGAGCACACTCACGGCTGCAAAGAGAAACGAGAGCACATTCTTTCGCTCTGTCACCCACGCGACACTCTCCGCTTGCATCGGATGCACTGCGACGATTGCTGCGATCCAGAACGCATGTGGCACGCGCAGCCAACTCAGAACGAGATAGAAACATGCGCAGCCCAACGCATGCAGGAGCGCGTTGTCGAGGTGATAAAGCGCTGGGTGCAAATCAACGAGCGCATGCTCAAACCAGAAACTCACAAAGACGAGTGGGTAGTACTGCGGCGTCGCGCCAGGAATCCAAGCACGCCAAAGTCCGTCCGGACTCTGCACAACACGATTGAGCGTGATGTAGGAATCGTCGTCCCAGATCCACCCACACATCCACACCGTCGGAACGAATGCGAGGAGTGCCAAGCACGCCACGCAGAGTGCGAGCATTCGGACTCGACGGTTCTGGCTTTGTTCGTCGGTTTGGAGGGAGGAGGTGGCGTTCACAAGAACTGCGCATCATGGAGCAAGCACTGGATCTGTATCCGGAGCGGGATTCAGATAACGTCTGATAACCTGTCAAACTCGGGATGGCGGCTTGTCGCGCTGCATGCCGCTTGACATTCAAACTAGGAATCAGGACGCTACGGCAACTTCTCATGAACCATGTTCCACGGGGAACATGATTTCCGCACCCGACATGCAACGGATGGCATTCATCACAAATGAACGATTCAACCTCGAATTCTGCTGGAAAATCACCACTTCGAAAACTCGGAAGAGGGTTGGGGGCCTTGCTCGGAGCCCCGGTCGCTGTCAGCGTTCCAGATGCAAAATCTCTGCCTGAAGTTGAAGCCAAGGTCACCGCGACAAGGGCAAATCAAGCGCAGGATCGAAGTGCACTTGGATCAGAGCTAAGCCTCGGTGTTCCACGGGGAACATTGTCCCCCGCCGCCAGCGTCGAGCCCAAGCCATCGATTCAGGGGCGTTTGCCATCCACGCCTGAATCTGCGTCAGAGCGCACAAGCGAACTGCAGCAACTCGCCATCAGCCTCATCCATCCAAACACCCGGCAGCCGCGCGTCGATTTCGATGAATCCAGTCTGAAGTCACTGGCCGAGTCGATCCGCTCGGCGGGTCTGATGCAGCCGATCGTGGTTCGGCCGAGTAGTGGCGGGAGATACGAACTGGTTGCCGGCGAGCGGCGTTGGCGGGCGGCGAAGCTTCTTGGAATGACCCAGATCCCAGCGCTAGTCCGCTCAATCTCCGATCAATCTGCTGCCGAGCTAGCTCTCATTGAGAATGTCCATCGCGAGGATCTCAACGCGATGGAAAGGGCGTTCGCTCTACGGAAACTCGCGGATGATTTTTCTCTCACGCACGCCGCAATGGCTGATCGCGTTGGCCTTGACCGCGCATCGGTGACGAATCTCCTTCGCCTAACCGAACTTGACCCTGGAGTCGCGACCCTCGTCCGAACGGGCGCATTGTCCCAGGGACACGCGAAAGCGCTTCTTGCCATAACCGCAGTTTCGGAGAGACTATCCCTTGCGAAGGACGCGGTATCGTTCGACTGGAGCGTCCGAGAACTTGAGCGGCGAGTGAAATCCCGCCGTTCTCCGCGCGTAGAACAAGCAGCGGGGGGTGCGAGTGTCACGGTTGCTCATGTGAGTGACCTCGAGCGACAGATTTCCGCACAGCTCGGAACGAAGGTCAGACTTCAGCTCGGACGCAAGCGTGGGTCAGGAAGACTCATTGTTGACTTCTTCACGCTCGATCAGTTCGACGGCATTTTGGCGAGGCTTGGTGTCGCCCAACTTGACTCGTGATTTCGACGCAAAAGGCTGCGATTTCGCGTGTTTTCGCTGCAGAAGCCCTTTGGGTGAAACTGACTTGAGCACCCTTGTGATTTTGTACAAATGGAATCGATCGGAAACTCACGAATGAGTGGAGTGGCGGCGCATTGAAGTCGACTAAATCGAAGCCAGAGTGGCGACTTTCGCTGCCGCTCGACGCAAGGAGGACTCTTCATGCGCCCTACCCCAAGTTACCGAGCTTCGCCCGTCTCAGATTCGGGAGCCGTGGTCTCCTTGGAGATTGATGTCTGTCAGTCGCAACGAGCCGTTGAAACGGCGCATCGCTTGTTCAGCCGAGTGCTTCTGAATTGGGCGAGTGATGTGTTGGAATTGCGCAGGCGGTCGGAACTTACGCCGAAGTGGAAGTCCAACGCATCTGGGTCGTCCGACTGGTCGATGAACGAAGCGGCCTGACGGGTACCGCGTTGGCACTCGCCTTGCTCAATCGACGGACTCCGGCGACGCAGCCGGAGTTCACTCGGAGAGTTTCCGAGCGAGTCATCACAGGGGTATCACCCATATGGCTGGGCTTTCCGTCGGTACTGGGCTCATCAGCGGCATCAATAGTGCCGCGTTGATTGAACAACTGCTCTCGCTGGAGTCGCGTGGTAAGGCGCCGATTCAACGCAGAATTGGCGCAGTCACTGCGGCAAGGACTGCGCTTCTGGATGTGAACGCGCGCATTCTTGCGGCCAAGAGTGCTGCGGGGAAACTCCGTACCGGCAAAGTTTTCGACGCCATGCACGCCGTGCTCGGTGATGACACGCTCATGTCGGTTTCAACCGGTAGTTCAACGCCGCCCGGCGCGTACCAAATGCGCATCGCGCGCATGGTCACGAACAGCCAACTCCTCTCACGTGGGTTCGCGAGCACGAACACCGTTCCCGCAGGACTCGACTCGCTCTCCTTTGAACTTGGTCGAGGTGGTGTGCAGAACGACATCGCGCTGACCACGCTCAATGGCGGCGACGGTGTGCGTGGTGGCAAGGTTCGAATCACCGATCGACTCTTCAAGACGAGCCTGATTGATCTCAGCGCCGCCACAAGTCTGCAAGAAGTTGTCGAGGCCATCAATGCCGACGAGACCGTGAGTGTGACGGCAGCGATTGAGAATGAGCGACTTGTCGTGCGTGATGTCTCTGGTGGCGGCGCGTCATTCATCATCGACGATGTCACGGGCTCGCTCGCGGAAGACCTAGGAATCGAAGCCAACATCTACTCGAACACCGTCACGAGTTCACAACTCAATGGCATTGGTCGCAACACCTCGCTCGCAAGTCTCAATGATGGAGCAGGGGTACTGACGCGTGACGGCGTTTCGGATTTCCGCCTTGATGTGTCCGGCACGGTCTACAACATTTCTCTGGGCCGCGAAGACGCGCCGATCACCGCCTCAACCTTGCTTACCGATCTGCGCGATGGCGCGGGTATTCGCATCAACACCACCGATGCCGATGACTTCACCGTCATTACTTCAACCGGGGTGAGTGTGGGCGTCAATCTTGGCGACATCCTTGAAGAGGAAGAAGTCACAGAGGTCAAGGTCAAGACCGTGGGGGAGTTGCTCGCGCGCGTCAACGATGAACTTGAAGCAACACTCGGCGCAGGCAAGGTTGTCATGACCCTGCGAGCTGATGGGAAGGGCTTCGTCGTGACCGACACGATGGCGGGTAGTGGAACGCTGCAGGTTCGCGGCAGTGGTCCGCATGCCGATGCAACGGCGCAAGACCTCGGCATATTCACCGGCGTTTCCACGAGTGGCTCTGCGGTGATCAATGGAAGTGTTGTGCGCAACAAAGTGGCCGTGCCTCGCGCGACAACGGTAGGCGATCTCATCGATCGCATCGCCGCACAAACAACAGGGGCGGTCACCGCCACCGTCAATGGCGCGGGGACCGGACTGCAACTCAGCGCCGGCGCCAACACCATCACCGTTCTGGCTGGCACGATCGACGGATCGAGCCAGGGCACCGCGATCGCTGAACGCACCGCGCGCAGTCTCGGCATCCATGGGTTGACCGGAACTGGAAGCGTGACCGGAACGCGCCTCGCAACGGGCATTCAAACCGTCCGCGCGTCGACCATGAATGGTGGAAGCGGTCTGGGCGGCGCGGATGCCATCACGATCCAGGATCGTTCCGGCGCGTCGTTCTCGATGACAGGACTCGCGGCTTTCGGCACGCTGACCGAAATCATCGACGCAGTCAACGCCCAGGCGGCGCTCAGCGGAGTGGATGTCGCGCTCGCGGTGAGCGATAGCGGCAAGTCGCTCGTTGCCAACGACAGTTCGGGCGGATCTGGTGCGCTCACGCTTTCGGGCACAATGGCGACAGCGCTCGGCATCGCGCGAAGCGGTTCCGCCGACAGCTTGCGCGGCACGGATCTTCAAGCACAATATGTGAGCGAAGGATCGCTCCTCAGCGCGCTCAACTACGGTCGTGGCGTTGGTACCGGTCGCATGAAATTGACGGACAGCACTGGCGCGACGGCGAATGTCGACATCGATAGCGATGCCGTCACGCTCTACGATGTCATGAGCGAGATCAATTCACGCGGCCTCTATATCGAGGCGCGGATCAATGCCAACGGCGACGGATTGCTCCTCGTCGATACCAACACAGGCGTGGCAACTCGCGCGATGAAGATCGAGGACTCCTCTGGCGGCGTTGCGAGCGCACTGGGCATCGCGAAAACCGCCGGAGCCGCGGGGGACGACATCGATGGCTCGTACCAACGCACCGTCGATCTCGAAACATCCGACACGCTTGCGGACATCGTGCGCAAGATCACCGACGCGAAACTTCCAGTCTCCGCAACCATCGTCAATGCAGGGAGCGGCGCACAACCCTACCGACTCGCCATCACTTCGACGGTGAGTGGACGAAGTGGCCGCTTGATGGCGGACTCGGGCCTCATTGACTTCGGTCTCTCGACAATGACCGAGGCACGTGACGCTGTTCTCCTGCTCGGCGCAGGGGGCTCCGAGACTTCCTTCGTCTTCACAAGTTCGAGCAACGAATTCAAGGATGTTGTCTCGGGCATGAATGTGACGGCAAAGAAAGTCGGCGAAACCACCGCGACGGTGAACCGCGACTTTGATGGCATCCTCTCAGGCGTCAAAGGAATCATCACCGCACTCAACGATGCGCTCGGCCGCATCAACATCTACGACAAGTATGATGACGAGGCGAAAACGAAGGGGCCACTGTTAGGCGATCCCACAGTCGCTCGCGCGAAACAGCAGATCGTCGGTCTAGTGCAGAGCAAGGCAAAGAATGTCGACGGCCGCTACCAGTACCTCACACAAGTAGGCATTCGGTTTGGCAAGAACGGGCAGATCGAGTTCGACGAGGCGAAATTCCGAACGGCCTACGACACGGATCCACAGGCTGTCGAGGATCTTTTTACGGCCTACCAAGCACAGTCGTCGACCTCGCAGACAGTCAGTCCAGGCATTACCGTCGCGAACGATTCGACGACCTACACGAGCCTTGGGTTCTCTGACCTCATCGCGACCACGCTGAACAAGCTCGTCGATCCGATCGACGGCGTCTTCAAGATCGCCGACAAAAGCTTGGCAGATCAACTCACTGGCCTCAATGGTCGGATCACACTCTTCGATTCCCGCATTGATGCGCGCCGTCTCCGACTGCAAACGCAGTTTGCAACGATGGAATCAACGCTCGCCAAGCTCCAGGCGCAACAGTCCTCCATGACAAGCATGCTGATGGGCTTCGGCGCCGGCTAGGTCGCGCAAGTTCATTGGTCGTTTCGCCGATGAAGTAAGCAGCCATGAAAGCAGCAGCTGGATCCCAAGTCTACTTACGCACGAAGGTGCTCACCGCCTCGCCTGCGGAATTGCGGCTCATGCTCATCGATGGCGCGATTCGGTTCAGCGAGAACGCAAAGTCAGGCTATGCGCGGAAAGACTACGAGGCGTCGTTCGAAGGGACGACTCGCGCGCAGGCCATTCTCCTCGAACTCATCAACGCCTTGCGACCGGAGCAGAATCCCTCGCTCTGCGAACGACTCACCTCGCTCTATAGCTACATGTACCAGCGCCTCCTCGAGGCAAGCACGGAGAAGAGTGAATTGATTGTGGATGAGGTGCTCAAACTGCTTCGGTTTGAGCGCGAGACTTGGGTGCTCTGCATGGATGAACTCGCGAGGGAGAATCATGCCGCGAGCGGCGTAACACAGATGCCGTCCGCGTCACCCTCCGCACCAACGTCGGGGACCGAGCCCTGGCGGCAACGACTCTCTGTGCAGATCTGATCGTCATCCGTCGTTCGGATAACCTCCCCACTCACATTGGGTAGGCATTGAACTTCTTATGACGACTTCATCATCGAGCCTCTCGGCTCCCGCACAACGATTACTTGCATCCATCGAATCAGACGACGCGCGTGTAGGCGTGGTGGGACTTGGATACGTCGGATTGCCGCTCGCGCACGCGCTCCATCGCGGCGGACTCCGCGTGCTCGGATTCGACGTCGACGACGCGAAGATTCAGGCGCTTGGACGCGGTGAGAGTTACCTCAAACACCTCGGCATCGAACTCGCCACTGACCTTCAAGCGAGTGCTCGCTTTGAAGCAACCTCAGACTTCAGCCGACTCGCAGAGGCTGATGTCCTGATCGTCTGCGTCCCCACGCCCATTGGCATCCACCAAGAACCCGACATCTCGTACATCCTGCAAACCGCCGCTGCCATCGGAAAAACCCTGCGCGCCGGTCAGCTCATCATTTTGGAGTCGACGACTTACCCAGGCACGACGCGCGATGACATGATGCCCGCAGTCCTCAAAGGCGCGGGTAATCGCGCAGACAATCTCAAGTCCGGTCGCGATGTCTTCTTCGCGTTCTCGCCCGAACGAGAAGATCCTGGACGCAAGTCGCACTCGACAAGCAGCATTCCGAAACTTGTCGGTGGAATTGATGAAGCCTCCACTCTCCTCGCGACTGCTGTTTACCGAAAGGGGATCACGACCGTGGTCCCCGTCGCGAGTGCCGAGATCGCCGAGAGCGCGAAGCTCCTCGAAAACATTTTCCGCGCCGTCAACATCGCAATGGTGAACGAGATGAAGGTTGTGTTCACTGCCATGGGTATCGACATCTGGGATGTCGTTCGCGCGGCGAGCACAAAGCCCTTTGGATTCATGCCTTTCTATCCTGGTCCCGGGCTCGGTGGACACTGCATTCCCATCGATCCGTTTTACCTCACATGGAAAGCGAGAGAGACGGGCCACTCGACGCGGTTCATCGAACTCGCTGGTGAAATCAACACGGCAATGCCTGCGTATGTGATTGACCGCGTCGCCGAAGCACTCAACGATCAGTCGAAGCCCGTGAAGGGGAGTCGAGTGTTGGTGTTGGGGCTCGCGTACAAGGCGGATATCGATGATGTGCGCGAGAGTCCATCGTTCGAACTCATTGAGTTGCTGCAACATCGTGGCGCACGAGTGGAGTACCACGACCCGCACTGTCCCGCGACTTGGGCGGGGCGACGACATGACTTGCGGATGACCAGCGTCGCACTCACCGCGGCGTCTATCGCTGACTTTGATTGTGTGCTGATCGCTACGGCGCACGCCGCGGTCGATTACGCACTCGTCGCCGAGCACGCGAGGCTGGTGGTCGACACGCGCGATGCCATGCGCACGTACGAATCGCTTCTTGGTGCGCGGCTCGTGCGCGCATGAGCCGTCCGACCGAGCCTCGCCCCCATGCGCATTGTGCAAGCCATCACGAACCTCGACCCGAAGCTTGGCGGAACCGCTCGCGCGGCGATTGATCTCGCGACGGCAATGGCGGCGCAAGGGCATAAGGTGGATGTGTTGACCTCACGAGAGTCCGAACTCCCAGTGGGTTGGGGGCAGGGGGTCGACGCAAACCCACGGAACATCATGGATGCCGGTCCGGACGCGCTCTTGCTCTCGAGTGCGCTTGGTCGCGAAGGAGTGGAGGCGATTCGGCAGGCCGATGTGGTGCATCTTCATGCGATGTGGGAACCCTTCAACATCCGCGTGGCCGCACTTTGTCGCTCGCTGGATGTCCCGTACATCTCCACGCCACACGGCATGCTCGACGATTGGTGCATGGCGCAGAAGACTTGGAAGAAACGCACTCACCTCGCAGCGCGCGGAACACTCATGCTTGAGCGCGCCGCGTACGTGCACTGCACCGCGCGAGCGGAACTCGCGCAAAGCAAGAAATGGTTTCCCAACGGCCGAGGAACGGTGATCGCGAATCTCATGGACCTTGCTCCATTCGAAGTGCTCCCCGGACCCGCACTCGCGCACGCGAGATTCCCGAAGTTGTTTGAGACGAAAGTGCGACTACTCTTCCTCGGGCGCGTCACCCCGAAGAAGGGACTCGATGTACTCATTCGAGCGCTTGCGCTCCTGCGTGCCGAGCAGATTGACGCGAGCATTCTTGTGGTCGGAAACCCTGATGCTCGGTACGGAGCCGAGCTCGAGCAGTGTGCGCTTGCCGCTGGCGTGACGCAGCATGTGCACTTCCTCGGGCATATTGACGGCGCACTCAAGGTGTCGATCATCGAAGCGTGCGACCTCCTTGTCATCCCCTCAAGTCAAGAGAACTTCGGCTTCGTGTTCTACGAGGCGCTCGTGTGCCGAACTCCAATCGTGACCACGAATCTCGTTGACACGCATGAGGAACTCTACGAGAGCGGAGCAGCGACGATCGTCGATCGGAACCCCAAGAGTGTTGCGGATGGCGTGCGCCGCGGTCTCGTCGAGCACGCTCCAAATGCGGCGTGCCGCGCTTGGGCACGCGATTGGGTGTTTCGCATTTGCAACCCCAAGGCCGTCGCGATGCAATTCGAACGCATGTATGAATCAGCCAGAATGATGCGTGATTCTGCACTCACGGGTCTATAACACAAGGCCCGCCGACCTTTCCTCCAAACCGGAAGTATGTTGACGCAGTGGGGTTATGGCGACTCCTGACTTCTAGGCACGCCCGCTCCGAGCTTCATCCATTGTGTTTGATCGTCGATGATTGTTCCATGCCGCGTTCGCTTCGCTCAATCGGTTCCCTCGTGACGATCGTCCAATTGGCGATCGCTCGCGGCGCGTTCGCAGTCGAGCCGCCGATCATGCGTGTATGGGAAACCGCGAGTGGTGGCAACGGTCACGCCTACGAGAGCCTCACGCTGGAGTCGCCGCAATCGTTCGCGCAGGCACAAGTCACCGCAGAACGACGCGGCGCTCGACTTGTCCTGCCCAACTCACCAAGCGAACAGGCATTCGTCCGCACACTCTTGCTTGATTCTGCACTTTCCTCGTCGTGGATCGATGGCTGGCGCGATCCGGATTGGAGGCCGGGCATCCTCGACTCCGCGAGTGTTCCTGCTGCTTGGCTTCGAGAGTGTGGAGTCGACAGAACACTCGACATCGTGTTGGTCGGTGATAGCAATGTGTTGTTTCGCACGACCGGATGGGATCACGGATTCCAGGCCGCGCTCGCGAGCCACAATTTCTTGTGTGCTGCCATTGGTCCCACCTCCTTCAATCATGACGGCGGCTCCGCGGGCTGGCGTTGGTCAAAATTCATCACACCCCACGGCGAGTGGCCGCCGGAGTTTGGAAACGCGGCGACTTCAACGCTTCACGCGCCCGCAGGACTTGCGCAACATCACGACTTCCCGAATGGCTTCCCAAACACGGGTGCCGGTTACACCTGGCTGTCGAGCGGAAGTGCGTCGGTGTTGGGCGGCGTTGACATTGCTGCAAACCATCCATTCATCGCAGACGCCGCGCCCATCGAGTTCCGGATTCGGCATGGACTTCTGCCTGGTGGCGGCAGTGTCTGCCCGACTGCCTGGCGAAACTACTCCTCCGAGCACATCTCCAACGGCTGCGTGCTGTGCGAGTCGCCTGTCACACAGATGGCAGAATCATCACTCTCGATTTCTGGCGCGTTTGGCAAGGGCTCGGGATTCCGGTTCACACTTGATAGCGGGTCCGGACTTGTCGCGCCGGTCTTTCTTTCATGGGCTTCGGTTGAACGGACCGACGCGACACATGGTTGGGCGGTGAGCGTGCTCGATTGGCATAGCGGCGGAACCACTCGCGATATCGCCGATGACATCGATAGTTTCGAAGGCACGACCGCGAGTGATTGGGTCACGCTCCTGCGTGCAAGACAGGCACGCCGCGGACAAGCCGCGCGAGTGCTCTTCGTTCTCTCTACGGGTATGAATGACACGCCACTCACCGTCGATGATCACGAAACTGCCCTCCGACGCATGATCACGAGCCTTGATGCGGCTTGGACTGCGGCCGGCGGATCAAGCACAGAGACAGCTTTTCTCATCAAGACATCTCATGATCCGCAACTGGGCGGCAGCAGTGCCCGTTTCGAAGCGCTCCGTGCTCGCGCGCGACTCGTCGCGGCTGAGCGAGACGACACCGCAAGCGTCGATCTTGGCAAGATCTTCATGCGACCGCTTTTCTTCCCGCACGACAATGGTGGCGCTGCGCACCTCACGACACTTGGATACGAGCGCCTCTCCACATACATCGTGGACGCGGCACTCGGCGCGCAAGGATCGGGGTGTGGGTGGCAGTGGGGGGGCGGGGTCGAGCCATCCAAGATTCCGTGGGACGCTTCCTATCACGACGAGTGCGAGCCGGCGGGCGCGTCCATCGTGGTTACCCCCAAAGGCGCAGGCGTCTGGGTTGCACGTGCGGCGACGGAAGGACTTCGCTCGCTCGTCTTGGAGTACGACCGCGACTGCGACTTTGATGGCGTCATTGATCGGATTGCGATCGAACTTGGTCTCGTAGTTGACGCCAACGGAGACGCGATTCCAGATATCTGCCAGTGCCTTGGTGATCTCAACTTCGACGGCACGGTCGACAGTGCAGATCTCGTCATGTTGCTCAGTGACTGGGACCTTGACTCGGCCGCCGACTTTGATGGCTCCAATCGCGTGGATGCCGCTGACCTTGTCACCCTCATTGGCGAGTGGGGGCCTTGTCTGCCCGCTCAAGGTCGCTAAGCGCCAGCTGACCCCAAGAACTTCGCAAGCCGACTTCAACCCTCGCTGAAGACGCTTCTTGAACCGAGCCGATGAAACGGTACCGAACTGCCTTACCGCAGCGTTGTTCTGTCGCACAATCGGATTCACCCTTGCAAAGCTCTCTGCCAGAACTCGGCCCCGTCGAAGTGCTGTTGATGCTCGTCGCGGTGCCAGTCGTCGTACTCCTCGCGCTGATGTCGCGAAAGAGCCTGCTCCTGATGTTGGGCGGCTTACTCTTCCTCGCGTCCATCGGCGTCGCCCGCGACTGGCGAGGCTCCATCTATGGCTCGTGGCTGCTCCCACTCCAGAACGCGCGCAATGTAGTGTTCGCAGGCCTGTCGGTGCTTCTCCTGCTCGGCGCGATGCCGATGATCGGAAACTCTCGCGTTGGACGCCCTCCGTTTGTCGCGTGGATCATCCTTGCGATCGGACTCTATCAAGGCTTCATGCGCATAACACATGAAGGTGCGGAAGCGGGCTTGATCTCCATGGCGTTCGCGATCGCGACGATCGTGCCCATTATGTTCATCCTCCCATCGCTCATCCGCGACCGCGAGGACATTCGAGACTACTCATTCGTCGTCGGTGTCGGATTCTTGCTCTTCGTTGGCGCGTGCGTCATCCAAGCAGGGCTTGAACCCAGTCGCCTCACGATCGGGTTACAAGATCGATTCATCGGTGTTGCCGCGAATCCACAGCACGCGGGAACGATTGCAGCGGGCTGCATGATCTTCGCCGCGTGGCGCATTTGGGGAGAGCCGCTCGCGCGCGGAGTCCCGCTCTGGATCATCGTCTTCGGCGCGTGCGGAGTGGCCATCCTCCTCACAGGCTCACGAACTGCGATCGCAATGGCGGGTGTCGGCATCCTCGTGCTCGCCTATCGTCGCGCGGGCCGATCGATCCTCATTCTGCCGATCGGCATCGCGCTCGCTTTCGCAGCGCTCAAGATCGCGGAAACGCTTGGTATCGATCTTCCTCTCGCACGCCTGACGGAAGGCGGCGATACGCGCTCGGTGGCATGGGCCGAACTCCTCGCAGACTTCAGATCCTCGCCAATCGCTGGAATCGGAATGGGTGAGCTCGAGATGAGCGAGAATAGTTTCCTCTTTGGAGCGGCATCGTTCGGGATTGGAATGCTCCTGCTCACGCTGCTCCTCGCCGTCGCGATCCTCGCGCAATGTGTCGCAATCTTCCGCGCAACGCTTCCCTACCGACGACTCCGTCCCTCTGCAGATCTCGTGATCGGATTCAACCTCGCGTATCTCTTCGGAGCAAACTTCGAGGGGTACATCATGAGTCGAAACTCGGGGGCAATGATCCTCATCCTCATCTCAAGTTCGCTTGCGAGCGTGCTGCTCTCGGCAATTGCAAGCGCGGAGTCGAGTGGCGATCCCGATTTCGCCTTAGCGTGGGGGCTCGATGAACTCGTCCTCTCGGACGAAGAGATTGCGGCGGAAGATGAAGAAGAAGGTGACTTCAACACCGATTCTGAGGACGCAGCGCCGATTGAGGGTGTGAAAAGCGCACACCAAGCCTAGTTTCACCCATGAAACCAGTCCTCCACGAACTTGGGGCAGATCTCTCTGCGTAGACCACTTGACTCGCTCCTTTTTGAATGTGACCTTCGACATGGTGTGGAAGAGGTTGTCATCAGTCGTCCATTGTCGCGAAGGGGTCCAAAGCTATGTTGAGCATTCTGTTCTCCGCATCGATCGCGCTCACACTCGGAATGCAGAGCGCGCAGACCTCTTCCGTGAAATCGATGAAGGCTGCCGGCGCGAAGACGATCGCGCCGGTTGTGGCGCCCCGCCCGAGCGAACCTTCGGCTGCGCCTGGGATCTGGGCTGCAACTTGGAGTTCGGTGCCAGGGGGACTGCGCTATGTCACGCCGATGATCTGGTTGCGCGACCTGCGGAGTGGATTTGAGACCTTCGGAGTCTCAGGTAGCCAAGCGCTTCCCGTCGATCGCGTCGCGCAGGAGCTTCGGCAACTCCCCAAGGGTCGACGCGCGCTTCACCTGTGGTACTACCGCGATGATTTGTTCACGGATCCAAGTGACAAAGTTCCGCAACTCGCAAGTGGTGTTCGAACGCCATGGCCAACCAATGCGGAAACGAAGATTCGAACGCAGTGGACTGCAGCACTGAGCGCGCTCTCAACCGCGGGCGCGAAACCAGAGGTTCTCATTCTCGATAATGAGGAAGCGGGCCACCTCACCAATTGGCATCTCACGGCCGCGCAGATTTCCGTGCTCATGGACGATGCTCGGTTCAATGACGCGATGCTTATGTCCACGACTTCCTCTGTCAGTAGCATCGTGAAACCATACATCGGTGCAACCTACGCGGGCCCTCACAGTGGCTCCGGCTACCTCGCGTGGAATCTCGTCATTCAGTCGATTGCGAATCAAGCGATTGACCGTGCCATTTGGCAGCCCGCGCGCGCTCGCTTCCCAGAACTCAAGGGAAGCAACTATCAGGGGTCCAAGATCTCGGTTGGAGAAGCAAGTTCAGACTTCAATGGCCACGCCCAACCACTCAACAATCGATTCGGGACCGCGAGTGCGCCCGCGCTCTACGGTCTACTCGACGGCGCTGCGCGCTACTGCTCGATCGATTCCGCCGATCGCACACGTTTGCGACTTGGAGCGGGCGGAACGCCCATCGGGAAGAGTGCGTGGATGGCATTTCTGATGGATGTCCAAGTTGGGCGCTCCGTTCGGCGCAGCGACGCAAACCCAATGCACCCCTGGATCGCGTCTCCAAGCTGGCGCGGCGATACGGAGGGAACGGCGTGCTACAAGTTGGACCCTCGTTACTACGACGAAATGGTGCGACATGTCGCGCTGTTGCGGACCGAAACCTTCATGCTGTGGAACCCGCCGGAACTTGTGGGCGGCGTGGAGTCAACGATTTCGCGTGACCGTCGACACGCAGAGGGCCGTGCTCTCGATCTCGTACTGAGCGACATCAATCGTCGCCTCGGTGACAAACTTGCAGAGCCACTCGACTCGTCGCGGCTCGCGTGGGATTCTCGCATCATCGCAACCGGTGCCAAAGTTGGCACGAATGCCTATCTTTGGCGCGTCACCGCGAAGCCAGAAGTCCGCTCGTTCCAAGTAGGAAGTGGTGGACCAATTGTGCAGATCCCCGTCGGCGCAGTCGGAGCATGGATCACATCGGCGCGCGCTGAATTGCCTACTCTACGCGCCATTGGCGGCGAGAACACCGCGATTGCGGGAGTGACTCCGTGATCAGGCGAACTCTGCGCAAGTTGTGATCGTCAGCCTTGACCTTGATTGACTGAGACATCGTGCCCAGCAGCGCGAAGAGTCTGCTCGCGCTTGGCGAGCTCCAAGTCGTGCTCGACCATCATGCGCGCAAGCTCTTCCACCGAAGTCTTCGGAACCCACCCAAGTTTCGTCCGAGCCTTGGTCATGTCGCCAAGCAACTGCTCCACTTCCGCAGGTCGGAAGTAACGCGGATCAACTTCGACAAACTCTTGGTAATCGAGACCGAGCTGTCGAAACGAAAGCTCGCAAAATTCGCGTACGGAAATCATCTTGCCTGTGGAGATGACGAAATCATCGGGCTCGTTCTGCTGCAACATGAGCCACATCGCCTCGACATAGTCTCCGGCATATCCCCAGTCGCGAAGCGCGTCGAGATTGCCAAGGAAGAGCTTCTTCTGCAAGCCCAGCTTGATGCGGCAAGCCGCGCGCGTGATCTTGCGCGTAACGAAAGTCTCTCCGCGGCGCGGGCTTTCGTGATTGAACAGAATCCCGCATGAAGCATGCATGCCGTAACTCTCGCGATAGTTGACCGTGATCCAGTGCGCGTACAACTTGGCGCATCCATACGGGGATCGCGGCCAGAACGGCGTCGTCTCCCTCTGTGGAACTTCCTGTACCTTGCCAAACATCTCGCTCGAAGACGCTTGATAAAAGCGCACGCGTTTGCCAGACCAATCTTGGTAGATGCGCACCGCGTCAAGCAACTTGAGAACCCCAGTGGCGACAACATCCGTAGTGAACACGGGCTGATCAAACGAAACACGCACATGACTCTGCGCGGCGAGGTTGTAAACCTCGTCCGGTTTCACTTCTTGGACGATCCGCCCCAGCCCGTTCGCGTCCGCAAGGTCGCCATAGTGAAGGCGTAATCGCGATGCCTCGTGCGGATCGCGATAGACATGATCGATGCGCTCAGTGTTGAAACTCGACGACCGGCGAATGATCCCGTGCACTTCGTACCCCTTGGAAAGGAGAAGTTCAGTGAGGTAACTGCCGTCTTGACCAGTGATGCCGGTGATGAGCGCGCGCTTCATAGTTGCAAAGTTTAGGGGTGTGAACGAGTCAGCAGGGGGTCTGGGAAATCATTCTTCGACGCTTCGAACCGACGGCTTGAATGGCGAGACGAGAACCGCCGTCAGCGCGCTCCTGACCCGCGTAACCGAGATCACTCTCCGAGGGGATTCGCCAAACGCTTGCGCATTTCTTGCACTAATCCAAAGATGTGAAGGTGCGTCGCGGCACTCACCCAGCGCAGCACCACGACATAGACCACGAGGCCCAGTGCACCCGCCGCGATTTGTGCGACAAGCGAGAGCGACGTGGTGTTGCCGAGCCAATACAAGAGCGTCGCCTGCGGGAGGAAGGCGATGACGCTCGCCGCAATCGGTGCGGCATACGAAGAAAGAATGGTCCGCACGGTTCCAGAACGGAGCTGCAACGACAACGCGATCGCGGCAGGGCCGGCAATCATCGAGACGAGGAATACGCCAAAGGCGACATGTCGAGCGACGCCAAGCCATGCGCCAAGGAAGACCGCGACGGTGAGGCACGCCGTCTGCGCGATTTGAAAACGAAGGAGCGGCTTGAACCGGCCCGACGCGCGCATGTAAGCCGCCGCGATTTGCACAGGGCTTAGCGCAAGAAACGCAATGCTCAGAATCGACAACGAGATCCAGGCGAGGCCCCAGCGCTCCGGGAGGAGGACATGAATGATCGCGGGACTTGCGATCGCGAGACTGATGCATAGTGGAGCCGTCACAGCGAGCGTCAGTCTGACTGTGGTGACGTATGTCAATCGCATCCGCTCGGGATCGTGTTGCAGCCTCGCCAAGATCGGCTGCGCAATTCCCGCCACGGTGTAGGAGAGAAGCATATTGATGGCGCTCGCCAGTTGATAGGCAATCGTGTAACGACCGAGGACATCGTCGGGATGAAAGACAGACAATGCGAAGTAATCGATGGTCTGTGTCACACCGTTGAGGTAGTGTTGGACTCCTCCGGCCCAAAAATCCCCCATCGCGCTTCGGATGCGTGCAGGTATACCTGGGCGATTCAAACTGATGCCCGCCGCCGTGGTTGTTGCGATGCAACGCGACAGGGCAAAGATGAGCATCGGCGCCATCAATGCCCAGCCACCGAACCCAAGGAGTCCGAAGACCCCCGTCAGCACGACGGTCAGAATGGACCCGATCGTATCGATCGTCGCAAGGAACTTGAAGCGAAGGTTGAGGCGCAGTTTCGCGCTGGCGACGCTCGTAAATCCATCCAGCAGGATTCGGATCGCCATCGCAATCACAAGGATCGCGATGTTCGGGTCGCCGTACTTTGCGTGAATCAGTGGGAACGCGCCAAGGCAGAGTCCAACAATGAGGACGCCAGCGATCATGGCAAGCCAAAGACACGCCGACTCCCACAGGTTCCGATGCCGCTGATGTCGCACCAACAGGTCACCAGCCGCGCCGGGGAACATGAAGCTCAACAGCGTTCCGATAGAGATGGCGGTGGTGACCGCGCCAACATCCGCAGGGGTGAGTGTCCATGCGGCAATGAGATAGGTGAGGACTCCGCTTGCCTTCTGCACACCCGCTTGCACTAACCCCCAGAACGCGCCGCCCGCAAACTGCGTTCGTGTGTCAACAGTCGCAGACTCTCCGCCTGACTGCATCGTCGCCGTCGATTCAGGGTTCGCGCGCTCCTCGCGTCGATCAAGCACTGCTTCAACATCTCGCCCAGCGTCATCCACCGACACAAGCGTTGCTGCCACGTTGCTCAGTTCGCGCTGGACCTCGCTCCTGCCCCATCGCTCTAGCCATGTCTCGAACATGAGGCAGTTCCACAGTTCCCACTGCGAGCGAACTCGACCAGTTTGGTGGTCATTCCAGAGTGAGTGGACGGATTCGGCATCAAGGAACCCTTCGCTCTCAAGTCGCGCCCGATCGAGATAGTGTGCCCCCCAATCTCTCAATTCATCACGCAACCAATCACCAATCGGCACACTGAAGCCCATCTTGGGGCGATCCACGAGTTCGCGCGGCACATGCCGATCGAGCAAGTCGCGTAACAGCACTTTGTTGCTTCCGTCGCGAAACTTGAAGCAAGCGGGAATCCGCAGCGCCAATTCGATGAGTCGATGATCAGTGAGCGGCTCTCTCGCTTCAAGGCTATTCGCCATGCTCACGCGATCCATCTTTGCGAGAATCTCGTCTGGCATGTAGCTCGCCATATCGCACACCGAGGCTCGCGTGATCGCGCACCCGACGCGCGCACGCCGCGTCCGATCAGTCATTGAGCAAAGTGGCTCGTGAGGATCCACGAGGTAGAGGTGCGGGCGCTTCACCACGGAGGCAAGTTGTGAATAGACCTCACCTGAATAGCGGAGGCTCAGAATCGACGAGAGTTTGAGCAGGCGGTCACGGGGGAGACTGTTGAAGTGCCCGGGGATGAAGCGCCCGAGCGGATTGATCGCCACAGCTGGCAAGATGCCCGCGATACCAGCCGCGGCACTCATGCCAACACGCAGTGGATAAGGCCAGCGCTGGAGAATCCCCTCGAGCCGCTCAGTAAACGGATATCGATCGTATCCACCAAAGAGTTCGTCCCCACCATCACCACAGAGCGCAACCGTGATGTCGCGTCGAGCCAACTGACAAACGATGTAGGAAGGGATCGCGGAGCTGTCGGCGAATGGCTCGTCGTAGATATCTGACAACTTGGGAATCAGATCTAGTGATTCGCGCGCGCCGACATAAAGTTCAGTGTGATTCGTCCCGAGATGCTCGGCGATCTTCCGCGCGTGCGGAGCCTCGTCGTAGATCGCTTCGCGGAAGCCGATCGTGTAGGTTCGGAGTGGTTGTGGCGAGAGCTTCGCTGCAATCGCTGTCACGAGCGATGAGTCAATACCTCCGGAGAGAAATGTGCCCAGCGGAACATCTGCGATCATGCGCAATCGAATCGACTCCGTCAGTTGCGCTTCAACTCGTTCGATCGCCTCTTGATAATCAAGAATCTGCTCCTCTGCCGCCTGTTCGGCGGCACGCGCTGCGCTCCAGTATTCGACCAATTCCGCTCGCGCCGTCGCTGGATCGATCACTGCGATGTGACCTGGCTCCAACTTCTGAAACCCCTCAAAGATGCAGTGCGGAGAGGGGACATACGAGAAACGCATGAAGAGCGCGACGGCCCCGCGGTCCACGGGTGGGCACCGCAGCGGGAGAGCCCGAATCGCCTTGAGCTCGCTCCCGAACACAATCGTTCGGTTCCCTGGGCCCATGTGACCCCAAAAGAGCGGCTTCACTCCGACTCGATCCCGTGCGAGGAACAATCGTCGAAGCGATGCGTCCCAAACCGCAAATGCAAACATCCCGACGAACTTTGGAATCGACTCGCGCACGCCCCACTGTTCAAACGCCGCGAGCATCACTTCTGTGTCGGAGCCGCCGCGAAACTGGTGCCCGAGCCGTGTCAACTCGTCGCGCAGAATCTTGAAGTTGTAGACCTCGCCATTGAACGCGATCGTGAATCGACCACTCGACGACCGCATCGGTTGATGCCCATCGGCACTGCAGTCTTGAATCGAGAGCCGCCGGAACCCGAACCCAACGCGATGCTCCCGATCAAACCAAGTTCCCTCGTCGTCAGGGCCGCGAAGCCGAATGGCGTCGGACATGCGACGGAGGATTTGCTCCGGCTCTCGAAAAAGCCCGTCACGGTCAATGAATCCAGCGATACCACACATGACGGAAAGTCTCGGAGAAGGGACACAGACAGTTTCGTCGGGCGAGTAGAATATCTAGCCCACGATGAAGATCGTCCATTTCATCGACCATCTCGACCTCCGACGTGGAGGTCCCGCCGGCGCCGTCGTCGCATTGGCAAACGCCATGGCCGAGCGGTCCCATCAGGTCATCGTCACAACCACTACCGCACGCGACACCCCTGCATCGTGGGGGCCTGGAGGCGCGCAACCGGCATGCATCGCGCTCCCAACACTGCGTGCACGCATGCTTTCTCCACCGGCCATCGCCCAACTTCGCGAACTGATGCGCGGGGCAGATGTGGTCCACCTGCATGGAGTTTGGGAACCTTCCAATGCGCAGGTTGCCCGCCTCGCACGACGAATGCGGATTCCGTACTTCGTGAGTCTCCGAGGAATGCTCGACGATTGGTCGATGGATCAGCGCTGGCTGAAGAAGCGCATCTATTGGCTCCTTTCCGGCAGGCGATACCTCGCGCGGGCTGCGGTGGTGCACTGCACCGCGCGACTCGAACTTCGTCAGTCGAAGAAATGGTTCCCGCAACGACTCGGGCGTGTGCTTTACAACCTGATGGATCTGCGTCAGTTTCACTCAATGCCAGGTCGGGAACTCGCCTGTAAGAAGTGGCCTGTTCTCTCGACCGATCGACCGAAGTTGCTCTTTCTCAGCCGACTTTCGAGCAAGAAAGGGCTTGAGCACCTCATCTCCGCAGCCGCCATTCTTACCAAGCAGGCGGCCGCGAGTGCTTCGGCCGCGCCTATTGTGATGATCGCGGGAACGGGCGACGACGCCTATGCCAACGAATGCCGCGATCTTGCGGCGGAGTTGGGGATTGCATCGTCCGTCCACTTCGTTGGCCATGTTGGGGGCGCGGAGAAGATTTCGCTCCTGCAGGCGTGCGACCTCTTTGTCCTTCCCACAAGCCAAGAAAACTTTGGGTTTGTCTTTTTCGAGGCACTCGCGTCCGGCCTGCCGGTTGTGACGACCAACCTCATCGATACCGCTGGCGAGATCGAAGCGAGCGGCGGCGGATTCATTGTTCCCCAGTCCGCCGAGTCCATCGCTGCCGCATGCACGAACGCTCTCGCGGAACGGGCTGCGTTAGAGGCCAAGGGACGCGCGGGGAGGGCTTGGACTTTCGAAAACCTCGATTCCAACACCATTGCTGCCGCCTTTGAGTCGCTCTACCGAGAGTACTCCTTAGAAGGTGTCAGTTTCCGAGATTGCGTCCTCGCGAAGGCGGGTGCAAGTGATGTTTGCGCGTCAAGCGACCGATAGTAGGCGAACACTTCCCCGCGCAACTCCCTCCGCAGTCTTCACCAACTTCTCGTGCCCACAGATCTGTCCAACGCAAAGATTGTCGTCACCGGTGGCGCCGGCTTCCTTGGTCGGGCGCTCCTTGCGGAACTTGCCACACGAGGATGCGCGCAGGTGTTCGTCCCACGCCGTCGCGAGTATGACCTCACGCGCGAGGCGGATGTTGCGCGACTCTACAAGGATCGTTCGCCAGACATCGTCTTACACCTCGCGGCAGAAGTGGGAGGCATCGGCGCGAATCAAGCAAACCCCGGTCGATACTTCTTCGCCAACATGGCGATGGCGTTGCATCTCATTGAATACGCACGCCTGCACAACCTGAAGAAGTTCGTGCAAGTCGGAACGATTTGCGCTTATCCCAAGTACACGCCTGTTCCATTTCGAGAAGAAGAGTTGTGGAATGGGTATCCGGAAGAAACCAACGCACCCTATGGCGTCGCAAAAAAGGCCGCCATGGTGATGCTCGACGGCTACCGCCGTCAATACGGACTTGCATCGTCCTACCTTCTTCCCGTCAACCTGTACGGACCGTGGGATAACTTTGATGTGCAAACCTCCCATGTCATTCCCGCGCTCATTCGCAAGTGCGTGGAAGCGCAGGAAGCATCCCGTCCATTCATCGAATGCTGGGGCGATGGAAGCGCGAGCCGTGAGTTCCTGTTCGTGGAGGATGCGGCGCGCGGCGTCGTGCGTGCTGCGGAAGTGATGAATGAACCTGTGCCCATCAATCTTGGCACCTGTATGGAAATCACAATCAAGCAGCTCGTCGAATTGATCGCGCAGCTCTGCGACTACACCGGCGAAATCCGCTGGGATCCATCGAAGCCAAATGGACAACCTCGGCGCTGTCTTGACACTAGTCGCGCCGCAGAGTTGCTCGGCTGGCGTGCGCGCGTACCCTTTGAAGAAGGACTGCGGCAGACCATTGCTTGGTATCGCGCGAATCGGTCCTATCGGGCATCGCATGATCCATCACTCGCTGCCCCGCCGACTCCCGCCGGCACATCGAAGTAGGGTCTATGCGCGTACTCATCCTCAACCAGTGTTTTTATCCCGATGTTGTTGCGACCGCGCAGCATGGATGGGATTTGGCGCGACACCTCCGCAGCAAGGGGCATGAAGTCACCGCGATTGCGTCGCGATCCATTTATGGCGCGAAGGGTGCGACACTCGCTCGGAACGAAACCGTCGATGGCGTGCGCATCGTGCGAGTGGGGGCAAGCATCTTCGGGAAGTCCTCGATTGTGGCGCGCATCTTTGATTTCGCGTTCTTTTATGTCCTCGCGGTCTGGACCGCCATCACGCTTCCCAAGCACGATGTCTGTGTTTGCTTCACCACGCCACCCTTCATTGCCGTCGTCGGTTGGATTCTCCGCCTCACGCGGGGTACGCGATATGTCTATTGGGTGATGGATCTCTATCCAGATCTTCCCGTGGCTTGCGGTGTCATGCGCGAGCGATCACTCGCCACTCGCTTCTTCGAGCGCCTCAATCGATTCTGTTTGCGCCGGGCGAACCGCGTGGTGGTGCTCGGGCGGTGTATGGAGCAGCGCGTGCTCGACAAGGGCGTGAGTGCCTCGAACATCGTTCGCATCAATGTCTGGAGCGATCAAGAGGAGATTCGTCCTGTTACTCCTGAGGCGAATCATTTCCGCAGAGAATGGGGTGTTGGCTCTCGATTGCTCGTCATGTACTCGGGCAACTTTGGCATCGGACACGATGTCGAAACGATCGCGGATGGCGTGATTCGACTCCGCGATGACCCGCGCATTCTCTTCGCGTTCGTGGGCGGGGGAAAACGAAAAAGTGAACTCATCAGTCTGCTCGCAGCAGCAGGGGTCTCGAACTTCATCGAAGGGCCGTATCAACCGCGCGAACGGCTCGATGAGCTTCTCAGCGCAGCGGATGTCCATATCGCGAGTCTCAAGAATGGCGTCGAAGGAATCATGGTGCCGAGCAAGCTCTATGGCGTCCTCGCCGCAAGCCGACCAATCATCTTTATCGGTGCGCGCACTGGTGAAGTCGCGCGCGTCATTGAGGAGGAGCGTTGCGGTGTCGTCATTGCCTGTGGTGACGGAAGCGCGTTTGCCTCGGCAGTCACGAACTTTGCAGCCGACCGAGCGGAGACAGAACGAAGCGGTGCACGCGGCCGTGCCGCGCTCACCAGCACCTGGGGCGCGTCCCACGCGCTCGCCAAGTGGACAACACTGCTCGAGAGCGTCAGTACGGACCAGCAAGGCGCAGCCCGCACCTCGTCCTCGCAACCCAACTCTAGGTGACTCGGATAAGTGAGAGAAGGCAGCACCCGATGAGCTCAATCCCAGCCCCCAATCAAGCGCCCGCGCCACTGCGTGTTCTCCTTGTGACGGAGAATGACCCGCTCTATGTGCGGCAGTTCTTCGATGTGTTCTTCGCCGAAGTTCCTCGTGACCAAATCGAACTTGTTGGCGTAACAGTTTCCCGCGCCTTCCATGAACCGCTGAAGAAGACCGCGCAGCGCGTGCTTCGCTTCTATGGACTCTTTGACTTCGCCCGCCTGCTTCCTCGGTACCTCTTCGCGAAGTTGACCGGCCAGTCCATCTCGAAACTCGCGGTCAAGCATGGGTTCCCACTCTTGCAAGCCGCAAGCGTGAATTCGCAGGAGTACATCGACGCTGTAACCGCGTTGCGTCCTGAGATGATTGTCTCGGTCGCAGCCCCCGAGATTTTCAAGTCGCCGCTACTGCGCGTCGCGACCATCGGCTGTCTCAACATTCACTCGGGCCGCATCCCCGAGTACCGAGGCATGATGCCGACTTTCTGGCAGATGTTGGAAGAACAACCCTTCGTCACTGTGACCGTGCACGAGATGGTGGAGAAACTCGACTCGGGCGGCATTGTGGACACGCTTCAGTTTCCATTGCATAAACGAGATTCACTCGATCGCGTGATCTCTGGGACAAAGCAGCAGGGCGCGCGACTCATGATCCGCGTACTCCGGAAAATCGCTTCGACCCGCTCTATGCCCGCTGCAACACCGCTTGACATGTCAAAGGCGCGGCTCTTCAAGTTCCCCCAACCCACCGATGTGCAGAAGTTTCGCGCGGTTGGCCACCGGATGATCTGATGTCACGCGTCCCGCACCGCCCGCTCCACGCGCTCTCCTTCGATATCGAGGATTGGTTTCACATCGTGGACATTCCTGGTCTTGACGACCCAACGAAATGGCCTGCCATGGAGACGCTCGTCGAACGCAGGACGGACGACATCCTCGCCGCGCTTGATCGACACGGCACACGCGCATCGTTCTTCGTGCTGGGGTGGATCGCGGAGCGCTATCCCGCACTCGTGCGCCGAATTCATAACGCGGGTCACGAACTCGGCTCTCACTCCTTCTGGCACCGCCGCATATTCACGCTCGATCGAGAGGAGTTTCGCCGCGATACCAAGCTCTCGCTCGATGCGATCGAGTCGGCATGCGGGGTTCGTCCGGTCGGATACCGCGCGCCAAGTTTCTCGATTCTCCAAGGGACCGAGTGGGCGCTCGATGTCCTACTCGACTGCGGAATCCGCTGGGATGCGAGTCTTTTTCCAACCCAGCGCGGTCATGGCGGCTATCCGTGCGCCGACGCGCCGCACATGTTCACTGCGCTTCCATCGGGTCGATCGATGCCCGAACTTCCGCTTGGCGTAATGAGAATTGCGGGTCGCGGATTGTGCTTCTCTGGCGGCGGCTACATGCGGCTCCTGCCGCTCTGGTTCATTGAACGAGGCTTTGCACAGTTCGTGTCGCGTGATCTTCCGGTCGTGGTCTATCTCCATCCTCGCGACTTTGCGCCAGAATGTCCGCGTGTGCCCATGCCGTTCTCGCGTAAGTTCAAGTGCTATGTCGGGATGCACACAACGATGCCAAAACTCGAAGCACTCTTGGCTCGACACACTTTCGCGCCCTGCGGGGATGTGCTGCGCGAGCGAGGACTACTTGGCGTGAGTGCTTGATGCCTGCCGCTCCACGATCTTCAGTCGGATCTGAAAGAAGTAGATTGCCTTCATGATGGCAAACGCGAGACCCGCGCAGCCGTCGAGAAATCCGCGCTTCACGATGTAGCTATGGACGAAGTACGCGGGCGCAAGCCACCAACGCGCGAGCGAACGATACTTCTTTCGCTGCACCGCCGTGAAGTGACTCCACGCTTCAGGGGTCGACATCAGTTTTGCATAGCGCGCGGCTTCCCACGAGGAGTAATCGTTATGCCGCGCGATATAGGCGTGAAGCCCTTTGTAGTCGTTGTGCTCGATCGTTGCGCAGAGTTGCCCGACGGAGCCCTTGAGGACTGGGTGCTCGTGCACCTCCATATCCAGCTTGCTCCATTCGTTTTCGTCGATGCGTTCGTAGAGACCCGCGCCGTTTCGGATGAGCGCGAGCTTGCGCATCGGAGAGCCGTGGCGCAGTTCTTTCCCCATGAAGAAATTCGAGTAGTAAATCCAGTAACCATCATGCGTGGAGTTGGGCAGTGTGACTTCCAACTCCCGCACGAAGCTCTCGTCGAGATACTCATCCGCGTCGAGAAAGAGAATCCAAGGGGTTTGAAAGGTTCGGTGCAGCAAGACCCAGTTGCGCTTCTTTGGAAAATGCCCATCCCACTTGAACAGCAAGTACTCCGCACCCGCTTCCCGCGCGATGGCCTCTGTCCGATCAGTGCTTCCTGAATCCACCACCACCACTTCTGCAAACCGACCCAAACGGCTGAGGCACTTGGGCAGATTGCGTTCCTCGTTCTTGACAGGAACCACGACGGTGACCGGAATCTTGGCATTTGGGAGGGGCGCGGCCATTGGAACAACTTCATCGGCGTCCGCCTTGGGTGGGCTTCACCACACACCCCCGAATCTGCCGATAGATGGGCAATCGTGGACATCGAAGACCTCGTTACTGAACGCTCAACGAGCCCCTACACCTTCAAAGAGAAGGTTGGGCGCATTCTCTGGGGCGTGGTGCAAGCCACGGTCTTCCGTTGCACCTTTCACAACTGGTACAGCATTCGGCGGGCCATGCTCTCCTGCTTTGGCGCGAAGCTGCACTCGACAGTGCGCATCCGTCGCACGGTTCTCATTGAGTGCCCGTGGAACCTCCGAATGGGCGCCGACAGTTCGATCGGGGACCGAGCAATCATCTACTGCCTCGGGCCGGTCACGATTGGCGATCGGACCACGCTCTCGCAAGGCGCACACATCTGTGCTGGAAGCCATGATTACCGCAAGCGCGCGATGCCGTTGCTCCGACCACCCATCGACATTGGCAGTGATGTCTGGATTGCGGCGGATGCCTTCGTCGGTCCCAAAGTACGGATCGGGGATGGCGCAATCCTTGGCGCACGCTCTGCGGCGCTCACGCCGCTCCAAGAATGGACGATCTACTCTGGCAACCCCGCGCAACCTATAAAAGCTCGCGGCATCATCGAAGCGTAACTCCGCGCACTCCCTCCTTATGCCGCTCCGTCTTTACAACACACTGACGAAGTCACTGCAAGACTTCACGCCTATTGATCCAGCCGGATGCGTTCGTTTCTACTCGTGCGGACCTACGGTCTACGACGATGCGCACATCGGAAACTTCCGCTCCTTCCTCAACGCCGATGTCTTGCGCCGAACACTTGAACTCTCCGGCTACACCGTTCGGCATGTCATGAACATCACTGATGTTGGTCATATGACCGAGGATGACAACGCCGATGGTGGGGGCGAGGACAAGATGTCACTCGCCGGCCGACGCATCGCGGAAGCGAAAAAGTCTGGCGCGCTTCCGCCCGGCACAGACATAGACCCATCAAACCCCTACGCGGTTGCGGAGTTCTACGCCTCGCGATTTCTCGAAGACGCGCGCCATCTCGGCTTGCGGGTTGCTGAGGAAGAGCGCGCCCAGCCGCAACTCATGCCTCGACCGACCCGTTGTGTGAAGGAGATGATCGCACTGGTTTCCACGCTCATCGCACGCGGCAATGCTTATGTCGCGAGTGACGGCGTGGTGTATTTCAGCGTGCTGAGTTTCCCCGCGTACGGGCAACTGTCAGGTAACACGCTTGACAAGATTCGCGAGGGCGAGGGCGGGCGGATCAGTGCAGTGCATCAAGCAGTGAAGCGGCATCCGGCAGACTTCATGCTGTGGAAGGCGGACCCGACGCACATCATGCGATGGCCGAGCCCGTGGGGTGAGGGATATCCAGGATGGCACCTCGAATGCAGTGCGATGGCGGAAATGCTCCTCGGAAGCGAGATCGACCTGCATTCGGGTGGCGAAGACAACATTTTTCCGCATCATGAGTGCGAGGTCGCGCAGAGTTGCTGCGCAAGTGGGTTGCCTTACTTTTCGCGGGTTTGGTTTCACACCCGCCACCTCCAAGTGGAGGGCGAGAAAATGTCGAAGTCAAAGGGCAACTTCTTCACCGCCCGTGACCTCTTTGCCAAAGGCGTGACGCCAGCGGCACTGCGCCTCGAACTCGTTCGAACCCACTACCGCACGAATTCCAACTTCACCCTCCAGGGACTGCGTGATTGTCAGCGCATGATCGATCGATGGTGTGCTGCAGAGCGCGCACTGCATGAGCGCCAGATGGATGGCTTGTCGGGCGTTGGTCCAATGCAGCGTGCGCTTGTCGAGTTCAAAGCGGCGCTCGAAGATGATCTCAATGTCGCACGCGCGATCGGCGCGCTCAATTCCGCAATCAACGAACCTGCGGCGGGCGACGCGAGCGCGGAGCGTGACGCCATTGCTCAAATGAACACCGTGCTGGGGGTGCTTGAACGCAACAACGCTCTCAACACAAGCGCGCAGGATGATCTCGCCACGCGAGTTACTGCACTCTTGGAGTTGCGCAAGCAAGCACGGGCTGCCAAAGATTTTGCCGCTAGCGATCGTGTGCGCGATGAACTCACTGCTCTCGGCGTCAAGATCAAGGATGGGCCGCAGGGCACAACTTGGGAGCGTGTCGTCTAAACCTCGGCGCGCTTTCAGAACAGCGCACTTCGAATGCGAGTGGGGCAGACCATTTGTCATCACCGGTGGTGTTCCTCGGGTTTCGCGGCAACAGCTTGTGAATGCGTTATGGAAGTGGTTCCAAGCACTGCGGCCACGAACGAGGCGAAAAGTGGTTTGGAGTGTGGATGCGTGTTTCGATTCCAACGTGAGTCGCGTCGGCAGACTTCTCGAATGAACAGCGCCACGCGTGCGATTCCGTCGCCTAACTCCAGACTTGTCGCAAAATCTCCCCCTCGCGCCGGGCTAGGCGGTCGGCGCATCCACACGCATGAACGGCGCGCACTTGAGAATTCGTGTGCCAGCAGTCAACCGACCCCAGCGCGCAGCGTTCACCAGCCCACCCGTCGCAAACTCGCCTTCGATCGGACTCCCAAGGGCCGTCAGAACCTCGGCACACTTCGCGGGCATGATGGGTGACAACAAGACTGCAGCAACACGCACGCCCTCCGCACAGGCACCAAGGATGCGCGCGACCTCCGGAAGTTTCGCTGGGTCCTTCGCGAGCTTGAAGGGCTGTGTCTCGTTGATAAGTACATCAACCGCGCGGATAAGGGAGAGCGCGCAATCCGCGGCTTCCGCCAACTCGAAGTTGGCATAACGGCGTTGCACCTCGACCGCGGTGGTTCCCGCCAACTCGCTCCAGGAAGGCGCCTGTGCGGATGAAGAACTCGGCATGCTCGCAGTCTCGGCATCGGGCATCACGCCCGCGAAGTACTTTTCGATCATCGAACTCGTGCGCGATGCACAGTTGGCGAAGGTGTTCACCAACTGAGATGTATAGATCTCATGAAAGTGCTTCGGACTGAAATCAGCGTCCTGTGTTCCGATTGGTCCTTGGGTCGTCATGTACCAACGCCATGCGTCAAGCCCGTACTTCGCGAAGTACTCCTCGATCGTGGGAAGATCGATGAAATTGCCGAGGGACTTCGACATCTTCTGCCCATTCGAAATCCAGAAGGAGTGCGCATAGACACACTGAGGCATCGGGAGTTCAAGCGCCATGAGCATTGCCGGCCACACGACCGCGTGAAACCAGAGGATCTCTTTTCCGATCACCTGATACACGGGTGGCCAGTACTTCCCCCGAAGGGATGCGGTCGTACCCTTCGGGTCCGCGAGACCAAGTGCGGTCGTGTAATTGAATAGCGCATCGATCCACACATAGATCACATGCTCAGGAGCGCCGGGCATTCCAATGCCCCATGAAAAATTCGTGCGCGTGATCGGAACATCCATCAGGCCCTCACGCAGTCGACCCCGCACTTCGTTGAAGCGACCGAGTGGTCGCACGAACGCGGGCTGCGCATCGAAGAATTTTTCGAGCTTCGATGCATACGCGCTGAGCCTGAAGTAGTAGTTGTGTTCCTTCGCACGCACCAACGGCTTGCCACTGATGGGGCTCTTGTAATCGAGTTCCTTTGCCCGCGTGTCCGTGACATACTCCTCTTGTCCTTCGTCATACCAGCCTTCGAATTCGCCCAAGTAGACATCACCAGAAGCCAAGAGACGCTGCACAAACAACTTGACCTGCGACTCGTGCCGTTCCTCTGTCGTACGAATGAAGTCGTCATTCGAAAGCCCAAACAGCGCCATCACCTTTCGAAACTCCTCTGAGTTCTCATCGGCGAGAGCCTGTGGCGATATGCCGCGCTCACGGGCACTCTTCTCGACCTTCGCGCCATGTTCGTCGGTTCCAGTCAGGAAGAAGACATCGCGGCCATCGAGTCGTTGTGAACGCGCCCAGACATCACAGAGAGTGGTCGTGTACGCATGGCCGATGTGTGGACGATCATTCACATAGTAAATCGGCGTCGTAATGGATACGGGCGTGCGCATTGATGCCATGGAGCGACGATTGTACGGTTGATAGCGAGTCGAGTCGCTACGCTTGTGTTGTGCCGGAGACCGATGAGAACCCTTCGCAGGATCGACCACAAGCAGGCCGTCGCCCGAACACGGACATCAGCGCGCTTGCGGTAACCGCAACATTTGCTGTTGTCGTGTTCTCCATTTTTCTCGGCGTGTTTGGCCCGCGGATTGGCAACCGCCCTGGGTTCACAGTTGGCGTTCCGTTGGGGGAACTCGCGGTCGCCGTAGAGTCTCGGCATGGTGAACGAATCGTCAACGCGATACACGCTGCGCCGCGAAGTGTGTTGACAGCTGAGGAGGCGCAATCGAAACTTAAGTCGATTCTCACGACGGAGGTCGTGCTCCCAGAACTTGAACGCAGCGCCCGCTGGATCAGTGTGGATGCGGTCGCGTTGCCGGGGGGTCGCGCAGCGGTTTTGTTCGCGCAGTTCCGCGTCGATGGAAGAACCGAGTACGCCACAACCTGCATCTTCAACGACGAGGATCGCTTCACTGTCTACGACACCTTCGGTCGACCCATCGGACTCCCAGATGGTGAAGTGTTCGCCATCGAACCTCCAAGCGAATTCGGTGGAACGACGATTGTCGCCTGGCGAAACGGCGCGCTCGTTTGGGTGCTCGCGAGCGGAAGTCAAGCGTTGCTTGAATCGTTCGAGGCCATGATTCACGCCGCCAACCCGACTCGCGCGCTCGTCCGAGAGGTGCAAGTTCCGCCAATGTCATCTGTCTCCGATTGAAGTCCATCAAAAACCGTGCATCCTGAAGGGGAGTTGCCGATCAAACAGGGTCCGGCGGTGCTCCAACTCATGAACCGACTTCCCCTCATCTCTTCAGCGCCCGCACTCGCGAGCCTAGCACTCGTTACTGTGGCTTCGACTGCGCTCGCACAGAATCCGCCGCGCAACGCCCAGTTCGCAGGTCGTGGTCAGGGCATGGGGACGGGAACAGGCATGCAGGTCTATGACCGCGTGTACCGCCCTGGTGTTGCGCTCCCAATGGGTGCGGGCAATGTGATGGATGCCAACACGCGCGTCGGATCTTTTGGATCAAACAACCCGACTCTCCCTGGCCCTGATTACAACGCCCGAAACTTGGTCGTCACCGATAGCGTGCCGGGAGGCCGTGGATTCCGTGGCACCGTCGGCTACTCGGCCGCGGGAGATTTCGCTGGTGTGACGGGGTCAGATTCGACCTATGGATTCCGAGCTGGAAGTGCTATGTCGAACCCAGCCTTCATACAGTCTGGACTTTCGAGCGACCGGTTCCTGATTGGTCAAGGGCTTGGAGTCTTCGAGTACCGCCGCGACTCCACCCCAATCGGAATCGAGCAACTTCGCGTTGCGGAAGGAAACTCCGACAGCCGCCTGCGATTGGATCGCATGAATACCTCACTCTCGCTCGGTCGACAAAGTTGGGATGTTGGCGAGGACCGCCTCGTCGCGACAGGGCAAGGTGATGACGGAAGCCCGCTTCGTTTCACCATCTCTCCGCTCCGAGGAATGCAACTCGCGAGTTTGAGAGATCCCTTAGTTGCAAGCGGTTTGCCGCTCTTTGAGACGGCTCGGGTGCGGAACGACTTCCGCGATGGACTCACGACTCCAGAGGCACTTCTTCCGCGACTCAACAACGACCCACTCACCACCATGCCGGGGCTTGGACCAGAAGTGGTTGCGGTCAACGCGGAGGTCGCCGCGCTCAGTCTCGCGCCACGGAGTTACACCGAGATTCTTACGAAGGTCGTGCAGTCGTACGAAAAGGACCCAACCAAGTCCATCGATGCGGATCCCGCCGCACTCGCGCGTGTTCGCGGAGAACTTGCCAAGCTGCGTGGAGACCTCGAGAAAGGCACCGACAGCGCAGAACCGCCAATCCAAGATGCGCCGAAGCCGGTCACCGACACGCCTCCGACGAGCAATCCAAACACAACCCCAAGCGATCGACCGACCGATCCACCGTCCGCACTGCAGCCACCACCACTCCCTGGCAACGCGCCATATCCAACGGGCGAAAAACCTGCCGCGCTCAAGCCTCACGCCGCTGCGAAACTCTCGATCCCCGAACTCGCGAATATTCTGCGGCACAGTAAACGAGTCGACGAACTCGCTTCGGGCGATCGAATGCGGGTTGATGAGTTGATCCGTCTTGGTGAAGCGTCGCTGCGAGAAGGCGACTACTTCCGTGCGGAGGAGCGATTCCAACAATCACAAACGATTGCCGCGAAGAATCCACTAGCGGAAGCTGGGATTGCAAACGCGCAACTTGGTGCCGGACTCTATCTCTCCACTGCACTCACGCTTCGCAACCTCTTCGCGTCGAATCCAGAACTCATTGACATCACCTACGACCGCGCGCTGCTGCCGAGCGAAGATCGAATCTCCACCGCAGTCCAAGCACTGCGCGATCGCATCGCGCTCAAGGCCGACGCCGCCGACTTTGGATTAGTGCTCGCCTACATCGGAAAGCAAACCGAGAGGCCCGCGCTCATCGAGGAGGGACTTGCGGAGCTGGTCGGAAACCCACAGCGGGAGTTGATGCGCGAATTGCTTCGCGAGGTATGGCTCACGCCAATCGCTCCGCGATAATCAGAACACCGCGACGGCTAGGCTCCCGCACGAGCGTGCAACCAACCGCCGACGAGGGGGCGCTTTTGCTTGGCGCTCACGGTGTAAAAGACAAATCCAGCGATGACGAGAAGCGCAGAGAGTTGCATCGGAATCGTGATGCCCATGATGCTCGGAAGATCAGCATCCGCCTGACGAAACTGTTCCGTCACAAACCGCAGCACCCCATACACCACGCAAAACGAGCCGGCGATCACCCCTTGTCGGCGCGGCGACATCCACAAGAGCGCCAACACGCTGAACACAATCACCCCTTCACTCAGTGCCTGCATGAAGTTGATAGGCCAGTACGCGGTAAGGGTCGGAAGCAATCGCTCTTGGATCGATGTGTTGCCGAGGTAACACTCGTCGCGGATGAGTTGCTGCAATCCAAGGTCAGAACGAGCAAGCAGGCGCTCATTCGCAAACACCGCAGCCCCATTCCACTGCGGAAGAAAGACCTCGTCGGGATACTTCACACTCCACCACGGCGGGTTGCTTTGCATCGAAAGCGGAAGTGCCTTTCCCCACAACTCCGCATTCACCCAATTCGCGAGCCGACCAAAGCACAGACCGATGGGCGCGACGAAGGCAACTGCATCGCACACCGCGAGAAGGGAAATCGCACGCGATCGCGCAAACCACACACAACCAATCGCAACACCGAGCATGCCGCCGTGACTCGACATCCCGCCTTTGTGGAGCGCGAGCACTCGCCAGTAGGGCATCGCCGACTCAAACTCGACAAAAAAAGATGGTTCGTAGAAGAGGCAGTGCCCGAGCCGACCTCCAACCACAACGCCGATCATCATGCAGAAGACAAGATCGCCCACCTCTCGAACCGAAATCGGGATCAGCAACTTTTTCGAAAGCGCCCTCAATACAAACCAACCCACCAGAAATCCAGCGGCGTACGACAAGCCATACCACCGTGGACCAACGCCCTGGGAGAATTCAATCACGAATGGATCGAGTGTATGAAGCGTGGACTCGGCGATGCACTTACTGAACATGGGAGAAATGCTACGCCTTTGATTGGGAGTACGCTTCGTCCATGACAACCCATGCACCAAGCGAGTTCCCACGAGGGGATCGCGCCGGCGATCTCACACCGGCACTCCGGACCTTGTTGTCGGGTCGCTCGCTGAGCGAGTTCGACGCAACACAAGCCTTCAAAGCGCTCGCAAGTGGATCGGCGCATGAGGGGGAGATTGGTGCGCTCCTTGCACTTCTCGCGACTCGGGTGCCGACGGTCGATGAACTCGTTGGCGCCGCGCGCGTGATGCGCGACAATGTTGATGCGGTTCCTACAACAATCGACCCAGCGGATCTGCTCGATACCGCTGGTACAGGGGGCGCTCCGAAGAGCTTTAATGTGAGCACGATTGCAGCGATTGTCGCCGCCGCAGCGGGAGCAAGGGTTGCGAAACACGGCAACCGGTCGCGTACGGGGCGCGGTAGTGCGGAAACACTCGAGCGAGTAGGCGTGCATGTCAGCGCTTCTCGCGCGACTCAAGCGCGGTGCTTGAGTGAGTGTGGGATTTGCTTCTGCTTCGCGATCCACCATCACCCGGCCGCGAAGCATGCTATTGGCGTGCGCAAGGCGTTGGGGTTTCCAACCATCTTCAACTTGCTTGGCCCGCTCACAAATCCAGCGCGTGCGCGCCGACAGGTCATGGGCGTCTATGCGCCGCAATTCATGCGTCCGATCGCTGAGACCTTGCTGCGCTTGAACGCAAAGCGGGCGCTTGTGCTTCACTCGGATGATGGCCTTGACGAGATTTCCATTCTGAAATCAACACGGGTCAACGAGGTACGAGACGGTGCCATTCATGAATGGACCATCGACCCCCGCGCGCTGAAGCTCGCAGAGGCAGATCCCAAACAACTCGCGCCCGCTTCACTCGATGAGGCCGCGGCGCTCTTTGAGTCGGTCCTTCGCGGCGACGAACGCGGTCCCTGCCGCGACCTTGTCCTTGTCAACGCCGCGGCTGCGATACTGGCTGCCGATAAGGCGCCGACCCTTGAAGCTGGCATCCAAGTCGCCGCACAATCGATCGATTTCGGCGATGCGTGGAAGTGCTTTGAGTTACTCCGCGAGGTTTCGGCGAAGGGATGAGTGGCGGCGGGTTGCGTGCGTGTGATCCCGATTGGCCCTCATGGGACTTTGAGGTGCTCAATCACTTTCTCGTAGGCTTGTTCAAGTTTCTTTTTCTTGCCGCTCATCGTCTTCTGCCGAGACGCTTCGAGTTGACGGTTTGACCCGCCACCAGTGACCAAACTCTGATACTCCTCAAGCGAGTTCAATTGTGCTTCAAAGGTCTTGATGAGTTTCTGAAGTTGGCGCTCGTCGGACCTAATCTCTGAACTCAAGTCAAGCACGCTTTGCTTCTTGACCTCCAGTTGGTCCAGCATATCTTCGCTCGAGGTTGCTCTCTTCGCGAAACCGGTACTCAGCATCAGGGTGTAGGTGAGGGTGAGCACATCACTATTGCTATCAATCCTGACTACCTCTGGAGCGCCACTCGTGTCGGAGAATCCGCCGCTCGGTGAGTGCCAGAGCTCTGCCTCTTTCTCCTTCATCGCCCTCGCAATACAGGGACAACGCTTCGTTGCGCGTGCGGCTTCGTCGTCGATGGCGCTGCTGAAGCTCCGGAACTTTGCTTCGAGCTCTGGATCATCCTTGAGGACTTTCTTCATGGAGACTGGTCCAGTGTCGCCAACCAGAATCGTGACTGCCGCACCGACTCGAGATGCGGGCATCACGAAGATTTCGTTGCAGGCAAGCGTGATCAGCGCCGCAGCGCTCCCTGCATCATGAACGAATGCAATCGTTCGCACTCCGGAATCAGAGAGGCGAAGGATCTCACGAATGACTTCTTCCTTTGTATCCACCCGGCCCCCAGGGCTATCGATTTCGAGCACAAGTATCTTGCAACCGGACTTGCGAACCTGATCAGCGCATCTCCGAAACGCCGCTGCAGAGAAGGACTGCTCGGACGCATCCAACCCTACGGTGCCTTTAAGTGGAATCCAAGCGACCGTTGGAGCGCTTGACTGAGTTTTCGAATCGCGTGTCCTCTTGACCACTGTCCCAGGCGGAGTCGCGTGCGATGCTTGAGCGGCGAGCAACCCGGCGCTAGAGAGCGCCAACACGAGTATGGAAGTGAGGGATCGGCGCATTGCTTTTCTCTGTTGCTTGCCTCTACTGCTTGCCTTGGTGGCTCTTCTCGATAAATCTTCTCTGTGGATCTCTTCAGAGACCTGTCGCAGGCTACCGTGGTTTAGCGCGCGAACCTCAACGACACACGCGTCGCGAATGGGTAATCGCTTCGTTGTTTGCAGTCTCCGTATGCGTTTCCCACATATCGATGGCAGTTCCTTGGCGCGCCATTGGTGGCTGGTTTGTGAAAGGCATCACAAAAAGGTGGAGAACAGAGAGTCGACTCCACGCACGAGTATGGTGGGGAGGGATCAGTGATGGTTCGTTGATGGATTGAATGGTCGAAATGGTTGAAATGGGAAAATGACTTGAGGCGGCGATACCTCCCATGAAACACCCTGCGCTCTCGCGCACATGGTGGGAACAACACGAGTGGCTCTGCGCGCCATCGCCGAGCCACAGTGCTGTGTACTGCGCTCCCCTCTGCCCACTTGCAACGATATCCGTCGCCGTAGGCATGTGGTGTGGTTGCGCAATCATTGGTGCCGGGTGGGTACCTGGAGTTCCTGGAGAAACGAATATTGCGAGCGAGCTCGAGCAGTCCGCAGCAGGAATTCATGACTGGGCCTCGCCACTAAGCATTGCAAGTATCACATGCGCTCTCGCTTCGATGTTCTTTGTGAGGCGTGCGGTCATCGCCGTGAATCGACTCATCGTCAGCGCGTGTCTGATCGCAATCGCTGCGATGTTGTGTGGCGCGAATCTCTCGGCTCGCGAGTTCCTTTGTACACACCAAGAGACACCGCTTCGCCTTGCGCAGGAGAGCGCGCTTGTGCACTTGGAAGGAACACTGCTCGATGTCCCACAGCATCGCCTCACTGGTTCCGACGAGCTCTCAAGGTTCTATGGCTCGCGTGACCGCTGGACCGCGCTTCTCGACTCCGTCACATTGATGGATGACGACCAGAGTCGTTTGGAAATCGATGGGTTGTGCTCGGTTGTTGCCTCTGGTGCAGCACCGAGTTGGAGGGCGGGAGAGCGGTGGTCGTTTCTCGGACGACTCAAACTGCGATCGCCGCCTGCGAATGAGGCCGAGAGCCTCAACGCGTTTGGGCGACCGTCGAGTCGCGTGTGGGGATCGTTGTCCGTTGAGCATGGTGATCTCGCGACACACGCGAAGACATTGGATCGTTGCTGGCCAATCTTGAGATCGTTCATGGCGATGCGAGCAGTGATGCGCGCGCAACTGCGAGAGTCTGCGCTCGCAGGGATGCCAGGAAATGACGGAGATCCCGTGCGCGCGATGTTGGTCACCTTGCTGCTTGGGGGTGAAGAAGATGGATCACGAGCAGTCGAGCAACGCTATCAGGTCGTTGGTCTCTCTCACATTCTTGCGGTGAGTGGATTCAATCTGGTCGTTCTTGGCGCGGTTGCTGGATTTCTCGCGCGTGTCGTGATCCGGTCCCACCGCGGGCAACTCCTTGTGGTGCTCTTGATTATGCTCGCGGCGCTCTTTCTTCTCGCGCCAACCGCGAGCGCGATGCGTGCGGCAACAATGGCTGTGATAGGGGTTGCAGGAGGATTAGTGCGAAGGGACTGGAACGCTGGCGCAATCCTCTCGGTGGCAGCAATCATCGCAATGCTGATCAGGCCGTCAATAGCGACCGACGCTGGATTCCAACTCAGTTTCGCAGCGGTGCTTGGGCTCCGGTTTTTCGCCGCGCCGCTTCGCGCCACACTCTTTCCCGCGATCAATCCGCAGCCGATCCGACTCATGGGTTTCCTTGTGCTCGCTTTCGCAACAGCGGTTGCGACCAGCCTAGCGGCAACGCTCGCGACATTGCCAATACTCCTCACTCGATTTGGGACACTCGCCCCATACTCCATCATCGAGACGCTCTTGTGCACTCCACTCGCGACCGTGATCATGGCGATTGGGTATCCGAAGATTGTGCTTGGAAGCGTCTGGCCAACGCTTTCTGCTCCAATTGGTCAACCGCTGTATTGGTTGGGGTGGACACAGAACGCCCTCGTCGATCAGTCGTTGTGTCTGCCGCACCTTGGCGCGCGCTCGATTTCGCCCACTTCGATACTTGGGGAGCCCATGAGTTTGGTGTGGGTGGTGGTTTGGAGTCTCGCGCTTTGGAGTTGTTGTCGTGCAAGGACAATGCGATCACGCCGAATGGGCGCGTGTTCTCTCGTGGTCTGCGCGCTTGTCCCCATTGCTCCACTCCTCGCCACTCGTCCCTCGCCTTGGTTTGAACTACGGGCACTCTCGGTTGGAGATGGAACATCGATGATTGTGCGGAGTGGCGCGGCGACAGCGCTGTTCGACGGAGGCTCGTTGACGAGTTGGAGCATCGCGCAGCGCGCCCTCCTTCCAGAACTTCGCCTCCTGGACACGCCTGTTGTCGATGCCGCGTTTGTCTCGCACCCGAATCTCGATCACTTCTCAGCTCTTCTTGACATTGCCCGCTTTGTTGGCATTCAGACTGTCTACATCACCAGACAGTTTCATCTCGCTGCCCAAGATCCCGAGGGCTCCGCCTGCGCGCTCCTCATGGGCCTTCGATCGGTAGGAACGCGGGTCGTGATCTTCGAGTCTGGTGATCGCCTCAAGCTTGGCAATGCAACTTGGAGCATTCTGGCCCCCGACGGCGAGTTTGTGCCTCGCAACGCAAATGACTCGTCGTTTGCGATTCAGGTCGAGGTGGATCAGCAAGCAGCTGCCTCCGGCCACTTGCGTCGGGTGTTGTTGGTTGGCGACCTTGAAACCGAGGGCATCGCTCGGCTACTACAGAACCACAAGAGCCCACTAGCAGGTGGTGTGTCAACGCCTCGCACTTCATTGATCGCGGATGTACTTGAACTCCCGCATCATGGAAGTTGGCGCGCCATCGTTCCGAGTCTCATTGAAGAGGTTCAACCATTGGTGGTGTTGCAATCGACTGCGCCGCGTCGCTTTCGCACCGATCGCTACGCGCCTTTGATGCTGGCTCGTTCGCGCGGAGTCACATGCCGCGACGGTGCTTTGCGCGTGCGAATCGACGCACTAGGCTGCCTTGAATTCGACACTTTCAATTCCGATGCGTGTGTATGGGTCACACGTCGGGTGGAACGACGCGGACGAACATCGCGCGGTCCACCTCAACCAAGTTTCCAACTAGGCCGTGTGTGCCGGCACGAATCTCAATCTCTACGCCCGTGCCGTGAATCGGAATGCAAACACGATGTGATGCCTCTTCTGCGCTCAAAGAAAAGGACGCTTCGGCCACGCTGCCGCTCTTTGGGCTCGGGGTGTTGTCCTCGCGGACTCGGATCACCGCGCTCGCACCGGGAATCGTCGAATCCTTGAGTCGAAACTCCCCAACAAACATCCAACCAGGCTGATTGTCAGGGGTGGCGATTGTGCTATTCGATGGACCCTCGAGCAGTAAGGTGGCTGCTCCAAAGTCTGAAATGCGAGCTCGGCCGCGCACAGTCGTGAAGTGCCCGCGTGGAACCGAAACCCGAAAGGCGCCCGGGATCTCGGCTGTCAAGACATGCTCCGCATCAACCACCTCAAACGCATCTGGTTGGAGCGCAATCGCGCCTACAGCTCCGATGGCGACCTCACATGTTCCCGTCTCGCGATGACTTGGTTCAATCACCTCTGGTTGCACTTCGGGCTGCTCAAAAACCCGAGAGGTCTCCTTCGAATCCCCTTCGTCCAACGCAAACGACATGGTCTTGGAACTGAATCGCAGCACGCCATTCATACTCAGCTCAAGGTCATGGGCGTCAACAATACTCCCGTCCCGAAGCCACACTCTTGCCACGCGCTTGCTTTCAGCACTCTTGGCGAAGTCGCGGCGCGTAACAGCTGTCTCTGCAAATCGAACGCGCGCGACCCTTGTGATCGGCACGCTCACGCTCGGTGTGGGCGCGCGGCTTGTTTGATCAATGGGTCCGGCGTCGATACTGATGACGAGATTGTTCGACATCGATTCCACAAACCCCCTCATCACATCACCATTGATCAACTCCACCACATCGACGAGCTGATTCCCGTTGGCCCTCTCTTCGAGACTTGGTTGGTGAACCGCAGGGTGCAGAGTGACCTCGGCAACTTCGTCAAGCACCACCTCAGTGCAGCCAAGAGTCGCGTGCCTCCAGAACACATGATCGAGTACAAGATGCAAGGATCCTGTAAACCGCTCGCCGTTACGCAACACTAGTAATCCCTGCGGCAATCGAGGCGCGACTGTCGCGGCACCGCTCTCGGAAGTGATTGGAGCATTGATTGGACGCCGAGCCTTCGGGCGCTCTGTTCCCTCCTCGCCACGAAGACGCGCCGCCTCCAAACTCAAGAATGATTTAGAACTCTCGATAGCTGGGCCAATACTGCCATCTGGTCGACGGATATCGCCGGTTCGAAGCGCACGGGCATCAAGCGGCAGCCATAGTGCGAGAACATGGCTCCGCGCAATGGTTTGTGCGGCGCATCCTGGAACTGTCGTTGCTTCGATCTCGCGTGCGATCAATGTGATGGTGTCGGCAGTGATCGTGTCAAGGCCTCCACAGATCTCTGAACCGTCGCGGAGCAAGAGCTTGGCGTGTGTCGATCGTGCGTGCGCCGCGTCGTTCTTGGCGTCGCTGGAGATTGGGAGCTGTTGTTGTTCCGCCTGCCCCGCAAGACTCGTGGTGGTAGCGAACAGCGCCGCGGAAACGATCGTGCTCACGAGACTGAGATCACGGCACCACCAGCCGAGGCTTGGCTGAGTGGAAGTTGGGTTGCGAGCCTTCGTGTGCATGGCAAGACACTGACTACTTCTGAAAAATCGGGAGGTACCGCTTCGGCATCTGCAGCACAATGAGCGCCATCGCGGTCGCGTACGCATCGCCAGACTGCGCATCAGCCCAGGATCCATCCGCTTGTTGCCGAGAGAGCAATTCGGCTCGCACCGCGGGCCACCACTTACTCCAACGATCACCCCCGGCGAGATACATCGCTTGCGCTGCGTAATAGTGCCCGTAGTAGTAATGCGATTGAGCAAATGCGCCATTCACCGCGCCTGGGTGTGGAAACGCAAACTTCATGAGGTAGTCAAGACCACGCTCGGCGGAGTCGTCTTCATACACACCGGCGTAGAAGAGTGCCGCAACCCCTGCGGCGGTGCGTGGCCACAAACTCCCTCCGGCCTCTTTCATGTATCGAAATCCGCCGTCGCTGTTTTGGCACGCACGAACATAGCGGACCGCCGCATCGATGGTCTCTTTCGGAACCTTCAACCCAGCGTTTCGAGCACTTCGAAGCGCCATGACTTCACAGATCGTCACTGAAATGTCTGCGTCGTAGGGCACGGGGTTGTAGCGCCATCCGCCTTGATCGTTCTGACAATTCACGATGAGTTGCACCGCGCGCGCCAACGCGTCACGCACTCGCTCATCCGAACGATTCATGCCATGGATCTCTCCCAGGAAGAGTGTGGCAAATCCATGTCCGTACATGGGGCCGCTCGAGTCATCGCTGGCGATGAGCCCGGTTTCGCTGCAGTTCGACAACACGAAATCCAACACCCGTTGCACAACCTCGCCATAGGTGCCGCGGCCTGGCACGCTTCCTTGCGCCATGAATGCGATGGCTCCAAGCGCACTGATACCGGCGTGGTGCGCTAATCGCCCTCGACCCAAACTTCCATCCTGATTCTGCACCGTCTTGAGATACTCAAGCCCCCTTCGAATTGCCTCTTCGAGTTCGGGGGTGATTTCGTCTTCGATTGGTGCGTTTTCCGCACCACGAGACTGCGTCGTTGCCGGTGTGGATTGTGGGGTTGTGATGGCGGGAGGCACGATTGGTGTTCGTATTGGTGCATCTTGCGCAAAGCAAGCAACCCCGACGCCGAACAAGATTGGCAGCAGGAGGCGCGCAACCGCCGGTTGTGCTGTCCGACCAAGCATCATCGCGACGCCTCTTCGGCAAGTCGTTGGTAATACTCGCGCGTCAATCTCTCATAGGGCACCGAGACATGATCGCGACGACCTTGGAGAAGAAGTTCGCGCACGCGACGCGGAAGTCGTCCCCACTCAATGCGAGCCTCGCGCAACTCGGCGCCCGCGTTCCCTTGTTCAAACGGCGCGGGAGAGTCGGATGTGCTTCCGTCTTGTGTGGTGCTGCGCTCTTTGGTCGATTGTTCAGACTGCTCACGGGGCTTCGAATCACTGGGCTCACTCTTCCCCTCGCTTGGATCACCATTCTCACCCTTGGACTGCTTGGATTGCGAAGAGCTCGAACTAGAACTTGAAGACTGTTGTTGTTGCTGACGGGCCGATGCAATGAGCGCGTCAAGCGCCTTGAGTGCTGCCTCTTGTGCTCGTTGAGTTCCCAGCCCAGTATCTTGCGCGTCCTGCAGTCGCGCCCGACTTGTTTTCATTTCTGTAAGCGCGCGCTGCATGAGGTCAGCCAGAGTTGGCTGCCCTGAGAGCGCGCGATCGACGGCGCCCTCGCGCTTTTCGCTGGCGATTTCGTCAGCGCCACGAGAACCACCGCGATCCTCTTCTGGAATCCCCAAGATGTCATCGAGTGATCGCGCGGCAGCCTTCGAACCATCGTTCGCTTTCGGTGGCGTGGGTATAGACGACGGCGCGTTCTGAGGCACAAACAGCAGTGTGCAAACAAGGGGCGTCAAAACGGAGTGCGGCATAAGGAAAACGCTCAGGCTTGAAGTTTCTGCTTCTGTCTATTGCATCGTCTCAGAATCTGGTTCGTTGCAGGAATGTGCCCAATTCGGAGAAGAAGTTGCTCATCGACGACCCCCGCGTCGCCGCCGAGCCCATGGTTGGTCGGGATCTGTTTCATCATCGAAGAACAAGAGGAAGTCAATCGCACTCGCCTCGCCACCACTAATTCCACGATCACCCCCTCCAGCGAAGAGTGCAATCACGATGCCCACAGCAATCGCGCTCACAATGAGCAAACCACAACCCACGATCGCGAAAGTTGAAATCACGCCAGCCATCGCAGCTCCTGTTTTCGCGCGCGTGCCTGTTGCCGCGAAGGCGTGGTTGGAGGACTCGCCTCCGGTGTGGTAGTTGGTTTTTGATCAGTGGGTGTCGCTTTGGACTTCTCCATACTGTTGGCGATCGCTTCCGTGAGTTCCACGATTCGTGCCTGTCGTTCGGCTAGCGCCGCGCGTTGGGCGATGAGGCTGTCCTCGGCAAGCCCTCTCTCCCGCGCTGACTCCAGTTGCAGTGTTCGTTGGAACAGTTGCCGCTGCATTTGTCGGAGAAGTTTGAGTTCGGCGAGGGGTGGAATCGGTTCACTAGACGGAGCGCTCCCGCCACCTCCACCCGTCTCTCCTTGTGGGGGTTGCCGCTCCGTGAATGGATCCTCGTCTTCATCCTCTCCAAGGGCGGTGATGAGGTCGGCGAGCCCTTGCGCGCCGTCGGTTTGGGCCACCACTGCCTCCGCCGATTCCGCGCGATTCAAAGTTTCCACTGCGCGACCAAGGAATTGATCAATGTCTTTGTGCACATCGGTAAACGCAGGGCTCTTGGAGATCGATTCTTCGTCGCTGAGCAACCCAGAGATTGCATCGCGCACCTCGCCTTGCGTCAATGCAAGCCGCCTCAGTTCCAATTGCTCGCGACGAGTTGGAGTGGTGCCCGTGGAATCCGCGATCTTTTGAGTCAGCGCCTTCAGTGCCAACTCTTGTTCAAGGAGACTACGGTACTTCTCCAGCAACTCCTCGCGCTTCTCAGTCGCCGCGTCCTGCTGCGCGCGCTCTTTGGCGTCTTCCGCGAGCGAAAGCGCCTCGTGCAAACTGACGATCGCACTCTCGCCAGCAGCGATTGCATCCACGACCACTGGTTCCTCGCGCCGGAGCAGACTAGACGCAGTGGAAAGGCTTTCCGCCGCGCGCTCAAGTGGCGCAGCAACTCTCGACGCGGCGCGACCCGCCCCCCGTGCGTCACTCGCGAGTCCACGGGTGTTCTGAGAAACCTGCCCAATCGCGCGAGCATGCAACTCGGCATCTTGCGCCCTTGTGAACTGCGGAAGCAGCCGCTCGGTCTGCTCAATAATTCGCTGCACGCTCTCCACCAACGATTCGAGAACCCGTGCAAGCTCTTCTGCACGGATCTTGCCGACATCCTTGAGTGCTTGTTCCGCGCGGGCGAGTGCTTGCGCTGCATTGCGCTCTGAGGCGCCAGCCTGCGCAAGTTGGTTGGACTTTGTGGCTTCCGACGCCTGCTCCATCGCTTCGCGCGCTCGTCCTTCCTTCGCAGCGGTAGCCGCTTGTTCGAGAGCACGCGCGAGCGCTGGATCAAGGTCTTTGGTTGCCTCTTGTCGCGTTCGAAGTTCGTCGACAAGTGCGTCTGTGTCATTGGCCGCGTCTTGTTGTTCAGACGCAAGCTCGTCGAGTGCCGCGCGCTCTTCAGCGGGAAGTTCGTCCCGCGCCTGTGCATGGGTTCGCTGCGCCAGTGCATCCGTCTTGCGTATCAAGGATTCGATTCGCTCGCGCAATTCTTCAATGTGCCTCTTCGAGAGCCACGAATCTGCGTCACGATCGAGGAGCGCGATCAAGCCCTCAAGGTCTGCGCGAACTTGTTCTTGAGACTTTGATGCCTGAGATTTCGCAGTCGTGGCGATCGTGTCACTTGACTCCGGATTCTCAGACTCCATGATTTGCTCTGTGGCATCAGAGCTCGCAATCGCGGCCTCTTCGCTCATCGCACTGGCTTCCTGCGCGAGCCGCGACAACTCTCCATCACCTTGCCGGTTCCGCTCCAACCGCCTCGCGACTGCGTTGAGTGCCAACGCGTGGCGCGCCAGCGCTTCCCCCACTTCTGCCTGCGCTTGTGCGAGCGGCTTCTCATCGGTCGTACGAAGAGCGCCACTGAGCCGCTCTTGTGCCCGAGCCTGAAGTGCGTCCGTCCGTGTTGCATCCCGCCGAACATTGGCGATTGCTGTTCGAACTTGCTGCTCAAACTCCTCCGCGCCGACAATCCGGAGCGCCCTTGGTGCGCTTTGAGTTCGAGTGTGCTGGGCCCCAGGCAACTCAAAGATGTCCTCGGCGACGGCGCGTACAAGAATTGTGTCGCCTGGTTTCACTGAGAACGAAGAGAGGGTAAGCGTGCGAGATTCCTCAGCGAGAACCCCACTCACCTCAACGACATCTTCCCGCACCGACTCCGGCTCGGCTGCATCATGAGTGCTTGCACGACGGACTGAAAACTCGAATCCCGCGCGCGAAAGTCCAAAGTCGTCACGCAGTTCGCCCCGCAGTGGAACGACAGCATCGACCACAAACGACTCATCGTGCGACGGATCAACGACCGCAGCTGTAGGCACTCGATCGAGAATCGTATCGAACACAAACCCAATTTCAGCACGATTTTCGATCCCATAGTGGTCATGGAGCTTGACATGAATCTTCGAGGCTCCTGCCGCGATTCCATCGATGGTGACGTTGGTTGGGGCCTCATCCGAAACCTGAACTGTTCCGTCGAAACCCTCTGACCCCGCAATTGACACTTCGGCGATGACATTCAGTTGGGCAGTGATGCGCACTGCACTGCCTTCAAGCACGGGATCGAGCACAACCGCGCGCGCGTCAGTCCCGTCACCGAGTGGTTGTGAAATCGGATCGACGGAAATGTTGTGATTCTGAAGATAGGCGGGAGGCTCGGCGATAAAGCTCGCTTGCACAAGCGCGGGAGAGTCCACAATCGAAATGTGAGTCTCAAGACTCTCGTTGTCAGAAGATCGGAAAACAACCTCCATCTCCTCGCCATCGACCTCCATAAGTCTCTCGTAAACGCCGTTTGGCTGCCGTGCGAGCAACACCTCATCCCAATCTCCCCAAGTCGCATCTGCGGTGTGCTTCACACGAAACGCTGCCCAAACTCGCTCGTGTTCTCCATCGCCGCGAATCAACGCTGCTCGAAGGGGTAATGGAATACCTCGCGCGTGCACGACGGCCCCTCCAAGTAATGAGTGCACTTCGGTTCGAGCTGGCCACCGCGCGCCACTCCAAGGAGAAAGAAGTCGAGTCACTCCGATCCCGAAGAGGTCGGGACTCCATGCCAGAAACGAGATGCAAACACCTGTGGTGGCGAAGAGTGTGCACGCCCGTCGCAGTGATGGGCCATACCGCAGGGTGGATCGAAATGGCGAGGTGGTTGCACCCTCAATGAATCGAGTGACCCGTGCCACGAGGCGTTGCGCGAGTTGCGATTCGAGCGCCGCTTCGTCGCTGTGCGATGCACTCCTTTGTTGTGCAGCTGAAGAGAACTCAACCGCGCTCGCAAGGAGATTGCGAAGTTGTGGTTCCCGTTGCTCGATTCGGAACGCGATATCAAGCGTCGTGGGACGAAACCGAAACGCGGGAAGCACACGACGTCGCGTCAGTTGCCACGCAACCGTGGTCAACATCACCAACATTCCCGCACGCACGGCGCTCGGGAATCTGAGCCACCAATCCAACAACACACATCCAGTGGCGAATGCAAGCACGACACCCACCACAAGTGCTCCTTCTCCTGCAATCAAGAGAAGCCTCGCGCGACGCGCAATGTGTTGGAGTTGTGAGAGTGAGTGTTGCATGCAATCAACGAACTCTGCCTGTCAAGCAAGCCTTGAGAGCCGGCGACCAGTCCACTCCAGTATTGGAAGTGTGAGAAGCAAGATCAAGAAGAGGGGGGTATCCCACAATCGTTCAAAAAC
>SXGS01402817.1_pt1 | contig 74720 bp, 53 predicted proteins | sample 3174681 | NCBI WGS metagenome assembly SXGS01 (sample SAMN11356861, study PRJNA531348) | freshwater metagenome | isolation source: freshwater sample F1-80 | place: China: Fuxian Lake, Yuxi | collected 2017-12-25
CATCTCGTCCTTGTTGCGTTCATCGGTGAGAAAGGTCGGGTGCAGATTGCCGTCGCCCATGTGGCCGAAGGTGCCGACGCGCAGGCGGTGTTTCTGGGCGGTGAGAGCGACGAAGCGCACCATGCGCGCGAGTTCGCTGCGCGGCACGGTGGCATCCTCGAGGATGATGGTGGGTGCTAGGCGCGCGAGTGCGCTGAAGGCGCTGCGCCGCGCGGTGGCGAGGCTGGCGGCCTCGGTGTCGTCCTTTGCGACGCGCACCTGCATGGCACCATTTTGGCGCGCGAGCGCTTCCATTTTCGCCGCTTCCTCCGCGACGGCGGCGGGGTGGCCGTCGGTCTCCATGAGCAGCAGCGCCTCGCAATCGAGCGGCAGGCCGACCTTCGCGAAGTCCTCCACGCAATGGATTGTCGTACGATCAAGGAACTCGAGCGTGCAGGGGATGATTTGCGCGGCGATGATGTCGCTGACGGTCTGCGCGGCCTTGTCCATCGCATCAAACGTGGCGACCATCGTCTTCTTCGCCGCCGGTTTTGGGATCAGCTTCAGCAAAACTTTGGTGATGACGCCCAGCGTGCCTTCGCTGCCGATGAAGAGATCGCGCAGCGAGTAGCCGGCCACGTCCTTCACGCACTTGTTGCCCGTCCACAAAATCTCGCCGTCGGGCAGCACGATTTCGAGGCCCATCACGTAGTTGCGCGTGATGCCGTATTTGAGCCCGCGCAGGCCGCCGGAGTTCTCCGCGACGTTGCCGCCGATGGTGGAGATTTTCATCGAGCCGGGATCGGGCGGATAAAAAAGCCCCACGGCCGCCGCGGCTTCGAAAACTTGAAGGGTCGTCACGCCCGGCTCGACGAGCATCGTGAGGTTGGCGCGGTCCACTTCGAGGATCTTTCCCATCTTCACCGTGCAGAGCACGATGCAGTCGGGCGCGGGCACGCTGCCGCCGGAGAGGCCCGTGCCGGAGCCGCGCGTGATGACGGGCGTGCGGTTTTCGTTGGCCAGCTTCAGCACGGCGGCGACTTCCTCGGTGGACTGAGTGAAGACGATGCAGCCGGGCATCTGCTGCAGCGCCGCGGTGCCGTCGAACGAGTACGCAATCAGATCTTCGCGCGAGGTGAGCACGTTTTCCGCGCTCACGATGCGTTGGAGTTCTTCCAGCAGTCCCTTCGCCACCGGCATAGCGGGCCGCAGCTTGGGGAACACAGGCGCGAGGGTCAAGCACCGCAGGCCCCCGCTGCGCGCAGGAAAACAGGTGGCAGACTGCCGGATGTGGCGGTAGGATGTCCCTCGTCTTATGGGTAGACTAGGATGCACGGTGCGCGGCGTTGCCCTCGTGGCGGTCGTCTGTCTCCAATCGCAGTTGTGCGCCGCGGAGATTGCGCCGGCCGATGCGGAGTTTTTTGAAAAGCAGGTGAGGCCGTTGCTCTCCGCCAAGTGCTTTCAATGCCACAGCGCCAAGGCCGAAAAGCTGAAGGCGGGTTTGCGGGTGGATTCGCGCCACGCCCTGCTCATGGGAGGCGACAACGGACCTGCGATTGTCCCCGGCGACCCCGAAGCCAGCCGCCTCATTCGCGCCGTGCGGTATGAGGACATCAAACTTCAGATGCCGCCCAAGGCGCGTTTGGCGCCCGCCGAGGTATCGGTGCTGACCGAGTGGATTGCGCGTGGTGCTCTCTGGCCCGGAGGAGAGGCCACACCTGCCGCGGCCGGCTCGGTGTTTAATCTTGAGCAGCGCAAGGCCGCGCATTGGGCCTGGCGCCCGGTGCGCCCCACGACCCCGCCGCAGGTTCGCCAAAAGGAATGGCCTCGCACGCCGGTGGACGCCTTTATTCTGGCTGGATTGGAGCAGCGCCAGATCGCCCCGGCCCCCCGCGCCGAGAAGCGCGCTCTGCTGCGCCGCGCGAACTTCGACTTGATTGGCTTGCCGCCGACTCCGGCCGAGGTGGAGGCGTTTCTCGCCGACGAATCTCCCGACGCATTTGCCCGCGTGGTCGACCGTCTGCTTGCCTCGCCGCACTTTGGAGAGCGCTGGGCACGCCACTGGCTGGACTTGGTGCGCTACGCCGAAACGTTCGGGCACGAGTTTGACTATCCCAATCAGGATGCGTGGCGCTACCGCGACTACGTCATCCGCGCGTTCAACGAGGATCTCCCCTTCGACCGGTTCGCTGCCGAACAGATTGCCGGCGACCTGCTCGATCCACGGCCCGCCACCGCCGGCGCATGGAACGAGGCCCGGCTGGCCACGGCCTTCTGGTGGCTGGGCGCGCAATGCCACTCGCCGGTGGACATCCGCGCCTATCAGGCCGACCTCATCGACAATCAGCTCGATGTCATGGGCAAGGCATTTCAAGGCATGACGATTGCCTGCGCGCGCTGTCATGACCACAAGTTTGACGCCATCAGCACGCACGACTACTACGCGCTCTACGGCATGCTGGAGAGCAGCAGCTTTTCGCACGGCGCCATCGACATGGCCGAGACCTTTTCGCGCCCTGAAAAAGCGCTGAGGCCGCTTCAGGCTCGACTGCGCACCCTGCTTGGAGCGCGGTGGGAAATGGAAGCGGCCCTGCTGCCACGCTATCTTTTGGGCGCCCACGAGGTGATGGCCAAGCGCGCCGATGCCGCCACCGTCGCCCATGCCGGGCAATTGGATGCCGAGCGACTGGGGCGATGGGTGAAGGTGATTGAAGGCGCGCTCAAGCCCGACCATCCGCTTCATGCGTGGCGCGAGCTGGCGGGCGCTCCCAATCCCGCCGCACGATGGCGCGAACTGGCCACGCCACCGCCAACCCCTTCCCAACCTCCGGGCGCCGGAGCGCCGCGCCGTGTCGCAGACGCGAGCGCCAACGGCGGCGCGGGTTGGTTTGCTGATGGCGCGGCCTTCGCAGGCGGCCTCAGTCGTCCGGGCGACCTGTCGGTGACGGAGGCGGGCCTGCGATTGGTCGAGCCTGGCTGGTGGCACAGCGGCCTTCTCGCGCCGCGGTTTCAGGGAACCCTGCGCTCGCCCACCTTCGAATTGGGCATGCCCTACCTGCACTGTCTGGTGGCCGGCAAAGATGCGCGGCTTAACGTGGTGATCGACAATTTCAAAATCATACGCAGCCCCATCTACGGCGAACTTTCGCGTGGGCTGGGACGCGAGACTCCGCATTGGATCTCGATCAACTTGGCGCAGTGGCAGGGACATCAGTGCTATGTGGAAATCGCCGACTTGAGCACGGCCGACCCCGGCGGCAGCAGTTCCAAGCCCGAGGGTTTTGGAGCGATGCGGCAGGTCTGGTTGTCGCCCCACGGGCAGCCCCCTGCGGTGGATGCACTGCCGGCTGCGGCCGAAATGTTCCCCAACTCCGAGGTGGCCGACCGCGCGGCTGCTGCGGCGCGCTACGGCGAATTGGCGTTGAAATCGGCGCAGGCATGGCGGGCGGGCCACCCTCTGAGCGCCGCGGGCGAACGGCTCATCTCGGTGCTCTCGCGCGAGGGACTTCTGCCCGCAGCGGCGCCACAGGCCCAAGGCTGGGCCGACACGCTCACCGAATATCACCGTGTCGCCGCGGCGGTGCCCGCGCCCATCACCACCCCGGTCATCCTCGAAGGCACGCCCCGCAATGAGCGCCTCTTCATCCGGGGCAACCACGGCACTCTGGGCGCCGAGGTGCCGCGCGCCTACCTCACGGCGCTGCGCAACGGGCCCGCGGTCGCGTCGACCGGCACCGGGCGGCTGGCATTGGCGCGGCAAATTGCCAGTGCCGATAACCCGCTCACGGCGCGGGTGTACGTCAATCGCCTCTGGCACCATCTTTTTGGCCGGGGCCTAGTGCCCAGCGTGGATAATTTTGGCGCTCTGGGCGAGGCGCCCACGCACCCCGAGTTGCTCGACTGGCTTGCCGCGCGGCTGGTGCAGCAAGGATGGTCCACCAAGAAGCTGCTGCGCGAGCTCGTGCTTTCGCAGACCTACCAGATGGCCAGTCGTGCTGCCACGCCCGCGGCCGATCAGGCGGATCCAGCCAACGCCCTCCTGCATCGCGCGCGAGTGCGCCGGTTGGAAGGCGAGGCGATCCGCGACGCGGTGCTGATGGTTTCCGGAAGGCTCGATCGCGCACGGCACGGCCCGCCCGTGCCGGTGCATCTCACCTCCTTCATGGAAGGCCGTGGACGTCCCGGCGCCAGCGGGCCGGTGGATGGCGCAGGCCGGCGCAGCGTGTATCTGGAATTGCGCCGCAATTTTCTGCCGCCCATGTTGCTGGTGTTTGATATGCCCCTGCCGCACACCAGCGCCGGGCAGCGCACCGTCTCCAATGTGCCCGCGCAATCGCTCATGCTGATGAACGATCCCTTCGTCGTGCAACAGGCCGGGCTCTGGGCGCGGCGCTTGATGACCCTTCCTGCCGCAGGACGCATCACGGAAGCCTATCTAAGTGCGCTGGGCCGGGAACCCACTGCCGACGAACGCAAGTCGGCCGAGGCATTCCTCGCCGCGCAGGCGCACGAACATCAGGAGCCCGTTCCGGGAGAACGCGCCTGGGCCGACCTGTGCCATGTGATATTGAACCTCAAGGAATTCATCTATATTCTTTGACGACGCACACCGCGCAGGATGAAATGCGAGCCATGAACGGCCCCGAACTTAAGTTGAGCTCTCAGATGGCCCGGAAACTCCGGGCGGTGGCGCTGCTGTTCTGGGCCGCCTCAACGTGGGGCGTGGCGGCGCCGGGCGCGGAGGAGACGGCCTTTTTTGAAAAACGCATCCGCCCGCTGCTCTCCGAACATTGTCTGGATTGCCACGGTGCCACCAAGCAGAAGGGCGGGCTGCGGCTGGATTGGCGCGGGGGATGGGAGAAAGGGGGCGCGTCGGGCCCGGTCGTGGTTCCCGGCAAACCCGACGACAGCCTGCTCGTTCGCGGCGTGCGCTACTGGGACAAGGAATTCCAGATGCCGCCCTCTGGTCGTCTGTCCCCAGCGCAAGTGGCCGACCTTGTGGAGTGGGTGCGAATGGGGGCGGCCGATCCCCGCTCGGAGGCGCCGGCCGGCGGCACCCGGCCGCAGTCGGTGCCTGCTCGCAGCGCGGAGTTTGAGCAGCGCCGCAAGCACTGGGCTTTCCAGCCGGTGAAGGATGGTCCGCCGCCCAAGGTTCGCGACGGCGCTTGGCCGCGCACCAACGTGGATGCGTTTTTGCTGGCGCGCATGGAGCAGGGGGGTGTAAGGCCCGGACCCGAAGCCGACCGGCGCACGCTCATCCGAAGAGCCACCTTCGACCTCATTGGGCTGCCGCCTTCGCCCGAGGAAGTGGAGGCGTTTCTCAAGGACACGGCGCCGGGCGCGTTCGCACGGGTGGTGGATCGGCTTCTGGATTCGCGGCACTACGGCGAGCGCTGGGGCCGCCACTGGCTGGATCTGGCGCGTTATGCCGACTCGGCGGGCAACACCGCCGACTATCCCATTCCACAGGCGTACAAGTACCGCGACTACGTGATCGGCGCCTTCAACGCCGACAAGCCCTACGATCAGTTTATCCGCGAACAGCTCGCCGGCGATCTGCTGCAGGCTGCGCAAGCCACCTACAATCCCGAACTGACGGTGGCCACGGGCTATCTGGCCAGCATTCGCCAGTTTGGTTTCAAGGGGGTCGCACACCTCTCCATCGAGGACGCCATCGAAAACACCGGGCGCACATTTCTGGGGCTGTCGGTCAATTGCGCGCGCTGCCACGACCACAAATTTGACCCCATCACGAGCGACGACTACTACGCGCTCTACGGCTTCTTCGGCAGCACCACCTTTCCGCATCCGGGCAGCGAGGAGAACCAGCGCCCCAAAGATCTGGTGCCGTTGCTTTCCAAGGAGGGGATCGCGCAGGCCGACACGGTGCGCAAGCAGCAGCTTGCGGCGCTGGAGGCGCGGCTAAAGCAGGCCGAAGCCGCCAAGGCGGCCGCCGACGCGCTGCCCGTGAGCCCTGAAAAGAAGGCGAAGGTGGACGCCGCCGCCAAGGCCGTGGCCGCCGCCAAGGCGGAGCACAAGCAGGCCTCGGACACCGCCCCCTACGAGCTGGCCTACGCCGTTTCAGAGGGCAAGCCCGGCCACGCGCGTTTTCAAGTGCGCGGCGACCCATCCCGGCTGGGCGTCGAAGTGCCCCGCCGCTTTGTTGAGGTGCTCGGTGGCCACACGTTGCCCAAGGACTGCGCCAACAGCGGCAGGCTCGATCTGGCGAAATGGATTGCCGATCCGGCCAATCCACTGACGGCGCGCGTCATGGTCAACCGGATTTGGCAGCACCACTTTGGTCGCGGGCTAGTGGCCACGCCCAGCGACTTTGGCTTGCGCGGACAGCCGCCGACGCACCCCGAGCTTCTGGATTTTCTGGCCAGGCGGTTTGTCGAGAGTGGCTGGTCGATCAAGGCGATGCACCGGCTCATCCTTAGCTCGCGCGCATGGCAGGCCGCCAGCACGGCCGCCGACGCCCCGGGCGAGGCGATGTTCGCCTCCAACAGCGCGCGCGATCCGCACAATGCGCTTCTGTGGCGCGCCGAACGCCGGCGGCTCGACGCCGAGTCCATTCGCGACGCGTTGCTGGTGGCGGCCGGCAATCTGGAGCGCCAGCCGCCGGGCAAGCATCCCTTCCCGCCGGTGCACACGTGGGGTTTCACGCAGCACAATCAGTTCTTCGCGCTCTACGAGACCCCCCACCGCACGGTCTACCAGATGCAGCAGCGCTTGCGGAAGCATCCGTTCCTGGCCCTCTTTGACGGCGCCGACCCCAACGCCCCCACCGCGGCGCGCGAGCCCAGCACGACGCCGCTCCAGTCGCTCTTTATGATGAACGACAAGTTGGTGCATGAGCAGGCCGCGCTGTTCGCCGCGCGCGTGCAGCAGGGCACGGCCGACCCCGCGCGGCAGGTTGAGCGCGCCTTCCAGATTTTGTATGGGCGTGCGCCTCAGCCCGACGAGTCGCAAGCCGCCGCGGAGTTTCTAAAAACGGCCGGCGCACGGCTGGCCCAGAGTCCGTCGCCCGCGTCCCAAGCGTGGGCAAGCCTGAGCCGCGCATTGCTGGGCGCCAACGAGTTTCTCTACGTGGATTGATCTGCACCATGAACCGCCGCGCCGCACTCCAGTCGCTCGCAGGCAACTCACTGCTCCTGCCCGGCATGCTCTGCGAACTCTTGGGAGAGGACGCCCGCGGCGCTGGAACGGCCGCGCCCGCCTTGACGGACCCGCTGGCGCCGCAGCGACCGCATTTCGTGCCGAAGGCAAAGCGCGTCATCTACCTGCACATGAGTGGCGGCGTGTCGCACGTGGACTCGTGGGACTACAAGCCGCGCCTCGTTGCCGACCACAACCAGCCCTATCAGGTTCCCCGGAAGATGCTGGAGGCTTTTGCCGAGAACAACCGCAGCCCGGTGAAGTTTTACAAAAAGCCCGTGTGGGATTTTAAGCCCCGCGGGCAGTCGGGACTGTGGATCAGCGAGCTTTTTCCCAAGACGGCCGAGTGCGCGGACGACCTGTGCCTCATCCGCTCGATGTACAACGACCATGCCGACCACGCGCAGGCCACGCTCGGCATTCACACCGGCTCGGTCAATTTCACGCGGCCGAGCATGGGCTCGTGGGTGAGCTACGGGCTGGGCACCCAGAACGCCAACCTGCCCAGCTTCATGGTCATCGCGCCGGTGCTGCCCTACTCGGGCGCGCAGGTGTGGGCGTCGGATTTTCTGCCTGGCTGCCATCAGGGCACGCATGTCGTGCCCGGGCCAAACCCGGTGCCCAACATCCAGCGACGCCTGCCCGACGCGGAGTTGCAGGCGATGGAGCTGGGGCTCTCGGCAGCCTTGAATCGGCGGCATTTGCTTGCGCGCGGCAACGACCCGCAGCTGGCGGCGCGCATCCGCGCGTTTGAAACCGCCTTTGGCATGCAGGCCGCCGCGCCTGAGGCGTTCGATCTTTCAAAGGAGTCTGATGCCACCCACCGGCTTTACGGTCTGGAGCGCGGCAGCACGAAGGGCTTCGCGTGGCAGTGCCTCATGGCCCGGCGACTGGCCGAGCGCGGCGTGCGGTTTATTGAGCTCATCGACACCGGTGCGTCGGGCAACTGGGATTCGCACGGCGATGTTGGCGGCGACCACGGACGGCTGGCCCGGAATGTGGACGGGCCCATCGCCGCGCTGCTCAAGGACCTCAAGGGCCGCGGGATGCTCTCCGACACGCTGGTGGTCTGGGGCACCGAATTTGGGCGCACGCCCTTTAACACCGCCAAGGACGCGAAGGGCCGCGAGCATCACGCGCAGGCGTTCACCTGCTGGATGGCAGGCGGCGGCGTCAAGGGTGGCATCAGTTACGGCGAGACCGATGAGTACGGCAACGCAGTCGCCGTCAACGGCGTCCACGTCCACGATTTCCACGCCACCCTGCTGCACTTGCTGGGGCTGGATCACACGCGGCTGACCTACCGACACGCTGGGCGCGATTTCCGCCTCACCGACGTGCAGGGCAATGTCGTGCAGGACATCCTCGCCTGAGGGATGAGCGCCGCGCGGCCAATCCTCCTCTCGTTGGCAATCGCCGCGGCGCTGACGCCGCAACCCGCCGGTGCCGCGCCTAGCGATGCGGAGTTTTTTGAAAGCAAGATCCGGCCGCTGCTCACCGCCCACTGCATGGAGTGCCACGGCGAGGAAAAGCAGAAGGGGGGATTGCGGCTGGATTCGCGTGCCGGTTGGACGAAGGGCGGCGAGAGCGGCCCGGCGCTGGTTCCCGGAAACGTGCAAGCCAGCCTGCTCCTCAAGGCCGTGCATTACCTCGACCCCAACCTGCAAATGCCGCCCAAGCGCCGGCTGTCCGACGCTCAGGTCGGGGACTTGGAGCAATGGGTGCGGCGCGGCGCGCCCGATCCGCGCGCGGAGGCCACGACCACGCGTCCCAAGCAGACGGGCTTGACCCTTGAGCAAGGTCGCAAGTTCTGGTCGTACCTGCCGGTGAAGGCGCAGTCCGTCCCGGCGGTGAAGGATGCGACGTGGCCGCGCGGCGAGGTGGATCGGTTTCTCCTCACCCGGATGGAGACGCGATCGGTGCGGCCCTCGGGCGATGCCGACCGCGCCACCCTGGCGCGCCGGGTGTTTTACGATCTGACCGGCCTGCCACCCACGCCAGAGCAGCTGGCGGCCTTTGTGGACGACCCCGCGCCCGACGCCTACCCGCGGCTGGTGGATTCGCTTCTGGCCAGCCCCCAATTCGGCGAGCGCTGGGGGCGCCACTGGCTGGACGTGGCCCGTTATGCGGAGTCGCTCACGCTGCGCGGATTCATCCTCAAGGACGCGTGGCGCTACCGCGACTACGTGATTGATGCCTTCAACGACGACCGGCCCTACGACCAGTTTGTCCGTGAGCAAATTGCCGGTGACCTGCTGCCGCACACCACGCGAGCGCAGCGCGAGCGGCAGATGGTGGCCACCACCTTCCTGGCGCTGGGCAACACGAACCTGGAGGAGCAGGACAAGCAGCAGCTGGTGATGGATGTGGTAGATGAGCAGCTCGACACGCTGGGCAAAACCTTTCTGGCGCAGACCATCGGCTGCGCCCGCTGTCACGACCACAAGTTTGATCCCATCCCCACGGCCGACTACTACGCGCTCGCCGGCATCCTCAAAAACACGCGCACGCTGGAGCATTCCAATGTCTCCAAATGGATCGAGGTGCCCCTGCCGGTCGATCCCTCTGAGGAAAAGGTGTTAAAGGACCACGACGCGGCCGTGGCGGTCTTGCAGGCGCGCATCAAGGCAGCGCGCGACCGGGAGAAGGTGGCGGCAAAACCCACGCCACGCACCGGCGGCGCGCTGGATCCGGCGACGCTCCCGGGTGTCGTGGTGGACGACACCCAGGCCAAGCGCGTGGGGGATTGGACGGCGTCGCGGTTTTCGGGGCGCTTCATCGGCGAGGGCTATTTGCACGATGGCGCCGCCGGCAAGGGAAAGCGCACGCTCACCTTCCTGCCGGAACTGCCCCACGCCGGCCGCTACGAGGTGCGGCTGGCCTACGTGCCCGGCCGCAACCGTGCGGCGGCCGTGCCGGTGACTGTGTTCAGCGCCGATGGCGAAAAGCTCCTCACCATCAATCAGCAGGAGGATCCGCCCTTGGACGGCCGGTTCATCATTCTGGGCGTGTTCCGTTTCGAACTCAACGGGCAGGGCTTTGTCATCGTGTCCAACGACAGCGAGGGACACGTGGTGGCCGACGCGGTGCAGTTCCTGCCGGTGGATGTGAAGGACACACCCGCCAAGCCGGCCGTCGGCGCGAGCCCGGCGCCGCCCGCCCGGGCGGGGGCGGATCCCACGGCAGAGATCAAGGCGCTCGAGGCGGAGCTCAAGCAGCTCCAGTCGCGGGGGCCCCAGCGCCCCACCTGCCTCTCGGTGCGCGAGGAGGAGAAAATTGCCGACGCCCGCGTGCACGTGCGCGGCAGCGTCCACAACCTGGGCGCGCTGGTGCCGCGCGGTTTTCTGCAGGTCGCCAGCGCGGGCCCTGCGGCTTCCCTTCCCGCCGGACAGAGCGGCCGTCTTGAGCTGGCGCAATGGATGACGCGCAACGACAACCCGCTCACGGCGCGCGTCATGGTGAACCGCACGTGGCATTGGATTTTCGGAGCGGGACTGGTGCGCACGACAGACAACTTTGGCACCACCGGCGAGCGGCCCTCGCATCCCGAACTGCTCGACCACCTTGCCGCCCGCTTCATGCAGCAGGGCTGGTCGGTGAAGAAACTCGTGCGCGAACTGGTGATGAGCCGCGCCTATCAGCTCTCCAGCGCCGCTGCGCCCGCGTTGCTTCGCGCCGATCCGGAGAACCGGCTTTTCGCCCGTGCCAGCCGCCGCCGGCTGGACGCCGAGTCCCTCCGCGACACGCTGCTGCTCCTGGGCGGCAACCTCGCGGGGCAGCGTGGCGGGCCCACCCTGCGCCCCGACACCGCCGCCGACTACGCCTATCGGCATGACGACACGCGCCGCAGCGTGTACGCGCCCGTGCTTCGCAACGCGCTGCCCGATTTGTTCGAGGTGTTTGACTTCGCCGACCCCAGCGTGGCCACGGGCGCGCGCAACACCAGCACCGCATCCACGCAGGCGCTGTTCATGCTTAATCATCCCTTCGTGCGGCAGCAGGCGGCCGCGGCGGCGGGGCGAACGTTGGGGCTGCCGGCTGCAGATTCGGCGCAGCGCGTGCGGCGGGCATGGCTTGCGGCGCTGGCGCGCGAGCCTTCCAAGGCCGAAGCGGCGCTCGCCGCCAGGCGACTGGCGGAAGCCGGCGCGGACCCCGCCCAGTTGCGCGAGGCGTGGACACAAATCTGGCACGCGCTTGTTGCCAGTGTGGACTTCCGTCACGTCAATTAATCCCCAGAACTCCTCTCCCCAAAATGCGGCTGGCGGTGCGGCTGCGCGCATGATTAGAATGCACCCCAATGAGCAAGGATCGCCATCGGGTCTTCGCGCCAGTGCTCTGGACGCGCCGCGGGGCGCTTGAGGCGGCCGCCTGCGGATTTGGTTCGATGGCACTCTCGGGCTTGGCGGCGGAACCGGCGGGGGCGATGGCGCATCCGCTGGAGCCCAAGCGGCCGCATCACCCGGCGCGCGCCAAGCGCGTCATCTTCCTCTTCATGCAGGGCGGTGTGAGCCACGTGGATTCCTTTGACCACAAGCCGCTGCTGACGGAGCGCGACGGGCAGATGTTTGACTTTGACGACGCGCGCAAAATCGCCAACTCCGGCAAGCGTGAGGCGACCTCGCAGCGTGTGATGAAGCCGCTGTGGAAGTTCGGCCGTCACGGCCAGTCGGGCCGGTGGGGCAGCGATCTCTTTCCTGAAATGTGCCGGCACGTGGATGAGATGACGTTCATCCACTCGCTGCGCACCGAGGGCATCGCGCATGGGCCGGCCACGCTGTTTCTGCACTGCGGCGCCACGCAGTTCATCCGCCCCTCGATGGGCTCGTGGGTCACCTACGGCCTGGGCACGGAGAACGAGAACCTCCCGGGCTTCGTGTCCATCAGCCCGTCCAGTGGCAACGGCGGGCCGCGCAATTTTGGCAACGCCTTTCTGCCGGCCATCTATCAGGGCACGGCGCTGGGCAAGGCCGGTGCTCCAGCCGGCGAGGCGGTGATCCGCCACCTCTCCAGTTCGGGGTCGGCGGCGCAGCGGCGGCAATTTGAGCTTTTGCAGGCCCTCAACGCGGAGCAGCTCAAGCGCACGCCGGGCGAGTCGGAGCTGGAGGCCGTGGCCAGTTCGTATGAGCTGGCGTGGCGCATGCAGCATCGCGCGCCCGAGGTGTTTGACCTTTCGGCAGAGTCGGGCGCGACACGGGCGCTCTACGGCATCGGTGATCCCAAGACCGACAATTTTGGCCGCCAATGCCTGCTGGCGCGGCGGCTCTGCGAGTCGGGCGTGCGTTACATTCAGGTGACCTACGGCGACAACTCGGCCAATCCCGCGTGGGATCAGCATTCCAATCTGCCCAAACACAAGGATCACGCGCGGGCGGTGGACAAGCCCATCGCGGGACTGCTGCAGGATCTCAAGGCGCGCGGTCTGCTCGAGGACACCATCGTGTGGTGGGGCGGCGAGTTTGGCCGCACACCTTATGCCGAGAAGAACGGCACCGGGCGCGATCACAACGCCGGCGGCTTCACCGTGTGGCTGGCGGGCGGTGGGCTTCGCAAGGGCCATGCTCATGGCGCGACCGATGAATGGGGCCACAAGGCCGTGGAGGACAAGATGCACATGCACGACCTTCACGCCACCATTCTGCACCTGCTGGGGCTGGACCACGAGCATCTGACCTTCCGCTACAGCGGCCGCAATTTCCGCCTCACCGACGTTCACGGCCGCGTGGTGCGCGAGCTTCTGGCTTAAACCCTGCGACGTGTCATGCTGCGCATTCCGGGAATCCGCATGACGGCCCTCGGGGTACTGGCTGCCGCAGTGGCCCTTGGGATGTGCGCGTGCGCGAATGTACCCGCAGGTGGCGCAGCAACCGCGCCCAAGACTGCGCAGTCTGGTCTCCCGTGGTCATTCCAGCCGCTGCGCGAGATGCCGTCGCCCAAAGTCCGCAACGCGAAGTGGCCGCAAAAGCCCATCGACCCCTTTCTTCTTGCCGCGATGGAACGACAGAGCACGCAGCCCGCTGCGCCTGCTGATGCGCGCACGATCATCCGCCGCCTTCACTTTGATCTCACCGGCCTTGCGCCTACGCCGGAGGAAGTCGAGGCATTTGTCGAAGGGAGTTCCCCGGCCGGCAACCGGCAATCGGCCATCGCCGCCGCCGTGGATCGCCTGCTCTCGTCACCCGCCTACGGCGAACGCTGGGCCCGCTACTGGCTCGACCTCGCGCGCTACGTGGACGAGACCGCCTCGTGGCTGGAGAAGACCACCTCTGCCCACCTCTACCGCGACTGGGTCATCAAGGCGTTTAACGACGACCTGCCCTACGACCAGTTTGTCATGCGGCAGATTGCCACCGACCAGATGGGCCTGCCGCCGCAGGACCGCCACGCGCTGGCCTTCCTCGGCCTCGCGCCGACTTACTGGAAGGAACTCCAGCTTCCGCCCGACATCATCAAGGCCACCGTTGCCGACGAATGGGAGGAGCACGTGGACACCTTGAGCCGCACCTTCCTCGGCCTCACGCTCGCCTGCGCCCGCTGCCACGACCACAAGTCCGATCCCATCACGGCTGCCGACTACTACGCCATTGCGGGCGTCTTCGCGAGTGTGCGCCACGCCGAGGTGCCCACGATGGGCGATGAGTTCTGGCTGCCCGTGAAGAAGGCCCGCGAGTCCGTCGCTGCGCTGGAGAAGGAACGCGATGAGCTCAAGAAGAAAAAGCCCGCACCCGCTGACCTCACCAACCAAGTCGCCGCCATCGATCAGAAAATCGCTGGGCTTAAGACCGGCACGCCGCACTTCAACATGGCCATGGCCACGGCCGTCGAGGATGCCGCGCTTTTCGTCATCCCGGCCGCGAACAACAAGGGCACCGTCCTCGACTTCAAGCCTGGTCAGGCCCGCGACCTCGAGCTCATGAAGCGCGGCGATCCCAACAAGACGGGCGACATCGTCCCCCGCCGCTTCCTCTCCGCCTTCCCCGCCAAGGACGGACAGCCCCGCCGCTTCACCACCGGCAGCGGCCGCCTCGAACTCGCCCAGGCCATCGTGCAGGAAGCCGCGCCGCTCACCGCCCGCGTCATGGTCAACCGCGTTTGGCGGCACCACTTCGGGCGCGGCATCGTGGACACGCCCAGCGAGTTCGGGCTCACCGGCGACGCGCCCTCGCACCCGGAGCTGCTCGACGACCTCACCGCGCGCTTCATCAAGAACGGCTGGTCCATCAAATGGCTGCACCGCGAAATCCTCCTCTCCGCCGCGTGGCAGCAAAGCTCGCTCGCGCCCGACTCCGAGAAGCGCGACCCCGAGAACAAGCTCTTCGCCCGCATGAGCCGCCGCCGTCTCGACTTCGAGGCGTGGCGCGACACCACGCTGGCGTGCGCCGGCACGCTCGAGCGCAGCATGGGCGGCGTCGCCACGCCGCTCACGTCCGACAAGAACCTCCGCCGCACGCTCTACGGCACCGTGAACCGCCACGAGTTGGAGCCCATGCTGCGCATCCACGACTTCCCCGACCCCGCCGCGCACAGCGCCGCGCGCACCGAGACGGCCACCGCGCTGCAAATGCTCTTTTCTCTCAACAGCCCCTTCCTCCTCGCCCAAGCCGACGCGTTGGTCGCGCGCATGGAGAAGGAGGCCGGCCCCATGTTAAACGCCCGCGTCACGCGCGCCCACGCCATCCTCTTCCAGCGCCCGCCGACCGCGAAGGAACTGGCGATGGCCACCGGCTTCCTCACCGGCCGCGAGACCGACAAGAAAGCGTGGAGCCAATACGCCCAAGCCCTGCTCGCCAGCAACGAAACGCAGTTTGTGGATTGAGGAAGAAGGCCATACTGAAAGCGAACGTATGGAATCGCTCACAACTAGAGACGGCAAAGAAGTCTGGTTCAGCCAGACTGAGCGACCTTTCAGCATTGAGCCGTCGTTTGGTGGACGCCGATTCGTTGCCATCGTCTTTGCCCGCGACGAAACCGTAACTGACGCCGAGCGTCGGTTCGTCACCGAAGCTCTCTTCAAATCAGGTTGCCGCTACGGCGTGTTTGCTGGACACGAGTGTGGTCGTTGGGAATTGGCGATGGATGCGACGTGCATTGAGAGTGACCCGAACTTTGAGCCTTCAGACGAGGCGTTCACACCGACCACCCACCACGCAAGTGAGTCTGTTGAAGACGTGGTGTTCTTCGGACTGACATGCACCGTGAATACATTTGTTGAAAGTGAGTTTGACAGGTTCCTGATTCTTTCCGTCGGCCACAGCGTCTCACTTCGCGTTGAAGTTGAAGCCGCTGTTCGTTCTGTTTGGTCGCTGGATACAGTTGCCTGACACACGCCATGAACCTCCCTCTCCCCCTCTCCCGCCGCGACGCCATCACCCGCCTTGGTGGCGGCCTAGGCACTCTGGGCCTGCTGGCCCCCATTGCATGGGGTGCAACCCCCGCAGGACCGCAGTTTCGGCCGCGGGCGAAGCGGGTCATCCACCTGTTCATGAACGGCGGGCCGTTCGGCCCGGACTTCTTCGACCCCAAGCCGGACCTCAACACGTTTGCCGGACAGCGGCCGCAAGGGGCCGACTTGCGCACCGAGCGGCCCACGGGCGGGCTGTTGCCGGTGCCGTTCAAGTTCTCCAACCACGGCAAGTCCGGCCTGCCCGTCAGCGACCTGCTCCCGCTCACCGCGCAGTTCGCCGACGACCTCTGCGTGCTGCGCAGCGTCCACACGGACAACCCCAACCACGGGCCTGCGCTGCTCCTCATGAACAACGGCACGATGACGCCGCGCGTGCCTGCAATGGGTTCGTGGTGCAGCTACGGACTGGGCACCGAGAACGCCAACCTGCCAAGCTACGTGGTGCTTTGCCCCGGCCGGCCCGTGCGCTTTTCCATCCTGTGGACGAGTGCCTTCCTGCCCTCGCAGCACGGCGGCAGCTACATCAATCACTCGAACCTCGATCCCAAGGCGATGATCCCATGGCTGCACAACCCGCGCACGGCCCCCGACGCGCAGCGCAAGCAGCTCGACCTGCTGGGCGAGATGAACCGTGAGCATCTCGCCATGCGCGGCGGCGCGGACGCGGCGTTGCAGGGGCGCATCGAGGCGATGGAGACGGCCTACCGGATGCAGTTCGCGGCGACGGACGCCTTCGACATCACGCGCGAGCCGGTGCCCGTGCGCGAGGCTTACGGCAAGGGGCACTTTGCCAATGGCTGCCTCATGGCGCGGCGGCTGGCGGAGCGAGGCGTGCGGTTCATCCAGGTTTATTATGGAGATGGCCAGCCGTGGGACACGCACTCAAACCACGACGCCTCCACGCGCAATCTTGGCAAGGACATTGACCGGCCCATCGCCGCTCTCTTGGGCGATTTGAAACAACGCGGCTTGCTGGAGGACACCTTGGTCGTGTGGGGCGGGGAATTTGGGCGCACGCCGGTGAGCGAGAATGGCAATGGGCGCGATCACAATCCGCATGGCTTCTGCATGTTTCTCGCGGGCGGCGGTGCCAAGGGCGGCATGAGCTACGGCGCGACGGATAGCTTTGGATTTAAGGCGGCGCAGAACCGGATGCACGTCCATGACCTGCATGCGACCCTGTTGCACCTGCTGGGCGTGGATCACGAGAAGCTGACCTTCCGCCACGCGGGCCGCGACTTCCGCCTGACGGACGTGCACGGGCATGTGGCCCGGGAGGTTCTGGCGTGAGTGTCCGGGGGCGGCAGGCGGCGAAACCAAAGGGAATGCGGCGGCATTGACGGCCGTCCAATCCGCCGGTAAACGCATGGCAAGCGACTGCATGAGTGGGTCCTTTCAACTGAGCGCGCGTGGCGCAAGCCGGCGGGAGTTTCTGCGCGTGGGTGCGCTGGGTGCGGCGGGGCTTTCGTTGCCGCGGCTGCTGGCGGCCGGTGCCAAGGGTTTCGCCACGCGGGCCGATTCCTGCCTCATCATCTTCCTCAACGGAGGTCCGAGCCATCTGGACATGTGGGACATGAAGCCGGATGCGCCGCGCGAAATCCGCGGCGAATTCCGCCCCATCGCCACCACCGTGCCGGGAATTCAATTGAGCGAGCATCTCCCGCGGCTGGCCCGGCAGATGCACCGCGCCACGCTGGTGCGGTCGATGAATCACAGCGTCAACAATTCGCACGCGGCCGCGGTGTATGCAGCGTTGACCGGGCATGACCGCGGGGAGTTTGGCGGCGGCGCGCGGCCCGGGGATCATCCGGGGATGGGCGCGGTGCTGGCCAAACTTCGGCCGGCGCAGGCCGCGCGGCTGCCCTATGTTTCGCTGCCGTACAAGACACAAGAGGGCGCGGGCGGCCCGTTGCAGCCGGGGTTTCTTGCGGGATTCATTGGCGCGCGGCACGATCCGTTTTGGGTGTTGGAGGATCCCAATCTTCCCAACTTTCGCGTGCAGGATCTGACGCCGCCCGAGGGCATGGCTGCCGCGCGAATGGCGGGTCGCGACGACCTTCTGCGCGGGCTGGATCGCGCGCTGGTGGATCGCCAGCCCGGCGGCCGGGCGGCCTTTGAGGAGATGTCCCAGTTCCAACGGCGTGCCTACGACCTGTTGACGGCCGACGCCACGCGGCGCGCCTTTGAACTGCACCGGGAGCCTGCGGCGGCGCGCGACGCCTACGGACGCAACATCTACGGGCAAAGCGTGCTGCTGGCGCGCCGGCTGATCGAGGCGGGCACCCGCTTCGTCACGATGAGCTGGGCGCCCGACGCCAACGCCACGTGGGACACGCACGGCGGCAATTTCAAAAAACTTAAAGGGACGCTCCTGCCGCAGTTTGATGCCGCCTGCGCCTCGCTGCTGGAAGACCTGCACCAGCGCGGCCTGCTGGCGCGCACGCTCGTGGCCGTGCTGGGCGACTTTGGGCGCACGCCGCGCATCAACAACAACAACGCCGGGCGCGACCATTGGAATGCGTGCTACTCGGTGATGCTGGCCGGCGGCGGCATCAAGGGCGGGTTCGTGCACGGTGCGAGCGACCGCACAGGCTCTCTCCCCGCCGAACAACCGACCTCACCGGGCGACATCATCGCCACGCTTTACCACCTGCTGGGGGTGGACCCGCGCACCGATCTGCACGACAACCACAACCGCCCGCACATGCTCGTGCCCCACGGCCGGGTGCTCGACGAGTTGATCGCCTGAGCCAGCGCGATGGCTGGGGGATGGGCGGTCAGGGCCCACCAAACTCCAAGGATGGAATCGTTCGATGAAATCGGCGCCGGGCGCGTCTGATCATCATGAAATCCCACCGATTCATCACTTGGATTCTTGCGGGGGCCGCCCTTGCGATGGGGCCTGCATGGTGCGTGGCCGACGAAAAGGACGAAGGCTTCGCGCCGCTGTTTAACGGCAAGGACTTTGAAGGCTGGAAGTTCACCGGCGGCGAGAAGTCGCCCCTCAACTGGAAAGTGGCTGGCGGGCTGATCCAGCTCTCCGGCGGTGGCAAGCCCCATCTGGCCACGGCGCGCGAGTACGGCGACTTCGAGCTGCGGCTGGAATGGCGGTCGGTGGCAGACAAATACAACAGCGGCCTTTACCTGCGCAGCGGCCCCAATCTGGGCAGCAACCAACTCAATCTCGCCAAAGGCAGCGAAGGCGGATTGGTGGGCGGCAAGATTGAGGGTGCCAAGGCCGTGCCCACGCTGCAGAAGCCGGCGGGCCAGTGGAATGAATGGCGCGTGCGCGCTCATGGCGAGAAGGTCACCTTCTGGTGCAACGGCCAACTGGCTTGGGAAGGCACCGGATTCAAGGCTGTCCGCGGCCACATCGGACTTCAGGCGGAAGGTGCGGCCATGGAATTTCGAAACCTCCGCCTCCAGGAAATCAAGTAACCTCAAGCTTCGGCATGCGCGCGCCCAACATGAAAATCTTCCTTCCATCCCTGTGTGTCCTTCTGGGAAGCCTCGCGGGTTCGCTTGCGGCGGATCACTGGCCCAGCTGGCGTGGCCCCAATCATGATGGGGTCAGCGCCGAGAAGGGGCTGCCGGTAGAGTGGGACGCGCAGAAGAACGTCAAATGGAAGCTGGCGCTGCCGGGGGGCGGCTCGGCCACGCCAGTGGTGTGGGGCAGTCGGATTTTTCTCACCTGTGCGGGCGAGAAGGAACTGCTATTGCTCTGCGTGGACACGGACGGCAAGGAGCTTTGGCGGCGTCCGTTGGAATCGAGCAAGGGCGAAAAGGGCAAACGCGAGGAAAACACCCGTGCTTCGCCCTCGCCCTGCACCGACGGCAAGCAAGTGTACACCCTCACCGGAACGGGAGTCTTCGCCGCCCACGACTTGGAGGGGAAGCAAGTTTGGAAGTTCAACGTCGAGGAGCGCTATGGCCGCATCCGGCTGGGATTTGGGTTTCACACCACGCCCCTGCTGCACGAGGGGCGACTCTACCTGCCGCTGATTCACTCTGGCGGCGCCTGGGTGGTGGCGCTTGACGCAGCCACGGGCGGCGAAGTGTGGAAGGTGGAACGCAAGAGCGATGGCAGATCCGAGTGCGAGCATTCCTACACGTCGCCCTGCCTGTGGCGCGACGGGGCGAAGGCCTATCTGGTGACCCACGGCAATGATTACGCCGTGGCGCACCGGCTCACCGATGGCGTGGAAATCTGGCGGCTGGGCGATCTCAATCCAAAGGACAGCTACAACTCCACACTGCGATTTGTCGCTTCGCCCGTGGCGACCTCGGGCTTGATTGTCGTACCGACCGCCAAGAACCGCGGCGTGGTGGGAGTGAAACCCGGCGCCACCGGCTATCTGGCGGCCGGGGCGGCGGGCGAGCAATGGCGGCTCACGCAGGGCACACCCGATGTCACTTCCCCGCTCATTTACGGCCATGAAGTGTATCTGTGCCGCGAAAGCGGCAATCTGGTGTGTCTGGACGCCGCCACGGGAAAACAACACTACGCCGAGCGACTTTACGCGCAGACGTACCGCGGCTCGCCCGTGGCCGCCGAGGGGCGCATCTACCTCACGGCGCGCGATGGGATGGTCTCGGTGGTGGCCGCCGGGCCCAAGTTCCAGGTGCTTTCCCGGAACAAGCTGCCCGACCAGATCACGGCGTCGCCGGCCCTTGCCGGCGGGCGCATTTATCTGCGTGGGTTTGATGCGCTGTATGCGGTGGGCGCCCAGTAAAGGCGTTGCCCACGTGTCGCCCGCCTGCTACCCTGCCGGAGTGGATGGGATGGATGATCCGGCGGATGACATCGAAGTCATCCAGCTTGCCCGGAAGAAGCTCGTGATGGATTTTCGATCCCAAACGCGCCGCCCTGAACGGGTGACGGTGGAGGTGCTGCGCGAAATGGTGCGGCGCGACACCGACAAGATGAGCCTCGCGGCGCGGCGCTGGCTGGGCGAGGAAAGGAAGCCATGAACCCGATATGAGCACTTGGTTGGCACTGGGCGCGGGCGTCTTGGCGTTGGAGCTTGCGGGGGCGCTCGCGGGCGCTGAAACGCTCCCCACCAAGGCGGGGGACGTGACCTTCACTCCTGTCAACCACGCGACCTTGGTCATCGCCTGGGCGGGCAAGACCGTGTACGTGGACCCCGTCGGCAACGCCAAGTGGTATGAGTCCTTCGCCAAGCCCGACGCGGTGCTCGTCACGCACATCCACGGCGACCACTATCAGGAGGGCGTGCTGCGCGAGGTCGTGGCCGCGGGCACGCGGCTCATCGTGCCGCCGGCACTGGCGGAGGCGCTGCCCAAGGAGTTGAAGGATCGCGCCACGCCGCTGGCCAATGGCAAGGACACGGCGCTCTTTGGTGCGATGCTGACCGCCGTGCCCATGTACAATCTCACGGCCGCGCGCCTCAAGTTCCATCCCAAGGGCCAGGGCAACGGCTACGTGCTCGAGTTGGGCGGCAAGCGCATTTACTTGAGCGGCGACACCGAGGACACCCCGGAAATGCGCGCGCTCAAGTCCATTGATGTGGCCTTCTTGTGCATGAACCTGCCCTACACCATGAGCGTGGAGCAGGCGGCCGACGCCGTGCGCGCGTTCAAGCCCAAGGTGGTTTATCCCTACCACTCGCGCGGCAGCGACACGGCCCGGTTTCAAAAGCTCGTGGGAGAGGACGTCGGCGTGGAAGTACGCCTGCGTAACTGGTATCCGTGAGAGGCGCATGAACCGGCGACTTGCGGCAGCCCTCATGGCGATTGCATTCGGGGTCGCGTCCGGCGTGGGGATGGCCGCGGCGGCCGACGCCGGCTCGGAACCCTTGGCGTTCTTTGAGAAGCACATTCGCCCGGTGCTGGTGGAACACTGCTATTCGTGTCACTCGGGTGAAGCGCTGCGGGCTGGCAAGCTCAAGGGTGGCTTGCGCGTGGACCTGCGCCAGACACTTCGCCAAGGCGGCGATTCGGGCAAGCCCTCGGTCGTCCCGGGAAAGCCCGAATCGAGCCTTCTCATCACGGCGCTAAGCCACGGCAACTCCGATTTGCAGATGCCGCCCAAGAACCGGCTGCCCGAAGCCACGCTGGCGCGCTTTCGCGAATGGGTTCTCATGGGCGCGCCCGACCCGCGCGAGGGGCAGGCGCAGGCCGCTGCACCGGCCCGGCTGGACTTGGCCAAGGCGCGCGCCTTCTGGTCGCTCAAACCGCCTGTGGAACCGGCGCTGCCGGTCGTGCGAAATGGCGCATGGCCGCGCTCGCCCCTCGACCGCTTCATCCTCGCCGGCCTTGAAGCCGCTGGCTTCAAACCCGCCGCGCCCGCCGACAAGCGGGCGCTGATCCGCCGCGCCACTTATGACCTCACCGGCCTGCCCCCCACCCAGGATGAGGTGGATGCCTTTGCCGCCGACACCACGCCGGAGGCGTTCTCCAAAGTCGTGGATCGACTGCTGGCTTCGCCGCGCTACGGCGAGAAGTGGGGGCGCCACTGGCTGGACTTGGCGCGCTACGCCGACAGCAATGGGATGGACGAAAACCTTGCCTACATCCACGCGTGGCGATACCGCAACTACGTCATCGACGCCTTCAACACCGACAAGCCCTACGACCAGTTCGTGCGCGAGCAGGTGGCGGGCGACCTCATCCCGGCGGCCGCAGGCGAATCCGCGGCGCGCACCCACGAGCGCTGGGTTGCCACGGGGTTCCTCTGCCTCGGCCCCAAAATGCTGGCGGAAGACGACGGCCGCAAGATGGAGATGGATATCATTGATGAACAACTCGACACCGTGGGCCGCGCCTTCCTCGGGCTGAGCCTGGGATGCGCCCGCTGCCACGACCACAAATACGACCCCGTCACCGCGCGCGATTACTATGCGCTCGCCGGCATCTTCAAGAGCACCCAGACGATGGAGAACTTCAAGGTGGTGGCCGTGTGGCACGAGCGCGAACTCATCACGCCCCCGCTGGCCTCGCTGCGCGAGAGGCACGGCGCGCTCCTAAATGCGCAACGGCAGGTGATTGCCGCGCAGGTGGAGGCGTTTAATCAGGAGCTGCTCGTTGGGAAATCCCTGCCTGCGCTTCCCGCGAAGCCCGAGGAACACTACTCCGCCTCGATGCGTCAGACCCTCAAGGAACTGCGCGATGCCCTCGCTCGGATGGAGAAGGCCCCGCCGGACATCCCGCGAGCCATGACCGTCCGCGACGGCGCAGTGCAGGATCTGCGCGTGCACCTTCGCGGCAACTATCTCACGCTGGGAGAACCCGCGCCGCGTGCGCTGCCGGAGGTGTTTGCCACCCAAGCTGCCATGCCTACCAACGCCAGCGGCCGCCTGCAGCTGGCCCAGTGGCTGGCCCATCCGGAAAACCCGCTGACGGCGCGCGTGATGGCAAACCGCATCTGGCAGGGGCACTTTGGCGAGGGGCTGGTGCGTTCCCCCGACGACTTTGGCCGGCAGGGCGACGCACCAACGCACCCGGAGCTGCTGGACTGGCTCTCGCGCCGGTTCGTCGCATCGGGCTTTTCCATCAAGGCGATGCACCGGCTGATCATGAACAGTGCCACCTACCAGATGGGCGCGGCTCATGACGCAAAGGCTGCCGCGCGCGACCCTGAGAGCCGCCTGCGCTGGCGGTTTGCGCGCCGCCGTCTTCAGGCCGAGGAGGTGCGCGATTCGCTGCTCCACGCCGCAGGACTGCTGCGCGAAGGTGTGCGCGGCCCGATGCTCTCCCACAAGCCCCGCGAGTATGTCACGGCCACGGGGCCCAAGAACGTGCGCTTCGAATTTGACAGCCGCTCGGTGTACCTTCCGGTGGTGCGCAGCGCGATGTACGAAGTGATGGCGGCGTTCGACTTTGGTGACCCCGCCGTGGTGCAGGGCCGCCGCGCGAGCACCACCGTGGCGCCGCAGGCGCTCTTCATGATGAACAGCGAACTGGTGCAGCAGGCAAGTCGTCAGGTTGCCGCGCAACTGGGTGCCGGCGGGCCTGCCGACGAGGCGGGACGCGTGCGCGCCCTCTACCGGCGGTTGTTCCAGCGCGAGCCGACGGCGGAGGAGATTCAGGAATGCGCCGCGCATCTGGCCGCATGCCGGGCCGACGGCGCCGCGGTGGATTCCGAAGCGCGGGCATGGCAAAGCCTGACGCGCGTGCTGCTCGCGGCCAACGAGTTTATCTTTGTAGAGTGAGTTGACGATGGACGGACTCATCCACACTGCCGTAAGCCGCCGCGCCCTGCTGCAAGGCGCGGGCTTTGGCGCGCTGGCGCTGGCGGCGCTGCTGGGGGAGACGGCTTCGGGTGCCGGAGCGTCCCCGTTGTCGCCGCGTGTGCCGCCCCTGCGGGCCCGCGCGCGGCGCGTGATTTTCCTCTTCATGCACGGCGGGCCCTCGCACGTGGACCTCTTTGACTACAAGCCGCAACTGCAACGCAGCCACGGGCAGCCATTTCCCGGTGAGAAACCGCGCATCGTCTCCGCGCCCACCGGCAATCTGCTGGCGTCGCCCTTCGCGTTCCAACGGCACGGCCAGAGCGGCCGGTACGTCTCGGAAGTCTTTCCGCATCTGGCGGGGCTGGTGGATGAACTCGGCTTCATCCATTCCATGCACGGATCCAATTCGCGGCACGGCGCGGCGCTGCTGGAGCTGCACACCGGTTCGGACACGTTCATCCGGCCATCCATGGGCTCGTGGATCACCTACGGGCTGGGCTCGGAGAATCAGGACCTCCCCGGCTACATCACCATCTGCCCGACGCTGACGCACAGCGGGGTGAATGCGTGGTCCTCGGCGTTTCTGCCGGGGCATCATCATGGCACGCAGATGGGATATCAGGGTACGCCCGCGCCCAACGCGCGGTTTCCATTCATCCAAAACCTATCGGGCACCACCCCCGCGCAGCAGCGGCGCGAGCTGGATCTGCTCTCGCGCCTCAACGAGCGGCATCTGGCCGGGCGCGGGCCCGATGACGCACTGGCGGCGCGCCTCGCGTCCTTCGAGCTGGCCTTTCGCATGCAGCGGGAGGCGCCCCGGTTGCAGGACCTCTCCGGCGAGAGCGAGGCCACGCGCAAGCTCTACGGGCTGGACCAGCCGCAGACGCGCGACTTTGGCACGCAATGCCTCATGGCGCGGCGTTTTGCCGAGGCGGGAGTGCGCTTCGTCCAGGCCACCCACAGCTACAAGTGGGACGCGCATGACAAGGTGGCCGCCAATCACCGCCGCAATGCCGCCGAGGTGGACAAGCCCATCGCCGGGCTGCTGCGCGATCTCAAGGCGCGCGGGCTGCTGGAGGATACGCTCGTGTTGTGGTGTGGCGAATTTGGCCGCACGCCCGTGAGCCAGAACGGCGACGGGCGCGACCATAATCCCCACGCGTTCACGGCGTTTCTTGCCGGTGGCGGCGTGCGCGCCGGCCACGCCCACGGGGCGACCGATGACTTTGGCTACTACGCGGTGGAGCAGAAGGTCCACTTCCACGACCTGCACGCCACCCTGCTGCACCTGCTGGGCTTGGACCACACCCGGCTCACCTTTCGCCACGCCGGGCGCGATTTCCGGCTCACGGACGTCCACGGCGAGATCGTCCGCGAAATCCTCGGCTGAAGATCAGGTGATGTGCGCGCCCTGCGTCTCCACGTACAGGGCATAGAGCGAGCTGCTGCCGGTCATGAAGAGCCGGTTGCGGCGCGTGCCACCGAAGCACACGTTGCTGCAAATCTCCGGCAAGAGCACCTGGCCGATGCGCTGGCCCTCGGGCGCAAAAATGTGCACGCCGTCGTAGCCGTCGCCCACCCAGCCGGCGCTGGCCCAGATGTTGCCGTCCTTGTCGGCGCGGATGCCGTCGGCAAAGCCGGCCTTCTTGGCCTTCACCACCTTGCCGGTGGCGTCGGCCTCCTCCATCTCCAGGCTCATGCTGGCAAACTCGCGGCCGTTTTTCAGGCCCGCGCCGTCCACGTCCCACACCTTGATGTTGCGCGGCGCGTCCGGATAGTGCGACGCGCCCGTGTCGGCGACGTAGAGCTTCTTGTAGTCCGGGCTGAAGCAAAGGCCGTTGGGCTTGAAAATGTCGTCGGCGACCTTGGTGACCTTCCCCGCCTTCACGTCGATGCGGTAGATGGCCTCCTTTTGGTGGGGCGCGAGGCTGTCGTTGGCGGCCTTGTTGCCCTCGTAGTTCATCAAGGCGCCGTAGCCTGGATCGGTGAACCACACGCTGCCGTCTTGCGGATGCACCACCGCGTCGTTGGGCGCATTGAGCGACTTGCCGCCAAAGCGGTCGGCCAGCACCGTCAGCCCGCCGTTAGGCTCATAGCGCACCACGCGGCGGTTGCCGTGCTCGCAGGAGATCTGGCGGCCCTCAGAGTCGAAGGTGTTGCCGTTGCTGTGACCGGCGGGGTTGCGCAGCACGCTCACATGGCCATCCTCCTCCAGCCACCGCATCTGGATGTTGTGGGGGATGTCGCTCCAGAGCAGATACCGGCCCACGCCGTTCCACGCCGGGCCTTCGGCCCACAGCATTTTGTCGCTGTGATACAGGCGCAGGATGGGCGAGTTGCCCAGCTTGTACTTCTTAAACCGGTCGTCCAACACCACCACGTCGGGTTCCGGATAGCGCACCGGCAGCTTGCCCGTCCAGTCGCGCGGCACGGCCTTGGGCGCGGCGGCGGCTGTGAGGGAGGTGAGGGTCGTGAGCGACGCGGCTGCGAGAAACCCGCGGCGGCTGAGAGGCGAAGCGATGAACGGGGTGTGTGAATTCATGATCGGGAGTGGCTGGGCCAAAGCGTGTGCCGGACCCGTGGCGCGTGCAAGAAAAAGCTGGCGGCGCTGCGCGGCTTGGCCTTTTGATTCCACCGATGTCACTGCTCGCCGCCAGCCGGTTCCCGCGCATGTTTGCCGTGCGACAGAATTTTCCGCGGCCGGTGCCGCTGGACATTCCCGCCGTGGTGCACGAGCAGGTGGGCGCGGTGAAAGCGTGTCTCAAGCCCGGCCAGCGCGTGGCGGTGGCGGTGGGCAGCCGCGGCATTGCAAACCTCGCACGCATCGTGCGCTCGGTGCTCGACGAGCTTAAAGCCGCCGGCACGCTCCCCTTCATCATCCCCGCCATGGGCAGCCACGGCGGTGCCACGCCCGAGGGGCAGCGTCATGTGCTGGCCGACTACGGCGTGACGGAAGAGTCAATGGGCGTGCCCATCGAGGCGTCGATGCAGACGCGCGAGCTGGGCCGCACGCCCAGCGGCATCCAAGTCTGCATCAGTGCGCCGGCGCTGGACGCCGGGGGCATCGTGGTCATCAACCGCGTGAAGCCGCACACCGACTACCACAGCCGTACGCTGGGCAGCGGGCTTTTCAAGATGATGGTCGTGGGACTGGGCAAGCACGACGGGGCGGCGAATTTCCACCGGGCCGCCGTGCACGTCGGCTACGAGCCGGCGCTGCGGGAGATTGGGCGCATGGTGCTGGCTCGTGCGCCCATCCTTTTTGGCGTCGCGCTGGTGGAGAACCAGCACCACGACACAGCGCGCATCGAGGCGGTGCTTCCCGGGGCGATGGAGGAACGCGAGGCGGCACTCTTTGCCGAGTCGGCGGCGCTGCTGCCCCGGCTGCCTTTTGAGGACGTTGACCTGCTGGTGATTGACCGCATCGGCAAGAACATCAGCGGGCCGGGGATGGACCCCAATGTCACCGGACGCCGCGCACACGCCTACAGCACGCTGCTGCGCAACGATCTCGAAGTCCACCCGTTCGTGCGCCGCATCTTCGTGCGCGGGCTCACCTCGGAAACGCACGGCAACGCCATCGGCATCGGCATGGCCGACGCCACCACCGAGCGGCTCGCGACCGCCATGGACCGGCGTCTGACGCAGATCAACGCGCTCACCTCGCTCACGCTTCACAGCGCCAAGCTCCCGGTTATTTTTGCCAGCGACCGTGACGCCATCGCGTCCATGCTCGACACGCTGGCTGTGCCCGACACGTCACAGGCGCGCGTGGCACGCATCGCCACCACGCTGGATCTCACCACGCTGGAATTGTCGGAGGCCCATGCCGCGGACGTGGCGGCGCGCGCCGACCTCACGGTGTTGGGGCCGCCCGCGGACTGGGTGTTTGACGGCGAGGGCAACCTGCCCGACCTCTAAGCGGGCTTGGCGCTCATGCGGCAGATGCGCAGGAAGCCATCAAAGTGCGCCGTGGCCAGATGCAGCCCATCGGGGGCCAGGTGCATGTCGCGGCAGGTGTCCTTGAGCTTGAGCTTGTGAAATTCGTTTTTCTCGCCGGGCTTCCAGAAATAAACCTGGCCACCGCTTCCTCCACCAGCGCCCGCCAGCACCAGTCCTTCGGGATGCAGCGCCAGACCCCACGCGACGCCGTTAAACGTCTCCTTGGCCAGGTGCTGCGTGGTGCTCTTGCCCGTGGCCCAGTCGAGCATCACCACGCACGGATTGCCGATGCCGGCGAAGGCGTTGGAGACATTGGTGATGCCGCCCACCGCGAGCTGCGCGCCCTTGGTGTCAAATTGCAGCGAACGCGCCCCGCCGATGTCCGCCATGAACCCCTTGTCATAGATGTGCAGCGCCTCCACCTTGAGCGGGCGCGCCACCTTGCCGTCCGCCAGCGTCCAGTGCAGCACGTTGCACTTGAGATCCACCGACACCAGATGCTTGCCATCGGGATGAAAGGCCGCGTTGTACACCCGGGTTTCGTGGCCTCGCAGCGTCTGCCTGGGCTGGCCGTCGGAGGCCGACCAGACCCGCACCAGAAGGTCGTTGCCGCACGTGGCGATGAGCGAGCCATCCGGGCTCACGGCGATGGCGTTAATCCAGCCTTGATGCGCTTCGATGGCGCGCGAAGGCGCCCCGCCTTCCAGCGGCCACCAAAGCAGGCGTCCATCGTAGCCGCCTGTGTACACGCTCGCGCCGTCGGGCGAGAAGGCGATGCCGCGCACCCACGCGTTGGCACCTTTAAGCTGCGTGGCCTTGCCAGTCGCCGCTTCGCAACGCCACACTTGATAGTCCTGGGCGCCGGCAAAGAGGAACCGGCCCTTGGGGTCGTAGCGGCAGGAGATGAGCGGGCTGCCGATTTTCCACTCGCTGGCCACGTGCGTTTGCGCGACGTCCAGTTTGGCGGCCACGGGCTTGGGAGCATCAGCCATGCTAGGGGCATACTGCGCCGCGGTGCGTCGCTGGCAATCCAATTTGCATCCCTAGTCTCGCGTTGCCATGCATAGTCCGGCCGATTACGGTTTCCACATGAACCCCGCGACCGCGTTGCGTTGGGTGGCGATGTGGATGTTCGTGCTCGCGAGGCCCGTGGTGGGCGCAAGCGCCGTGGATGAGGCGCAATTTGCGCGGGGGCGCGCGCTGTACGCGCAGCACTGTTTTTATTGCCACCAGACCGACGGGCAGGGATCGCCCGGGACGTTTCCGCCGCTGGCCAAGTCTGACTTCTTGCTGGCCGACCGTGCGCGCGCCATCCGAATCGTGTGCGAGGGCCTTGGCGGAAAAATTGTCGTCAACGGCATCTCGTATGAAGGGCGTATGCCCGTGCCCGTGCTGGACGATGCGGCCGCGGCCGACGTGCTGACCTTTGTGTTCAATAGCTGGGGCAATGTGGCGCCGGCCCTCAACGCCCAGGAGGTGAAGGTCGTTCGCGCCAAGACCCGCTTCCCAACGTATGACGCGCTTCTCAAGGCGGCGGATTATGCTCCATTGCCCCCGGCGCCCCGAGGCTGGGCGCTGCGCGAAGTGTCGCGCCTTGAGGCCTCACCCACGCGAATGGCCAGCGATGGGAAGGGCAGGGTGCTCTACACGCTGGCCCAGAACGGCGATGTCTTTCGTGTGGATGTGGCCTCGGGGCGGTCGCGGCCGCTGTTCCGCGCCAAGAACTATCTCGACGCGCGGCTGGGCGAGCCGATGGCATTGGGACTGGTGATGGATCCAAAGCGGCGGCTTTACGTCGTCGTCAATCAGCAGAACGAATCCGTGCGGCCGGTTCAATGCGAGGTGACGATTTTCCGCACGACCGACGAGCTGGACGGTGATCCGTTCGCCCCGCAGGCGTGGTTTAAAACACGCTACCCTTTCGGGCACGGCCCGTTTAATCACGGCGTGAACCACATTGATGTCGGGCCGGATGGCAAACTCTACGTCAGCAGTGGGGCGCGCACCGACGGCAATGAGAAGAGCGGCGACCCACGCTTTTCAAGCGAAGGCGAGACGCCCTTGACGGCGTGCCTGTGGCGGCTGGATCCCAACGCAGCATCGCCCAAGGTGGAGATCTACGCGCGCGGGCTGCGCAACACATATGATTTTTGCTGGGACGACCGGGGCCGCATCATCGGGACGGAGAACGGCCCCAACGCCGATGCGCCCGAGGAACTCAATGTGATCGAGCAGGGCGGGCACCACGGATTCCCCTACCAGTTCGCCGACTGGCAGGCGAAACCCTATCCGCACACGCCCGATGCTCCGCGGGGGTTGAAGATCACACTGCCTGTCCGGAACCTTGGGCCGGCCGCCGGCGGTTCAGCCTCGCGGGCCATGTCCACGTTCGATCCGCATTCCTCGCCTTCGGGTGTCGTGTGGCTGGGTGAGGGTTTTCCTGAACCCATGCGCGGCACCATCTTGGTGGCCCGGTACGGCAATCTGGCGTCGCTCAAGAAGGACGTGGGATTTGATCTGCTGCAGGCGAAGCTGGAGCGCAAGGGTGACCGGTGGCAGGCGAGCATTCAGACCCTGCTGGCACCGCTAGCGCGGCCGGTTGATCTGCATCTGGGGCCGGGCAAGGTGTTCATCGCCGAACATGCCCGTGCCACCGACAACGCGAGCGGGCTTCCCATGCTGCCCGGCCGCATTCTTGAACTCTCCGCGCAACCCTGAGTTTGCCGGGCAATTTTTGCGTGAATGCGAACCGCCGCTTGCCAGACTAAGAAACCGGAATGAACCGCGCCATCCAGACCGCCAGGTTGCTGCTGGGCAGCGCGCTTCTGGCCGGTTGCGCTGCGCCCTCGCCCTTGCCGGCGCCAGTGGGCAAGTCGCACTGGGCCTTTCAACCCGTGCAGCCAACACGGCCGCCGCAGGTTCGCGACGCCGCATGGCTGCGCAATCCCGTGGATGCGTTTATCCTGGCGCGCCTCGAGCAGCATCAGCTCCCGCCCGCGGCTCGCGCCGACAAGGGCACGTTGCTGCGCCGGGTGACGATGGATCTCACCGGGCTGCCGCCGACCCCCGCAGAGCTAGACGCGTTCCTCGCCGACGCGTCGCCCGACGCATATGACAAGGTGGTGGATCGGCTATTGTCGTCGCCGCGCTACGGCGAGCGATGGGGTCGCTACTGGCTCGACGTGGCGCGCTACTCCGACACCAAGGGCTACGTGTATGCGCGCGAGGAGCGGTTCTGGGTGCATGCGCACACGTACCGCGATTGGGTCATCCGCGCCCTCAACGAGGACCTGCCCTACGATCAGTTCCTGCTCTTGCAGCTCGCCGCCGATCAGGCTGCGCCACAGGACCTCAAGGCCCAGGCGGCAATGGGATTTCTCACCTTGGGCCGGCGCTTTCTGGGGGTCACGCATGACATTATCGACGATCGCATCGACACCGTGACTCGCGGGATGTTGGGCCTCACTGTCAGTTGCGCGCGCTGCCACGACCACAAGTACGACCCCATCCCCACGCAAGACTACTACTCGCTCTACGGCATCTTCCACAACTCGGTTGAGCACCTGATCAGCCTCGATCCGGCACCGGCAAAAACTGAGATCTATGCTGCGTTTGAAAAGGAATACCAAACCAAATGGAAGGCGTTTGCCGCCGCCCAATCCCTGCGGCGGGAGGAATCCGCGGCGCGGGCGCGAAGTCGTGCGGGCGAGTACATGGCCGCGCAGCTCAATCTCTCGCAATTCCCGGAGGAAGGCTTCGACCAGATTCTGACCACGAAAGACCTCATCCCCGCCTTCGTCCGGCGCTGGCGCGATTTTCTTGCGGGGCGCGCGCGCGAGCACGATCCCGTGTTTGGCCTTTGGCATCACCTGCGCACGGTTTCCCCCGCTGACATCGAGCGCGCCACGGCGGCTTATTGGTCAGAATCAAGCCGGGCGGCAAAGCGAACCAACGCGCGCATCCGCGCCGCCTTCGCAACGGCACCGCGGAGCATGGCCGAAGCTGCGCAGCGCTACGGCGCAGTGTTTGTCGAGGTGGACGCGCAGTGGAAAGCGGCGCTGAGCGCATCGCGTCCGCAGGGTGCGGCCTCACTTGCGGCGTTGGCCGACTTCGATGCGGAGGAGATCCGGCGCATCCTGTATGCGCCAGATTCACCGTGCGTCGTGCCGGCGACGGGCATGGCGAACAACGAACAGTTCTTTGAGACCGACGTCATCGAGGCTCTGTGGAAACTGCAGGGCGAAGCCGACCGGGTGCTGCTGCGCGCGGCTGGTGCCCCGCCGCACGCGCTGGTGTTGCGCGATGGGCCGCCCGAGCCGCTGCCGCGCGTCTTGATTCGAGGCAAGGCATCGACTCTGGGTGATGAGGTCAACCGCCAGTTCCTTTCCGCGCTCGCGGGCCCAAATCCAAAGCCCTTCCTGCAGGGCAGCGGAAGGCTGGAACTGGCTCGTGCGATTGCTCACGCCGACAATCCCCTCACGGCGCGCGTGGCGGTGAATCGAATCTGGCGCCACCACTTCGGCGCGGGGCTGGTGCGCACTCCCAGCGATCTAGGCACGCGCGCCGAGCCGCCCAGCCATCCCGAGCTGCTCGACTGGCTCGCCGGCTGGTTTGTCACGCAAGGCTGGTCCCAGAAGAAGCTGCACCGGCTCATCGTGCTGAGCGCCGCGTACCAGCAATCCGGCATGGAGCATGCGAAGGCGCGCGCCGTGGATCCTGAGAACCGGCTGCTCTCCCATTTCCCGCGGCAGCGGCTCGACTACGAGGCCCTGCGCGACTCGATCCTCTTCACATCCGGTGAATTGGATCTGCAAATGGGAGGTCGGCCCGTGACGCTGCACACCGAGCCCTTCACTGCGCGGCGCGCCGTGTACGGGCTGGTGGACCGCCAGTTCGTGCCCGAACTGCTGCGCGTGTTTGACTTTGCCAATCCCGACATGCACTGCCCGCAGCGCTCGTCCACTATGGTTCCGCAACAGTCGCTCTTTCTGCTCAACAGCCCGTTCGTGGCGGCGCGGGCGCGCGCACTCGCCGCGAAGGTGGCGCGGGAAAATCCCGATGGAGGCGCGAGCTCCCGGGCAGCGCGGGTTCGATCGCTCTACCGCGCGCTTTATCTGCGCGAGCCCACGGCCTCGCAGCTGGCGGCGGGAGTGGAGTTTTTGGCGGTGCAAGAGCCTGGGCCGGCCGCTCCGGCGCGCGTGGTTCCTGTGGAGTGGCAGTATGGCTATGGCGAGTATAACGCCACAAGCCAGCGTGTGGTTCAATTCAAGCCGCTGCCGCATTTTACTGGCGACGCGTGGCAGGGAAGCGGCACGTACCCCGATGCGAAGTACGGATGGCTCAAGCTGACGGCGGATGCCGGACACCCGGGCAACGACCGGGCGCACGCGGTGGTGCGCCGGTGGGTGGCGCCGGTGGACGCAGCCGTGTCCATCGCCGGCGTGGTTGCCCACTCGGCGGCGCCGGGCGATGGGATCCGTGCCTTCATCGTTTCCAGCAGGCACGGCGTGCTGCTGACCCGATCACTGCACAATTCCCAAGCCGCCGCAGACTTGGCGCGCGTGGAGGTGACGCGTGGTGACACGCTGGATTTCGTGGTGGATATCGGCGGCACGCTCAGCCATGATGATTTTCAATGGGCGCCGAAGATTCAGACTCTGCCGACGGCCCCGGCTCGCCTCTGGGACGCGCTGGCCGACTTTGGTGGGCCGCCGACGCAGCCCCTGCAGATGCTCAATCCGCTCGAAGCCTACGTGCACGTGCTGCTGCTCTCCAATGAGTTTGCCTTCGTCGAATGAACCGATGAACGCATCGCACGCCAGCCATCCGCCTGACGCCCCGCCCACGCGACGGGAATTTCTCACGCGCTGCGGCATGGGAATGGGATGGCTGGGATTGGCCGGAGTGGCGGCCGGAGCAGCACCCGCGGCCAGCCCTCTCGCATCCCGCGCGCCGCACTTTTTCGGGCGCGCCAAACGGGTCATCCATTTTTTCCTCAACGGCGGGCCCTCGCATGTGGACACATTCGACCCCAAGCCCATGCTCGCCCGACACGCAGGCAGGCCGCTGCCCTACGAAAACCTGCGCACGGAACGCAAGACGGGCATGGCGTTTCCCACGCCCTTCAAGTTCGCGCCGCATGGTGCCAGCGGGCTTGAGATCAGCGACATCTTTCCCAAACTGGCGGCGCACGCTGACGAGCTGGCGGTCATCCGCTCCATGTACGCGCAGGTGCCCAACCACGAGCCCTCGCTCATGCTGATGAACTGCGGCGACTCGGTGCAAAGCCGGCCCAGCCTCGGGTCGTGGGTCACTTACGGGCTGGGGTCGGAAAACCAAAACCTGCCCGGCTTTGTCGTGCTCTGTCCCGGGGGATTTCCCATCCGCGATGCGGACAACTGGACGGCGGGTTTCCTGCCCGGCGCCTTTCAGGGCACGCGTGTGGATTCGCAGCACACTGATCTGGACAAGCTGGTGGAAAACATCCGCAGCCGGCACGCCACGGCCGAGGGCCAGCGCCGGCAGCTGGAGCTACTGCGACGCCTCAACGCCGAGCACCAGCAGGCGCGTGGCCCCGATGACCGCCTGGAGTCGCGCATCCAGTCCTTCGAGCTGGCCTACCGGATGCAGATGGAGGCCGCCGACGCCTTCGACATCACCCGCGAGCCTGCCCACATCCGCGCCCTCTACGGCGAGGGCGTGCACGCGCGGCAGACGCTCATCGCGCGCCGCCTTCTGGAGCGCGGCGTGCGCTTTGTGCAGCTCTGGCACGGAGCCGGCCAGCCGTGGGACAATCACGACAACATCGAGGGAACCCACCGCAAGCTCGCGCGGGACTTGGATCAGCCCGTCGCCGCCCTGCTGACCGACTTGCGGCAACGCGGTCTGCTCGAGAGCACGCTCATCGTTTTTGGCGGCGAGTTCGGGCGCACACCCACGGTGGAGCTTAAGAACGACGGCCAGTCGCGCCTGGGCCGCGACCACAACCACTACGGATTCAGTGTATGGATGGCGGGCGCGGGCATCCGCGGCGGCATGGCGCACGGCGCCACCGACGAGTTTGGTTTCAAGGCCCAGCAAAGCCCCACGAGTGTCCACGACCTGCACGCCACCATCCTGCATCTGCTGGGCTTTGACCACGAACGGTTCACCTACCGTTACGCCGGGCGAGACTTTCGCCTCACCGATGTCGCCGGCAACGTGGTGAAGGAAATCCTCGCATGAGATCGCTTGGCATACGACTTGGTGTTGCGTCCATGCGCTGGATTTGCGGCGTGCTTGCCGGGGCGGCTGCGCTTCTGGTTTCCGAAGCGGCGGAACCGGATAAGGCCCGTCCTCACTGGGCGTTTGCGCCGATACAAAAGGTGGTGCCTCCGGAGGTGAAGCAGTCGCCATGGGTGCGCAATCCCATTGACCGGTTCATCCTGGCGCGGATGGAGGCGGCTGGACTCAAGCCCGCACCCTCCGCCCCCCCCCACGAACTGCGCCGGCGCCTTCACTTCGGCCTCACCGGCCTGCCGCCCGCGCCCTCGGCCACGGCCGCGGCCGCGGCAGACGCCGCGCTGGTGGACCAGCTGCTTGCGTCGCCGCACTACGGTGAGCGTTGGGCGCGCCACTGGCTCGACGTTGTCCGCTATGCCGACAGCAACGGGCTGGATGAAAACGCGGCGCACGCCAACGCCTGGCGCTACCGCGACTACGTGGTGAACAGCTTCAACGCCGACAAGCCCTACAGCCGGTTTCTCACCGAACAGATTGCCGGCGACCTTCTGCCCGCCGCCGGCGCGCCGCAGCGCCATGAGCAAATTACCGCCACGGGTTTCCTCACCCTGGGCCCCAAGGTGCTGGCCGAGCCCGACAAGATGAAGATGGAGATGGACATCATCGACGAGCAGATTGACACGCTGGGTCGCGCGGTGCTGGGGCTCACACTGGGCTGCGCGCGCTGCCACGACCACAAGTTTGACCCCATCGCCACGGCCGAGTACTACGCGCTGGCCGGCATTTTCAAGAGCACCCGGTCCATGGCTTCGCTGGTGACGATCGCCAAGTGGTACGAACACCCGCTCGCCACGCCCCAGCAGGCGCAGCTGGAGGAGAAGCACCGGGCGCTGGTCGAGGCGCAGAAGAAGGTGATTGCGGCCTTTGTCGAGAAGGCCAACCAGCAGCTGCTCGTGGACAAGGCGCCTGCGCCGCTGCCGGCCAAGCCGGAGGAGCAGTATGGCAAAGACACGCGCGACGAACTGGAGGGACTGCGCGCCCGGCTTAAGCAGATGGAATCGGGCGCGCCGCGAATGCCCAGCGCGATGGGCGTGGCCGACGGCGCCGCCACCAACCTGCCGGTGTTTCTGCGCGGCGACCACGATTCGCCGGGCACGGTGCAGCCGCGGCGCTTTCCACGGGTCTTGAGCAGCGGGCAGCCGCTGGCCCTCGAGGGCAACGCCAGCGGCCGGCTCGAACTGGCGCAATGGCTCGCGGGTGCCGAGAACCCGCTCACGGCGCGGGTGCTGGTGAACCGCGTGTGGCGCTGGCACTTTGGCCGCGGCATCGTGCCCACCCCGGACAACTTCGGCCTGCAGGGCGAGCCGCCCACGCACCCCGAACTGCTCGACTGGCTCGCGGGATGGTTTGTTGAAAACGGCTCGTCGCTCAAGAAACTCAATCGCCTCATTGTCACCTCGGCGACGTACCAGCAAGCCAGTGCCGCGTCAGCGGAGTCGCTTGCGCGCGACCCGGACAACCTGCTCTACACGCGCGCCCCGCTGAGGCGGCTGGAGGCCGAGGCGCTGCGCGATGCGATGCTGGAGGTCTGCGGCCTGCTCGACCGCACCGTGGGCGGCACGCTCTGGGAATTTGAGAACTACAAGCTGGTCTTTGACCACACTTCCAAGGACATGACCACTTACGAGACGCGGCGTCGCAGTCTGTATCTGCCCGTGATCCGCAATCATGTGTTTGACCAGTTCGAGCTGTTTGACTTTCCCAATCCCAACATGATGAGCGGCGATCGCGCCGCCTCGACGGTGGCGCCGCAGGCGCTGTACCTGATGAACAGCCCGCTGGTGTTGCGCGCGGCCGAGGCGCTGGCGCTTCGCCTGACGGAGGCGCCGCCCCAGGAGCGCGTCGCGCAGCTCTACCAGCGCGTTCTGGCGCGCCCGCCCACGCCCACGGAGTCGGCGCGCGCCGTGGCATTCGTGGCACGGTTTCCCGGCAGCCCCGGCACCACGGTCAAGGCCGCGGCGCCGGCACCGGTGTGGCAGGCGCTGGCTCAAGCACTTCTGGCGGGCAACGAATTCATCTACCTAAGATGAGGGCTTACACTCAGGTGACCCGGCGGGAGGTGCTGCAGCGCAGCGCGCTGGGATTTGGCGCGCTGGCGTTGACCGGAATGCTGGCGGGCGAAGCCGCAGCCTCAGATCCGGCGTCGCCCCGGCGGCCCCACTTCCGCGCGCGCGCGCGTCGCGTCATCTTCCTGTTCATGAAGGGCGGGCCCTCGCACGTGGACACGTTTGAGCACAAGCCGCTGCTGCAGCGCGACCACGGCAAGCCGCTGCCCTTTGCCAAGCCCAAGGTCACCTTTGCGCAGACCGGCAACCTGCTGGCGTCGCCCTGGAAATTCCGCGAGCACGGCCAGTGCGGGCACCGCGTGAGCGAGCTATTTCCCCACGTGGCCCGGCACGTGGATGAGCTGTGCTTTCTGCATTCCATGCACGGCACCAACCCCGCCCACGGCGGCGCGCTGCTCAAGCTGCACACGGGCAGCGATAACTTTGTCCGTCCCAGCATGGGAGCCTGGGTGGCCTACGGACTGGGTTCGGAGAACTCCGGGCTGCCGGCTTTTCTCACCATCTGCCCCACGCTGGCGCACGGCGGGGTTCTCAATTGGGGCGCGGCGTTTCTTCCGCCGCACTACGCGGGCACGCCCATGGGCAACGCGAGCATCGCCGCTCGTGAAGCACAAGTGAGGCACATTAAGAGTGCCAACTGGACGCCCGAACAACAGCGGCTGCAACTGGACTTACTGGAACAGATGAACCGCGGACACATGGCTGCGGGCCCGGCCGATCCGGTGGCGGCGGGCGCGCTGGAGAGTCGCATTGCCTCGTTCGAGCTGGCCTACCGCATGCAGAGCTCCATGCCCGAGCTCCAGGATCTCTCCGGTGAAACCGAAGCCACGCGCCAGCTCTACGGCATGGACAATCCGGTGACGGAAAATTTTGGCCGGCAATGCCTCATGGCGCGGCGATTTGCCGAGAGGGGCGTGCGATTCGTGCAGGTGACGCACAGCGACAACAAGGTGCAATGGGATCAGCACGGCGACCTGCGCAAGGGACACACCGAGAAGGCCGCCGAGGTGGACAAGCCCATCGCCGGCCTGCTGACGGACCTCAAGGCGCGCGGGCTGCTCGAGGACACCCTCGTGATCTGGAGCGGCGAATTTGGCCGCACCCCCACCGTGCAGGGCACGACCGACGGGCGCGATCACAATCCCTGGGGCTTCACGGCGTGGCTGGCTGGCGGCGGGGTCAAGCCCGGGTTTCGCTATGGCGCCACGGACGATTACGGTTTTTACGCCGAGCGCGAGCGCCTGCATGTGCATGACTTCCACGCCACGATCCTGCACCTGCTGGGCATTGACCACGAGCGCCTCACCTTCCGGCACAGCGGGCGCAATTTCCGTCTCACGGATGTTTCCGGCTACGTCGCCAAGGCCATCCTGGCTTGAGGCGGGCGGCGGTCAACGGGAATGGAATCTTAATCCAGAAGCGGCTCGCCACGGGTGTAGCGGCGCAGGGCTTCGCGGTTGAGTTTCAGGCCCAAGCCGGGTGTTTCGGGTATGGCCAGCATGCCTTCGGAGTCGAGCCGCCAGCTCCCCTCGGTAATGTCGTCGATGAACGCGGAGCCGGTGAGGTATTCCACCATGTCGGTGCCGGCGAAGGCCGAGGCCAGATGGAGGTCGGCGGCCAGTCCCGCGGCCGTATTCCACCCGTGGGGGATGAACCGGACGCCGTGCTCCTGGGCCATCCAGGCAATGCGCCGCTCCTCGCTGATGCCGCCAACCTTGGTGACATCGGGCTGCACGATGTCCAGCGCGCGGGCCTGCAACCACGGCTGAAAGGCCTGGCGCCGGGTGAGCACTTCGCCGCCGGCAATCTGCACGGGCGAATGTTCGCGCAGCCGGACATGATCCTCAAGGGCGTCGGGCGGCAGCGCCTCCTCGAACCAGTGCACGCCGTATCCGGAGAGCATGTGCGCGGTGTTTAACGCCCACTTGTAGCCCTGCGGCCAAAACGCGTCGCTGGCGCCGGCGTCCACCATGAGCCGGCACTCGTCGCCCACGGCCTCGCGCGCGGCGCGCACGATGGCCTCGTCGGTGGCGCAGTTGCGCCGGCCAAAGGGGCCCCAGCCGATTTTGAAGGCCCGGAAACCCTGTGCCTTGACGGCGAGCAGGCGGTCGCGGAGCACGCCCGGCTCGTCCATCAGAAGCGAGGCGTAGGGCTGGACACGGTCGCGATAGCGGCCCCCCAGCAGACGGCCGACCGGCTGGCCCGTGGCCTGGCCCAGCAGATCCCACAGCGCGATGTCCACACCGCTGATGGCGTGGGTGATGCTGCCGCCGCGTCCCAGCCAGAACATGTGAGCGTGCAGTTTTTCAGACACGCGCTCGGGCTCCAACGCGTTCTCGCCTTTGTAGAGAGGCTCCAGCACCGCAAGGGCCGCGCGCACCAAGGCGTCGTTGGTGAACACACTGCCCAGGCCCACCGCGCCCTCATTGGTATGCACGGCCACCAGCGTATGCACGCAATCCTCCGGACGCAGTTCGTTGCTCCAGCCGCCCTCGGGAGTGGCGCCGCGCAGTCCGGCGCAGCGAATTTCGCGAATCTTCATGCGCCGCCATCGTAACCATCGGCGGGGCGCCCCCCAAGCCAAACCACGCCCGACGAATGAATTGAATTGCCTTTGCTCACACGGTGGTTCTGGCACATCCTGCCCAAAGATGAAGGCAAGTGAAACCCTCCACGGCAGGCGCGCGGCGCTGGCCATGCTGTTGATGATGGGCGTTGCTGGAGGATTGCAGGGCGCGCCCGTGCACGCGGAGATTCAAAAGACGGCGGTGCCGTTCATCCAAAAGCACTGTGCGCAGTGCCATGGCGGCAAGGCGACGAAGGCGGGTCTGGACCTCGTGAAGGCCGACAAGGCCGATGAGGCCGTGCTGCGGGATCGCAAGCAGTGGCAAAACGTGCTGCGGCAAGTGGGGGCAGGAGAGATGCCTCCGGCAAAACAGCCCCGGCCGACCGCGGCGGAAGTGGAGCAGTTTGCGCGGGCCGTCGAGGCTGCCTTTGAACGCGCCGAACTGACGATGCGGCCGGATCCGGGCCACGTGACGATGCGGCGGCTCAACCGCGCGGAGTATCTGAACACCGTGCGCGACCTTCTGCACGTGGACTTCGACCCGACGGAGGGTTTCCCTGCGGATGAGATCGGGCACGGTTTTGACAACATCGGCGATGTGCTCACGATTTCGCCACTGCTCATGGAGCGGTACATGGACGCCGCCGAGGCCATCGCGCAGCGTGTCATTCTGGAGCGCCCGCCCAAGCCCGCCATTCGCTACCTCTCGGGGCGGTTCCTGCAGCCCAACAACGCGCAGACCTCACAGGGGCGGTTCCGAATGATGGATGCCAATGCCACCGAACCCGTGCATTCCGGGCCCTTCGCGGCGCCGGGCGATTATCTCAAGTTTTCCGCCAACGATGAGCTCATCTTTCGCGCCACACTCTACGCCGAGCCGCGCGGCAAGGCGCCCGTGAGGGTCGCTCTCTTCCTGCAGGGAAAGGATCTGCCCGGACAGGCCACGGAAGCGGAACTCAAGGAGTTGATGGGCGCGGGCCTGCCCGGCATGAAGCCGATGGCGATCCTCAAGACATTTGAAATCACAGCGCGCGACGCGGCGCGGCCGCAGACGGTGGAAATTCCCATCCGCCGCGTGGGCGGCATCAATCGCGCAGGCATTGCGCTCATTCGCCCGCCGGAGGGCGAGGCGCCCGCCAAGGTGTTCATCGAGCATCTCTGGAGTGAGGGCCCGCTGGAGACGCGCCCAGAGTCGCAACGAATGCTGCTGGCCTGCACCCCGGGAAAGCCCGTGGCCGAACAGACCCGCGAAGTTTTGAACCGGCTCCTGTCAGGTGCCTATCGGCGGCCTGCCACGGCGTCGGAGATGGACGCGATGGCCGCATTGGTGGCGCGAACAGCCGCCTCCGGACGCACCTGGGAGGCGGGGGTGCAACAGGCTTTGGTCGCGGTGCTGTGTTCGCCGAAGTTCCTATTCCGCGTGGAGCAGGATTCCCGCCCACAGGCAAAGCAAGCGCATCCGCTGGACGAGTATCAGCTTGCATCGCGGCTGAGCTACTTTCTCTGGAGCACTATGCCCGACGCTGAATTGTTCGACCTCGCAGGGAAGGGCCAGCTCACCGCCCAGCTTGATGCGCAGGTTCAGCGCATGCTGCAGTCGCCCAAGACCGGGGCGCTTGCGCAGAACTTCGCGCTGCAATGGCTTCAATTGCAGCGCCTCAAGACCGCCGCGCCGGATCCCCGCCAGTTTCCCGCCTTCAACGACGCGCTCAAAGAGGCCATGCTGCGCGAGACGACGCTCTTCTTCGGCGAAATCGTGCGCGAGAACCGCACGGTGCTGGATCTCATGGAGGGGAACTTCACCTACCTCAACGAGCCGCTGGCACGTCTTTATGGGATCGCCGACACCGCGGGAAACCGGCTCAACCAAAAGAAGTCCCAGCCCGGCGGCCAGCCCATCCCGCGTGATGCCTTTGTGCGCGTCTCACTGCCGATGGCCGAGCGGGGAGGAGTGCTCCTGCAGGGCAGCGTGCTCACCGTCACTTCCAACCCCACGCGCACCTCGCCCGTCAAGCGCGGCCGCTGGGTGCTCGAACAGATGTTGGGCACCCCGCCGCCCGCGCCGCCGCCCGATGTGCCCGAGCTGGACCGCCAACAACAGCTCACCGGCACGCTGCGCCAGCGCATGGAACAGCACCGGAAAAACCCGGCGTGCGCCAGTTGCCACGCGCAGATGGATGCGATGGGATTCGCGCTGGAGCACTACGACGCCATTGGTGCCTGGCGAGAGATGGATGGCAACCTGCCGGTGGACGATGCCGGTGCCTTGCCCGACGGGAAGTCGTTCGCCGGGCCTGCTGGTCTCAAAGCCCTGCTGCGCGACAAGCGCGAGCTGGTGCTGCGCAACCTTGCTGAAAATATGCTGACCTATGCGCTGGGGCGCGGGCTGGAATACTACGATGGCCGCGCCGTGCGGCAGATCGTCGCCACCACGGTGAAGGAGGACTTTCGGTTTGCATCGCTCGTCAGTGCCATTGTCCGGAGCGACCCCTTTCGTCTGCGCCGTGGATCCGAAGCGGGCGCACCTGAATAGACAGCGCGCGGGCCGCTTCTAAACGAGCGATGAGCGGACACAACCTGTTGACCCGGCGCGCCGTGCTGCGCGGCATGGGTGCCACGCTGGCGTTGCCCTGGCTGGAGGCGATGGGCCCGCAAACGGGCTGGGCTGGCGGCGCCACTCCGGCGGCCAAGGCGGCGCCCAACCGCATGGCGTTCCTCTACGTTCCCAACGGGAAGAACATGGTGGACTGGACGCCCAAGTCAGCCGGCGAACTCGGTGAGCTGCCCGCCATCCTCGAACCCCTCGCTGAGCACAAGAAGGAGTTCTCCATTCTCACTGGCCTCACCGCCGACAAGGCCCGCGCCCACGGCGACGGCGGCGGCGATCACGCGCGCGCGCTGGGCGCGTTCCTGACGGGCGCGCAGCCGCGCAAGACCGACGGCACCGACATTCGCGCGGGCATTTCGGTGGATCAGGTGGCGGCCTCGCGGCTGGGCAGCCAGACGCGGCTGGCCTCGCTGGAGATGGGCACGGAAGCGGGTGCCATGGCGGGCAACTGCGATTCGGGCTACTCGTGTGTCTATTCGTCCACCATGTCGTGGCGGTCGGCCACGCAGCCGCTGCCCAAGGAAGTGAACCCGAAGCTCGTCTTCGAGCGTCTGTTTGCCGCTGGTTCCGCGCAGGATCGCGCCCGGCGCGACGCCCAGCGCAAGAGCGTCCTCGATCTGGTGAAGTCGGATTTCGAAGAGCTCAACGGAAAACTGGGCCGTGGCGACCAACGCAAGCTTGACGAATTTGCCACGGCCGTCCGTGACATCGAGCTGCGCATCGAGCGCGCCGGCCGTTTTCCCGAGCCCAAGGCGCCCGCGGGGTTTGCCGCGCCCGCTGGTGTGCCCGACAGCTTCGAGGCCCACATCCGTCTCATGTGCGACCTTCTGGTGCTGGCATTCCAGACCGACACCACGCGCGTCTGCACGTTTGTGCTGGCCAACGAGGGCAGCAACAAGCCCTATCCCTTTATTAACGTCGCGGAGGGCCATCACGATCTCTCACATCACGGCAACGACCCCGCGAAGAAGACGAAGATTGCGGCGATCAACCGATTCCACACGCGGCAGCTGGCCTATCTGCTGGGCCGTCTCAAGTCGGTGAAGGAGGGCGATGGCACGCTTCTGGATCACTGCATGGTGGCCTACGGCAGCGGCAACTCTGACGGGAACGCGCACAATCATGATGACCTGCCCGTGCTGCTCGCCGGGCGCGGTTGCGGCACGCTGCGGCAGGGGCGCCACCTTGTCTTCCAGAAGGAAACGCCGCTCAACAACCTCTGGCTGGCGATGCTCAATCGCATGGATATGCGCGTCCAGCAACTGGGCGACAGCACCGGCGAACTCAAGAACCTGGCGGCCTGATCCCCCCTCTAGCGGGCGCGCCTGAACAGCGTTGCCACGGGCTCAAACGAAACGCGCTCATCCAGCGGAAACATCGGCCGCGCGCAGCGTGTGTGGCCTAAGCTCAGCAGATTTGCGCTGGTGGATCCGGGCGCGTCCACGTCCACGTAGCGCGCCGCCCACGCCTTGAACATGTGCTCCTCGCAATGCGGCGACTTCACCACCACGGCGCCAAAGTGCCGTGGATCCAGTCCGTGCGCGAGGAACAGCGCGCGGTCATAGAGGCTCACCGCGCGGCTGGTGACAATCAGCGTGAAACCGCCAGACTGAATCACCGCCGTGCGCCCGGCCTGCCACAACTCGCGCGTCGTCTCGCTGTGGAACCATCCATCGGAGAGCATCCGCACACGGCCCTCGATGGGCAGCGGCGTGAAGCGCCCGCGATCCAGCGCCCCGCCCACCGTTGTCTTTACCGTGTGGCCCACGCCGACAGAAAAGGCTGCATCCACCGCGCCGGGATCCACGATGGGAATGAGTGCGCTGCCGCGGTATCCAGCTTCGAGCAGCGCGCGCAAAATGGCATTGCTGTCGCCCGATGCTCCGGAGCTGGTGGCATCGGCAGCGTCCACCAGCACCACGGTGCCGGACTTGTTCTCCGTTGTGATGCGCGCCGCGTCGGCGAGGCTCGTGAGCGGCACCTGCATCTTTTCGTGATGCTCCCAGAACAGGTTCGCGATGCGCAGCGCTTCGCGTTTTGCGCGCGCCGCGTCGTTGTCGGTGACGACGAAACTGTTTGAGGCGAGCGCCGGAACGTCCGTGAAGGGATTGCCCCACATCATGGCGGCCGAGAGCCCGCCGGGACTTTGCTCGATGGCCTTCGCCGCGTTCACGGCGTGGCGGATGAAGCCGGTCTCGGTGATGAGTTCGTCGCCGCGCACGAGCGCGGGCACCGTGACTTTTGCCGTCACGGGTTTGACTTCGCCCGCGAGGATGCGCAGGAGAAGCCTTGCCGCACGCGCGCCGGTTTCGAAGAAGTCCACATGGGGATAGGTGTGAAAGGCCACGGCTGCGTCGCTGTGTTCCAACATTCGATCGGTAAGGATGCCGTGAAGGTCGAGCGAGATGACGATGGGCACACGCTCGCCGACGATCTTTCGCGTCTCGGCGAGCAACCAGCCTTCGGGGTCGCCCTCGTTCTCCGTCGCCATAGCACCGTGCAGGGAAAAGTAGATGCCGTCCACCGGCGGAGCTGCCTTGATGCTCGCGAGCAATTCGCCCGCGATGCGGGAGAATGCCGCATCTGCCAGCGTGCCGCCGGAGGTGATGAAGTGGGCACTGCACGCCGGCACGAGTTCCAGGCCCGGTGTCGCATCGAACACACTCAAAGCCCCGCCCACCTCGCTGCGCACGCCACGGTGGTAATCCAGAAGCGCCTGCCCATGCCGCATCGTGAAGTCCGCATAGCCGCTCAGCACGGGATTAAACGTGGACACTTCCTGTTTGCATTCGGCGATGAGGATGCGCGGCATGGTGAGGGGAAAAGGATAGCCCGGCCTGCGGGCGTCAACAAGGGCGTAGGGTGGGCCTTTATCCGTGCGACAGGAGCTGCCACACCATCGCGGCGGATATCGCCCCATAGGCCAGCGCGCAGAGCACGAGTGCGGCGCGGCGCCATGCCGGCGGTCGCAATGAAGGCGGCAGCAGGGTGGTGTTGACCTTTAGGATTTGCACTGCCGAGAGTGCCGTGATGGGCGCGGCGGTGGCTCCCAGGATGGAGAGCAGGGTCTTCGCGTCGCCGAGAAATGCGCCCACCACAGCGACGAGGGAGAACGCCAGCAGCAACACGCCGTAGATTCGGCCCGAAGGCATTTGGCGAACACGCGGCGCACACGCCCACAGCAGGTCGGTGAGCAGCCGCGCGAGCACGTCCGCGTTGGTGAGTGCCGTGCTAAAAAGGATCCAGAAACCATTGAGCAGGCCCAGGAGCCAGAACCCTTCCCACACCTTGCGCATCTGGGCGGCCTGGAACACGCCCGCAGCAACGCCGGAAATACTTAAGCCTGGCTCGAACAGGGCCGCTGCCAGATTGACCATCAGGAACATTCCCACGAGGCAGCCGCCGGCCCACAACAGCGACTGGTCCACCACGGCGTATCGCCACCAGCCACGCCAGCGCCGCAGATTCTCGTCGTTGATAGGAAATACGGCGCCGGTGGGGGAAAGGGTTTGTTCGCGCGACCAGACCCCGCCCAAGTGGCCGGTGGCTGCGCCCATGCCGAATCCCTTGTCGCGAAACCAGCTGGCCACCGCCAGATTTCCCACGCCGCCCGCTCCTGCCAGGGAAGCGAAGACGGCGAGCATCACGAAGTCGACATCCTGCGGCCACGCGCCCACATGGAGGAATCCCACGGCGGTTCGGCCCCATTCGCGTGCGGGGACAAACGCGAGATTGGCCCAGACCAGAAATGCGAAAATGAACGCGATCATTCCCCAGGAAAGTTTTTCGAGAAGGCGTTCGACCCTCTTGCCAGAGGCGAGAATGAGCGCCGCGGCCACCACCAGCGCGACCGTGATCCATTGCACCGTCGGCTGGTCACCTGCGCCGGGCGTGCGCCCGGCTGCCATGGCAAAGACGATGCCCGCGCTGGCGGCGGCGGCGGCCGGCAGTCCCAGTTGGGCGATGGCGCCGAGCGCATACAGCGGGCCCCACAGGCGCGGGCCAGGTTGCAATCGCATGATGCCGGTCAGGATGGGTTCGCCTGTGTAGAGCGTGTAGCGTGCGGCTTCGAGGTTAAGCAGGCATTGGAGGATGAACGCCGCCGTGGCCAGCCAGAGCACGCTGCGCCCGTGCTGCACCACGAACATCGGGCCGACAATCCACTCGCCCATGCCAATGGCGCCCACCAGCAGGATCGCGCCGGGTCCGATGGTGCGCAGCGTGTTGGTGAAATTAAAGGGAAGCGGCTCGGGCAGCTCGCCCACACGCCACGGTGGCAGGCAGCCGTGCGGGGGCTTGGCGTCAGGGTGCATGCGGTGCGCCCGCGATTTTCTCGGCCGCCTGCATGAGCCCGCGCATATAGCCGTAGGCAAAGAGGCGGCCCAGCATGGTGTAGCCCGGTTCGCCCGCCTCTTCGCCGACAAGCTGCGGCACATGGTCGGGCCGCATGGGCCCGGCGAATCCCACTTCACGATACGCCGTCATGGCCGCGACCATGTCCGTGGGGCCCGCGTCATGAAACGTCTCCACAAAATGCCCGGGCCCGCTGCCCCGTACATCGCGAAAATGCACGTAGCGAATATGCGGGCCCAGCCGGCGCACGGTCGCGGGGATGTTCACGCCCATCGCCGCGAAGGTCCCCTGACAGAAACAAATCCCGTTGTTCGGGCTGGGCCGCAGTGACACCAGACGCTCGAGATTCTCCACCGAGTTCATGATGCGCGCCTTCCCCAGAAACTCCGGAATCGGCGGGTCGTCCGGGTGCATTGCCAACTGCACGCCGCATTCTTCTGCGACGGGCACGAGTTCGCGCAGCAACCGCTCCAGATTGCGCCAGAGTTCGTCCGCGCTGATACGGCCTGCGTCGATGGACGCGGCGGTTGCGCTGAGCGACACGGCGCGCTCGGCGGCGCGCAGGTCGAACTCCGTCACGCGCGCCCCACCGCGCGCGGGAGTGTCCACGCGGGTGCGCACCCAGTCGGTGCCCGCCATGAAGTTGTAGCAGAGAATCGGAATCCCAAGCCGGCCCATCTGCCGCAACAGCGACTGGAGTGCCGCCAGCTCCGCGCCGTCGTGGTCGCGGCCCATCTTGATGCGTTCAATGGGGAGATAACCCTCCACAATGGCCAGTCGCATCCCGTGCGCCTCGATTTGCGCCTGCGTCCTTGGCAGCGCCTCCTCGTCCGGACCAAGATAGCGCACCGTGATGTCCTGCACACCGCACTGGGCGGCGAGGGCAAGGTGGTAGTCGTCAAGCGGGGTGAGGACGGAGGCCAGTCGCATCGGCAAGGTGGGGATGTCTTGCAGCCAATCTCACATGGTGGCCGCTGGTCATCAAGCGGGAAGGCCCGCGTGTGCCGCAGCGTATTAGTCGCGCATCGACTCCAATGCGGGCAACCTCTACGCTGTCCCTCGTGACCACTCCGGGTGCTTCCGACCGCGTCGCCACGCGCATCGTGTGGGGGATGGCTGTGGGGTTGGTCGCGGGCATTCTGCTGCGAACTCTCTTCGAGCGCGTGCCGGGAGCCGAGGCGCTCTTCGGCGTGCTTCCCGAAAGCGCACACGTTTCGGGCTGGCTCACGACTGAGGTGCTCGATCCCTTCGGCCAAATCTTCCTGCGCGTACTCTTCTTCGTGGTCGCGCCGTTGGTGTTTGGCTCGCTGGCGCTGGGCGTCGTTCAGTTGGGCCGGCTGGACCGTCTGGGCCCGATGGCGGCGCGCACGTTCGCTCTCTTTGGCATCAACATGGCAGTGGGCGTTGCGCTCGGGTTGGTGATGATGAATCTGCTCCAGCCGGGGCGTGGTCTGGATTCAGAAGCCCGCAGCAGGCTGGTGGCTCAGGCTCAGGCCACCGCGCAGGCGCGGGATCTTCAGGCGCACGCGGAAAAAGAACCCGTGCGCGTGACCTTCGCCACGCTGGTGGAGATGTTCATGCCGCGCAATCTGCTGCAGGCGGTCGTGGGGTCCGAGCGCGGGCGCTTGGGCGATGTGCTGCCGCTCATCCTCTTCGCGCTGCTGTTGGGCGCGGCGGGCACGACCCTTGCGGAGGGGCAGCGCCGCCAGTTGCAGGAGGCGCTGGAGGTTCTCAACAACCTCATGCTCACCATCGTGCAGTTTGCGCTCCGTCTCGCACCCTATGCCGTGGCCGCGCTGCTCATGAGCATCGTCATCAAGATGGGCCTTGGGTTTTTGAACCAGCTGCTGCTCTTTGTCGTGGGCGTTCTGGGTGTCATGGCGCTGCACCTCTTTGGCACGATGTCCCTGCTGCTGAAGCTCGGCTCTCGCCGCTCCCCCCTGCAGTTTTTCAAGGCCATCACGACCGTCATGGTGACGGCCTTTGCCACCAGCTCCAGCAATGCCACGCTGCCCACCACCATTCAGGTCAGCCGCGAAAAGCTGGGGGTGTCGGCTCCCACGGCGGGCTTTGTGCTGCCGCTGGGCGCGACCATGAACATGAGTGGCACGGCCACCTACGAAGGCTGCGTCATCCTGTTCATCGCGCAGGTGTACGGCATCCCGATCACGCTGGGACAGCAGGTCACGCTGCTGGCCCTCGCGGTGCTGAGTGCCGTGGCGGTCGCGGGCATCCCGGGCGCGTCGCTGCCGCTCATCATGGGTTTGCTCGGCACCTTCGGCGTGCCTCCGGAGGGCATCGTGCTGATCTTGGGAGTGGACCGCGTGCTGGATATGGCGCGCACGGTGCTCAACGTTGCGGCCGATATGGTGACGGCCGTGATTGTGGACGAACACATGGCGGCAGAAAATCCGGCGCCCGGCGGCGGCGCGCCGACGTGAGTTGGGTGGGATCTCAGAGTCCGCGGCGTTGATCGGACGGGAAGAGAAACCGGATGCCGGCCAGCACGCACAGCCCGGCAATGAGGTACGCCAGCGCCGAGTGGGTCAGCAGCTTGTGGATGCCGACCGATTGCTTCCAGATCCCGCCAAAGAGCGTCGCGAACCCGGAGACGCCCGCGCCAAAGAGATTGAGCACACCCACGGCGGAGGCGCGCGCGCCGAGCGGGATGACCTCGAAGGCCGCCGGGAAAATGTTGCCCATGAAAAAGCCACTGAGGAACCCAAAGCCTGCCGCGGCCGCGCGCGTTTCGGAGAGCGTGTTGCTGTTGCCCAGATAGTGGAGGAAGGGCGCGCAGCCCAAAAGGCCCAGCGCGAGCAGCCACAGGCGCGAGGCGGCGGTGCGGCGATAAAGCGCGTCGGCCAGGACGCCGCCGACGAGGATGCCCAAGAGGGTGGCGCCCTGCAGATAGGCCGTTGCGTTAAAGGCGGCATCGCCAAGAGAGAGCTGGAATTTCTCATGTAGGAAGGTCGGCAGCCACCCGTAGAGCAGCCAAAGACCGAAAACGAAAACGGGAAAGACGAGGCAAAGGAGCCCGTAGGTGGGTGTGCGCGCCAGTAGCGTCAGGGTTCCGGCGCGGGCAACGGCGGGGAGTTTTTCAGGCGCCGGTTCGTCCACCCCACGCAGGAAGATCATGGCGGGAATAGCGAAGACCAGACCCAAGCCGCCGAGCACAAAGAATGCCTCGCGCCAGTGGCCTTCGCCCGCCATCCAACCGCCGAACCAGCCGCCGCCCACGTTGCCGAAGATTTGCGCGGTGGTCAGTATGGCGATGGCCCGCGATCGCCGTTCGGGAGCGAACGCGCTGGCTGTGAGCGCGATGGCCGAGGGCATGAAGAGCGCCTCGGAAATTCCCATGAGCGCGCGCAACGCCAGCAGCGTTTCCGGCGTGCGCGAGAGGCCCGTGGCGATCGTCACCCCACTCCAGACTGCCAGACTGATGAGGATCAACCGCCGCTTGGAAACTTGGTCGCCGATGTATCCGGCCAGGAGGCTGCCGACGCCGTACACCCACAGGAAGTACGCACCCACCAATCCCAATTGGCGGTCGTTGAATCCCAGATCGGTCTTGAGCACCGGGAACATCGAGAACACCGCCTGCCGGTCGCAGTAGTTGAGAAAGTACGCAAACCACATGAACGCCACCAGCGCTGCGGCCTGACGCGGCGCGATTGGGGTGTGTTCGGCCGAGGCCATCAGCGTGGGGGGGCTTGCACCGGCCCTGCGCCGGAGAGGAAGGCCAGCAAATCGCGCAGCTCCACGTCGGTGAGCGCATCCACCAGCCCCGAAGGCATGGGCGAGGCATGAGACTCAGCGCGTTTGACGATGTCCTCGGGCTTGAAGGTGCGCTCTTTGCCCAGCAGGTCACGGAACACATCCACGCTCGAAGACCGCAGCAAGATGCCGGTGAATTCACTGCCGTCCTTCAATACCAGCGACGTGGCGTAATACTGGGGCGCGACATCGCGGCTGGGTTCCAGGAGGGATCGTAGCAGCGCCGACTCGTCGCCCTGCCGCGCAATCAAGGTTAAGTCGGGGCCGACCACATTGCCCCTCCCGCTGTGCCGATGGCAATTGCTGCAAAGCGCAACACGCGGGTGGAAGAATAGTCGCCGGCCCGCCTCGATGTCCGCAGGGCCCGGCAGCTTCGCCAGTCTCTGGCTCCATGCTTGCGTGTCGGTGAGAGCCGGGCGCCCTGCGCCGATGCCAGCGGGATTCTGGATGGCACCCACCAACGCCGCCGAGTCCGGAAACCGGCGCGCAACGCCGCGCAAGGTCTCCTGCGCAGCGTCCTTGAGAGCGCGGAAACGAAGCGCGCGCAGCGCTTCCTTGCGCACTCCTGCGTCGTCCTGTTGGGCCAGTGTCAACGTCAACTCCTCGTGCGCTGGCGTCGTGCTGCCGGCCAGTCCCGCCAGAGCATCAGCGCGCAGAGCGGCGGGGCGCGTCCGATCGCCGGCAATTTTGGAAAGCAGTCCCAGCGCGGCATCGTCCGGGCGAAGGCCCAGCGTGCGCACCACTTCGGCCGACAAGAGCGGATCGTCGAACGCCAGCAATTCTTGCAGCAGCGCAACGGTGAGCCGGGGATGCGCGGCCGGCGCCAGTCGCAGCGCGAAGGCTCTCAGGCGCGCGGGAGTATCCCGGCGCGCAACCCGTTCCATGAGCACCTCCGCGTCAACCACGCCGGCTTCAGGCTTTCCACGGAGCGTATTCCAGCATGCCAGCGCGGCTTCAAACAGGCGGAAGTCGAGGTTGGGCTGCAGGAGCATCGCTTCCACTTCGCTGGAAAATCCGGTCATCACCGAATCGGAAATCCAGCGGAGGCATTCAAAGCGCAATTCCGGATCGGGATCGGCCAGAAATTCCCGCACCCACCTTTCAGCAGAGGGATCCGCGCGGCGCAATGCCAGCAGAGCCCAAACGCGGTCGCGCGCAGGGAAGGCGCGGACTTGGCCCGGAGTCCATCCCACACTGGTACGGGCCAGAGCAAAGAGCGCGGCGTCGGCGAGGTGCGCGTCGGTGGCCCGCGCCAAATCAAAGAGCTTGGCTTGGGGCATGGCAGGGCTGCCTGCGCGCAGCGTGTCCGCCAGTCGCGATGCGGCGTTGGGTTGGGGCCACAGGGAATTGACCCACGCGGCCTTCGTGCGGTCGACCTCCAGTTTCCACAGGCGCCCGCGGCCATGCAGTGTGTACGAACTGTGAACCCAGTCGTTGAAGTAAAAAGCGCCATCGGGACCGGCGACAAGACACGAGGGGCGGAAATGCTCGCCGCCGCGCACGAGTTCAGTCCGCTGCGCGCGATAGCTGGCACCCTGCCGCGCCAGGGGGAAGTAGTCGATGCGGTGATGGCTCCACGAAGGCACCACGACGCCGCCTCCCAGTTCCGCAATCGAGCAGGGGCCTTCGCCGGAGGGATGGATCATGCCAAGCGTTCCACGCAGCTCGCCGTTCCAAGCCACGAAGGGATGAACGGGCGCGCTGCCGTACACCCACTGGAAGCCGTAGTCAGCGCCTTCGACCACATGCAAGAGGCGGCAGGGCGGGCGGCTGCCGGGATCGTTATCCACCGCAAAGAGCTCGCCATCGGCCCGGGCCAGCAGGCCAAATGGATTCCAAAAACCATGCGCCACGCGGCGAAGCCCCGTGCCATCGGGGCGGCAGCGAAACACGCCGCCCTCGCCGCGGCCGCTCAGCTTTGCACCATCGGTGCCGGTGAGTGTCCACGGCTTGCCAAAATTCTCGCCGAGCGAAAAGAGAAGGTCACCTCCGGGAAGCCACGCCATTCCGGAGAGCCCGTTGTGGGGATAATCGGCGGTCGTGGCGAGCGTGGCGATGGCCTCCTCGCGATCGCCTTTACCGTCCTCGTTGGTGTCCTTCACGCGCAGGATGCGGCCACGCTCGGCCAGATATACCCAGCCTCCGCCTCCCAGCGCGACATTCATGGTGGCGGAAGTCTTGCTGTAAAACACCCTGCGCCCGGTGCCGTTGCGATCGAACACCAGCAATTCGTCGCGCGCCGGGCCCTGGTAGCCCTCAGGGCGAAAGTGGGTGTGGCAGGCCACCACCCAGATGCGGCCTTGCGCATCCACGGCGATGCCCGTGGGGGTGACAAGCGAGGGATGCTCCGCTAGAAGGGTGAGCTTGAGCCCAGGCTGTAGCAATTCGATCTTGGGTGGCAATGACGCGGGCACCACCGGAGGAGGCGGTGCGGCGCTAGCATCGAAGTGCGCCGGGACCGTGAGTGATGCGATGGCCATCGCGGCCACACGAAGGAAACACAGCAGGCGATGGTGATGCACAGCGGGGACGTGGATGTGGGTGATGATGGAGGCGCACGGTTGGATTGTCCACCCGCATCGTGTCGGGTGGGCGGGGAAAGGGATTGACGGAGGGCGTTGGCGGGCGGTTGATGCGGCATGGAAAACTCCACTCCCCGCGCCGTGTGGCTTGCGTTCGCACTGGCATCCACACTTTGCGCGGCAGACTTCAAGCCCACGGCGCAGGATTCCGTGGTGGCCGCCAATGCGAAGTGGGAAATGGTCTGGACGGGGGGAGAGTTCACCGAAGGCCCGGCCGCGGCTGCGAATGGCGACATCTACTTTTCGGACATCGGCAACCGGGTGCTGCGGTTCACGCCGTCCAGCGCCAAGACCACGGTGGTGCGCGAGCCTAGCGGGAGGGCGAACGGGCTGGAATTCGATGCGGGCGGCCGGCTGATTGCATGCGAAGGCGCCTACGGCGGAGGCCGGCGCATTGCGGTTATTGATGGCAATACGTCCCGCACCCTGGCCGACCGATGGGAGGGGAAACGATTTAATTCTCCCAATGACCTGACCGTGGCGCCTGGTGGAATCATCTATTTTACCGACCCTCGCTACCTTGGAGATGAGCCGCGCGATCTGGACTTTGAAGGCGTCTTCTTGGTTCGCCCCAACGGCACCGTGGCGCTGGCCACACGGGACGTGCAAAAGCCCAACGGTATCGCCGCGCGTGCCGACGGCAAGGTGATCTATGTGGCCGACAACAATCCCAAGGGCAACCGTCATCTGCTGGAATTCACGGTGCAAGCCGACGGCACGTTGGCCGGCAAGAAAGTGCTGCACGACTTCGGGCCCAACCGCCGCGGTATTGACGGCATGACACTGGACTTGCAGGGCACCCTCTTTGCCACGGCCGGCACCGGCAACGAGGCGGGCATTTACGTGTTCACTCCTTCCGGCGTGCATGTGGCGTTCGTGCCCACGCAGGGCACCCCCACCAACTGCACCTTCGGCACGGGGCGCGAGTCGGGCGTGTTGTACGTCACCGCACAGTCGGGGGTCGAGGTCGGCGGACGAAAGCCGTGGGGACTTTACCGCATGCGCCTCAAGGCACCGTGAAGCGCGAATAGGCTTGCCTTCAACCGTGCCGGCACAACGATGAGGCGCGTGGGTATTTCCACCCGGCAGTTCAAACAATTGCAGCAGCGACTGGCACGTCCACGGCCGGAGGCCGTGACGGAAGCGCCGGCCTTGCGCCCGCCACGGCTGGAAACGATTGTCCTGGGAGTGGACCCTTCGTTGCGGGGCGCGGGCTACGGCGTGGTGCGCCTGACGCGGGCCCATCCGGCAGTGCTGGCACAGGGAACCATCCTTTGTCCGGCGGCATGGCCGCGCACGCGATGCCTGGCGCGGATTGCCACCACGTTGCGAGAGGTCATCGCCCAGTGTCGCCCCACCGTCGCCGCAGTCGAGGGACTCTTCTACGCACAGAATGCCAAAACCGCGCTCATCATGGGCGAAGCGCGCGGGGCCGCACTGGCGGTGATTGCCGAAGCGGGCCTGGAGATATTTGAAATCGCCCCGCGCCGGGCAAAGCTCGCACTCGTCGGGCACGGCGGGGCGCAAAAGCTGGCGGTCGCCAAGATGGTCCAGAGGATGCTGAACCTTGAGGACGTGCCCGCGCATGACGCGGCCGATGCGCTGGCGCTGGCGCTGGCGTGGGCGCAGGGGCAGAATGGCTTTGCCACGGCGCAGCCCAGGAAAATATAACTGCGCCGCATGATTGGTTTCGTGGAGGGTCAACTCGTTGAAGCGCTTCCCACGCAGGTGGTGGTGAATGTGCAGGGCGTGGGCTACGAGGTGTTGATCCCCCTTTCCTCGTTCGAGCGCCTGCCCGCGGTGGGCCAGCCGGTGCGACTGCTGACGCACTTGGTGGTGCGCGAGGATGCGCATCAGCTCTACGGATTTTGGACGGTGGCCGAACGCGCGCTTTTCCGGCTGCTCACGCGCGCCATCAGCGGGGTTGGTCCCAAGATCGCACTCAACATCTTAAGCGGCATTTCTGTGGCGGCGTTCCACGAGGCGGTGTCCCGGGGCGATGTGAAGTTGCTCTCGGGAATCTCCGGCGTGGGAAAGAAAACGGCCGAGCGCATCGTGGTGGAGCTCAAGGACAAGTTGGCGGCCACGGCGACGGCGCTCCCGGCTGCCGCGACGGTGGGGGGGCAGACAAGCCACGACGCGGCCCTCGCGCTCGAGGCTTTGGGATTTAAGCCCAAGGATGCGCAGGAAGCCGTGCGCGCAGCCGTGGCGGTTCTGGGGCCAGGGGCGGCGGTGGACCGGGTGGTGCGCGCGGCGCTTCAAAAGTGAGGATGAGGGCCGGACCCCCAGATTCCACCGGGCGCGCGGCGAACGGGGTGCAGCCGCTGCGCTGGCACGGCAGGCTTGCCGCGCTCATGATCTGTGCGGCGATGCGCGCGGTGGGTGCCACGCTGCGGATGCGCTTTGAAAACCAGTCGGGGCTGGATTTTTCCAAGGAACAGTCCCCGGTGATTTTCAGCCTCTGGCACAATCGGCTCGCACTTTCCATCCCCGTGTACCGCGCCTACTTCCTGCGCCACGCGCCGCAGCGCCGGCTGGCGGCCTTGGTCAGCGCGAGCAGGGACGGGGCCATTCTGGAGCGCACGCTGCAACGATGCGGGGTGCAGGTCGTACGCGGCTCCTCCAGCCGGCGCGGCCCCCAAGCGCTCTTGGAGCTCACGACATGGATGGAACGCGGGTTCGATCTGGCCATCACGCCCGATGGCCCGCGCGGTCCGCGCTACGTGGTGCAGCCGGGCCCCATCTGGCTGGCGCAAGTCACGGGGCTTCCCATTGTCCCCATCTCCGGCCGGATGCACTGGAAGCGCTGCCTGCGAAGCTGGGATCAGTTTCAAATTCCAATGCCCTTCAGTGTGTGCGACGTGCGCATCGGATGCGCGCTGAAGGTGCCGCGCACGGCGGATGAGGAGCAGCGTGAGGCGATGCGCGAGGAGCTGGAGCGGCGCATGCGCGCCCTGTCGGCCGACTGAATCTCAGCGCGCCGCCGGGCGGATGGCCGTCCATTGATTTCGATAGCGCATCCGCCGCTCCATGATGGAACGGATGTATCGCCGGGTGCCTGCAAAATCCATTTGCTCCAGGAACGCCCCGCTGTTGGTCGCCGCCGCGCCCGACAGCCACCGCAGCACGCGGGAGCGCCCCGCGTTGTAGTCCGCCAGCGCAAAGGGAAGCGGGTCGTCCGCGTAGGGATACCGGACGATCAGCTTTCGCAGATACCACGTACCGGCAAGCGTGTTGCTCCATGCGTTCACGAGGTGGGCGTGGTGGAAATCTCGCAGCCCCTCCGCATCGGCCCACTCGCGCGCCGCATCTTCGCGCAGCTGCATGAGGCCCAGCTCGCCTGCGGCGCCCTTGGCGTGGCGATCAAACCGGCTCTCGCGCCACACGAGCGCCTTGATGAGCGCCGGATCCATGCCATAACGCGCCGCGGCGGCGGCGATGGGAGGATCCTGGCTTTTCTCACGCAGCATGGCGGCCCTCCAGAGAAGCAGTCCGCCGGCGGCGCAGCCCATCGCAACGGCGATGAGGCCCCATTTCCACGCGCGCGACATGCGCACACGGTACGCCCCCGCCTTGGTGGCCGTCGAGCCAGAGCAACGCGGCTGTGAATGTTTTGCGCTCGACGCTCCCTCGCGGCCTCCTCGACGCTGGGGTGGTGATTGCGCAGGTGACATTGGAGATGGCCTTGCGCAAGGAGTATGACTATCTGGTTCCGCCAGAGCTGGCCGCCACCGCTTCGGTGGGGACTCGCGTCAAGGTGCCCTTCGGGCATCGGCAGGTGGTGGGCTGCATCACAGGCCTCGCCGACCAGTCCACCCAGACTGCACTCAAGTCCATCCTCAAGATCGTCGGCACGCCAAAGCTGGTCACGGCCAAGGTGCTGGCGCTCTCGCGATGGCTGGGCGAATACTATTGTTGCGCGCCCGAACTGGCCCTCAAGAGCGTGCTGCCCCAGTCGGTGCGCCGCGAGCAGGATGGGTGGCGCGAGCGGTTGTACGTTATGGTACTCCCGGCCCACGAGTCGCCGCCCAAGCTCACAGCGCGCCAGCAGGAGGTGCTCTTGGCCGTGCAGGCGCATCCCCCGCAGGTGGCGATGCAGGAGCTTCTAAGACTCACAGGCGCGACGGCGTCCGTGGTGCGCCGGCTCAAGGAGCTGGGGCTCGTGGAGATTGCGGCAAAGAAGGACGAGCGCGATCCCTATGCGCGCGAGACCATCCTCCCATCGCATCCGCTGCCGCTCCACGGGGCGCAGGAGCAGGCCCTTGCGGCCGTTCGCGGCGCCATGGATGCGGGAGGCGGCGGGGTGTTTTTGCTGCATGGCGTCACCGGCAGCGGCAAGACCGAAGTGTACCTTCAGGCCATCGCGCATGCGCTCTCGCGCGGGCAGGGGGCCATCGTGCTGGTACCGGAGATTTCGCTCACCCCCCAGACGGTGGAACGGTTCAAGTCGCGTTTTGGCCACGGACCGCAGCAGACGCTGGTAGCGGTGCTGCACAGCCATCTCTCCGAAGGCGAGCGGCACGACGAATGGCACAAGATCCGGGAGGGCCGTGCGCGCATTGTCATCGGTGCGCGTTCGGCCATCTTCGCCCCCGTCGAGCCTCTGGGGCTTGTGGTGGTGGATGAGGAGCACGAAACCTCTTACAAGCAGGAGGAATCGCCCCGCTACCACGCGCGCGATGTGGCCGTGATGCGGGGGCGGCTGGAGGGCGCCGTCGTGGTGCTCGGCTCGGCAACCCCGTCGCTGGAGAGTTACCACAACGCGCAGCGCGGCAAGTACACGCTCTTGGAGCTGCCCGTGCGGGCCGATGACAAGAAGCTTCCCGTGGTGCGCGTGGTAGACATGCGCCCGGAAAACTACAAGGACAAGGGGCCGCCAATTTTCTCGCAGCGTCTTAAGGAGGGCATCCTGCAGCGGCTCGACCGGCGCGAGCAGGTGATCATCTTCCTGAACCGGCGTGGCTACGCCACCTCGCTGCAATGTCCCAAGTGTGGTCATGTTTGCGGTTGCCCGAATTGCAGCCTGTCGCTGACGTACCACCGCCACGAAGGCCGGCTGCGCTGTCACCTCTGCGGCCACGCTGAGCCCGCGCCACGCGTCTGCCCCAACCAAGCCTGCGCCAGCCCCGCCATCCGCTTTGCCGGAGTGGGCACAGAGAGAGTGGAAGAGACGCTGCGCCAGCTCTTCCCTCGCGCGACCGTCTCACGCATGGATTCGGACACGCTCCGGCGCAAGGAGGACTACCGGCGCATCCTTGGCGATTTTCGCACTGGCAAGATCGACATCCTTCTGGGAACGCAGATGATCGCCAAGGGGCTTCATTTTCCCAACGTCACTTTGGTGGGCATCGTCCACGCCGACATGGCGCTGCACCTGCCCGACTTCCGGGCGGGCGAACGCACCTTTCAGCTCCTCACCCAGGTGGCCGGGCGCGCCGGACGCGGCGACGTGGAGGGCGAGGTGGTGGTGCAGTCGTTCACGCCGCACCATCCGGCCATCCAATTTGCGCGGCGGCATGACTACGAGGGATTTTACGAGGCCGAGCTGGAATTTCGCAGCCAGCTCCGATACCCGCCCGCCGCGCGCGTGGCGCTCATCACGTTCAAGGGCCGCAATGAGGACGCCGTGGCGTTCGCTGCGCAGCACGTCAAACGCGAACTAGAGACAGCACTCTCGACCATCGGCGACCTCATCCTCGCCGGGCCGGCTCCCGCGCCGCTGCCCCGTGCCGAATCGCTCTACCGCTACCAGATCATGTTGCGAACGGCTGCGATGGCGCGCTTAAGCACGCGCCTCGCTGCGGTCGTCGCGGGGTGGAAGCTGCCGGAGGGAGTGGCGTGGGCCGTCGACATCGACCCGGTGAACCTGATGTAGAGCCTATGCCCGCCCCCCGGCTCGCCCTGCTCATCCCCGCGTACAATGAGGAGGCGCGCATTGGCCCGGTGCTGGTCCGTTACGCCGATGCTTGCCGCGCATCCTGGCCCGGACCGGTGCGCATCACCGTCGTGCTCAATGGCTGCCACGACGACACCCTGGAGGTGGTGCGGCAGGCTGCCGTAGGCCGGACGGATATCGAATGGCTGGATTTTCCCGCACCCATTGGCAAGGGCGGTGCGCTCATCGAAGGCTTTCGCCATGCGTTGGATCAGGGCGCAGACATCATCGGCTTTGTGGACGCCGACGGCGCGACGCCGCCAGAGTCATTCCTGAAGCTGGCCGAGCGCTGTGCCGCCGGTGAGGCCGATTGCCTCATCGGTTCGCGCTGGCTTCCCGATTCGGTGCTGCACCAGCGACAGCCGCGCCTGCGACGCTGGCTTAGCCGCGGCTTTCACGCCCTGGTTGAACTGCTCTTCTGGATGGGGATCAAGGACACGCAGTGCCCGGCGAAGGTGGCACAGCGTGCGGCATTGGAACGGGTGTTGCCTGCGCTGCACATCGCAGACTTGGCCTTTGATGTGAACCTGCTCTACGCCCTGCGCCGCGCGGGGGCAAGCGTCCGGGAAGTGCCGGTGGAGTGGACCGATCAGGCCGGATCCAAGGTCAGCGCCAGCTTGGGCCGCAGTTGTCTTGTGATGTTTCTCTCGGTGGTGCGGCTGCGGCTGGTGCACTCGCCGCTCTACCGGTGGCTGCGCCCGCTGCGTCCCATAGAGACGTGGCTCTACCTCAGCCTACGTGCGCCGCCGCCGCTTCCTCGCGCCGGTGGAGGCGCACGAACCAGGACGCCACCAGCAGATAGCCGGTGTTAGCCAGCGCCAGTGTCATCGCCAGCGGCGCGAATCGGTCTGGCAGCGGTACCGTCGCGCTCGCCCAGTGTGCGCAGCCGTAATCCATTCCCACGGCAAAGCCGATGCACACCACCACGAGCCAGGGCACCACGCGGTGATCGCCGCGCGCCAGAAGGTAATTGACCAGCACGCCGCCCAAAACCAGAGGCAGCATCGCCCATGCGAGCTTTGGAATCAGCGGGGCGATGCCCGCGTACTCGGGCTTGAAGCGCGCCATTCGCAGGGGAAGTTCCGGCCAGAGGGTCAGCCCGAATGCGATGAGCGCGCCGCCCGCGCCGGTGATGGCGAGGGTCCACCAAAGCGCGTTGGAACGCGCGAGGGTGCCGGTGGCGCTGACCACTTTTGGAAACATCACGGCAATCACCGGCCCCAGAAGCATCGGCAGCACGCGTCCCATCGTGCTGGCCGCCGCATACAGGCCGGCCTCGTTGCCAAAGTGGCGCTGCGCAAAAACCATGTCGGCGCTGGCCAAGAAAATCCCGGCGCCGGCTCCCAACGAAATGGGAACGAAGCGTCGAAGCCAGTCAGCCCACGGCACGCGCGTGCCCGCGCTGGGCGCCGGAGTGCGGCGCGCCGCCTGCCATGCCAGCGCGAGCGCGGCGAGGTATCCCAGCAGCACGCTCGACATGGCCGAGGGCGCCGAGCGCCAGCGCAGGACTTCAAAGAGCATGGCCACGGCGGCCAGTCGCACCAGTCCGTTGGCGAGCACGGCGCCGCCAAAGGCCGTGAATTGTTGCCGCCCCTGCAACGTTCCAGCCGCAAGAGGAAGCAGAAGTGCCGCCAAGGCCGCGCAAAAGGCGATGGCCATTGTTGCCGGATGGGCGATGTGCAGGGCACGCAGCGCGTGTCCTTGCAGTGCAAATAGGGCCGCGCCGGCGAGCAGCCATGCCACACCGATGGCTTTGGCCAACGCGGCCGTCGAGGCGGCCAGCTTTGCATGGTCGTCGGGCGTGCGCGCGGAGGCAGTCTGGTGCGCGATGAGGGTTTGCAATCCCACCGCGGGCCATGCCGCCATTTCCAAGAGCCGGATGGCTGCGGTGAAGTTTCCGTATTCCGCAGTACCGGCCTTCTGCGCGAAGAGGTGCACGAGATAGCAGGCGAAGCCGCCTGTGAAGCTGGCCAGACTCACCCAAGTGCCCTGCCTGAGAAATGCGGCGCGGGTCTCTTCGCCGGGCGGTTTGGCGGCCGTGGGGCCGGCAGCTTGGAGATTCATGGCGAGCGCCGGGCCACGAGGTTGGTGTAGCATCGGCCTGGCAAGGAGGCGATGAGCTCCTCGTCATCGCGAAGAGGCTTCAAAGTGCCACCGCGCGCCAGTTGATGCACATTGAGTCCGGCGGCGCGCAATGTGGCCAACATAGCTTCGGGCGACGAGCCGGCCAGTCGAAGCCCCTGTGGCCAGAATTCGGTGAGCACAACCACACGCGGCGACTGCGCCAGAGTGCGCGCCATGCCGGCCAGCACGGCGCCTTCGGCACCTTGGACGTCGATCTTGACGAAGTGCACCTGGTTGATGCCGCGCGCCTCGAGTAAATCGTCCACGGTCTCTGCGGCGACCTCCACCGAGGGCCAGCCTTTGTCCGGCGCATACACGCGATTATCCCCGCGATTGTCGGAGGACAGGTAAAGGCGGAGTGTGCCCCGGGCGGCGGCGGCGGCGGCATTCAGGCACTCGACTGGCGCGCCCGTTGAAGCGTTGGCGTCGACGGTGTTTTCCAAGTATCGAAAACTTTCTGGATCAGGCTCCAAGGCAACCACGCGTCCCGAGGGGCCGACGGCGTGCATCGCCAGCGCCGTGTAGCAGCCCACGTTGGCGCCGATGTCCACGACGGTCATCCCTGCCGCGCAGTGATTCCTAAAGAACTGGATCTCGTCGCGTTCGTACACGCGCAGGGTCAGCGCCCCCGAAACCACGGGGTCGCGCGGATTGAGCACGACGGTGGCCGGCCCCAGTCGGATGCGAGGCGGCAGCAGCGCGCGGATGACGCTGTTTGCCAGCGGACGCAGAGGCCATGGACGCAGCAACCTGCAGTAGATAAATTCAGCCCACATCCCCCGGCGGCCATCCAGCCAAGCCCCAAGCTAGCTGGGCAGGACGCCGATTGTCGAGAGGATGGATGTCGGCCGTTGTGGCTTGCTTGTCGGATGGAGGTGCCTTATACCGCGCCGCATGTCGGACGCGGCGGTGTTGCAACTGGATTTGCCTGGGCTGAAAAAGGTGCGCAGCGGCAAGGTGCGCGAGATCTTTGACCTTGGAGAACATTTCCTCTTCGTCGCCAGCGATCGCATCAGCGCGTTTGATTGCGTGATACCCAATGGCATCCCTCGCAAGGGCGAGGTGCTGACCCAAATCTCGCATTTTTGGTTCGACCGCTTCGCGTCGTTGGCACCCAACCACCGAGTGGACGGCGCCCGCTTGCCCGCAGCCCTCGCGGCGCATCCCGCCAATCTGGAGCGGCGCAGCATGGTGGTTCGCAAGGCCAAGCCACTGGCCATCGAGTGCATCGTGCGAGGCTACCTTTCAGGCTCTGGTTGGAAGGAGTATCGCAAGGAAGGCACGGTCTGCGGTATTCGCCTGCCCACGGGCCTGACGGAATCGGCCGAGCTGCCCGAACCCATTTTTACACCCTCCACCAAGGCTGACACGGGCCATGACGAGAACATCTCCTACTCCAAGGCCGTGGACATCGTGGGCGCCGAAATCGCCGCGACGGTGAGGAAACTCAGTCTCGACATCTACACGGCTGCCCGCGACTACGCGCGCGAGCGTGGCATCATCATCGCCGACACGAAGTTTGAGTTTGGCGAACTTGACGGCGGGCTTTTGTTGATTGACGAAGTGCTCACGCCGGATTCGTCGCGGTTCTGGCCCGCTGCCAAGTATGCCCCGGGCCGCGGCCAGCCCAGCTTCGACAAGCAATTTGTGCGCGACTATCTGGAGGGTCTGGACTGGGATAAGACGCCGCCAGCGCCCAAGCTTCCCGAGGAGATCGTGGCGCGAACCAAAGCCAAATATCTGGAGGGATTCGAGCGCCTGACCGGCCGGGCGCTTTGACTAAAAGGACGCGCGGGCTTGCCACACGTCGCCGGCTGGTTTTTCTTGGAGGCAGGTGGAAGCGTTGGTCGAAGACTTCGTGCAGCACGTGCGCCATGAGAAGGGGCATGCGCTGCACACCCAGAAAACCTACGCCGCGCTGCTGGGTCGGTTTGTGCGATGGGCCCGCGGGCGGCAGCACCTGTCGTGGGCGAGCCTCACGCGCCGCGACCTAACGGCCTTTCTGGAGGCCGAATCGCAGCGCCCGCGCGAGGGCGCGGCAAAGGCAAAGCGCGGCACGCTCAGCCCGGAGAGTGTGTACCTTCAAATCGCGGCGCTGCGGGCCTTCTACCGGTTCGCGGCGCGCGAGCAGCTCGTGCCGGCGGACATCGCCGCAAACCTGTCCCTGCCGCGGCGGTGGAAGCGCCTGCCGAAAGCACTGACGGGCGAGGAGGTCGCGGCACTGCTCAAGCCACCCGCACGCGAGGAGGCCCGCGACCTGTGCGACAGCGCGATATTGGAACTGGCGTACGCATCGGGATTGCGCTTGGCCGAACTGCGCGGACTGCGTCTGGAACAGCTGCATCTGGATGAAGGGTTCGTGTTTGTCGAGGGGAAGGGGGGCAAGCAGCGGGTGGTGCCGGTGGGCCGTCTGGCCCTTGCGGCGCTGAGGCGCTACCTCGAAAGCGCCCGGCCCAAGCTGGTCAAGCCGCGCTCACCGGGCGTCGTCTTCCTCACTCATCGTGGCACGGCGTTTGCGCAGGCGACGATGTGGCTGCGCGTCAAGCATCGCGCGCGTCATGCCGGGATCGCGCGCAACATCACCCCGCACATGCTGCGGCACAGTTTTGCCACCCATCTCCTAGAACGTGGCGCAGACCTGCGCGTCATTCAAGAGCTGCTTGGACACGCCAGCATCAGCACGACCGAGGTCTATACCCATGTCACCCGCGGGCACCTGGCGGAAGTCCACCGGAAGTACCACCCGCGCGCCTAAGGCGTCCCTAAGAACACTACTGGGGCTTCAATTCCAATTGCAGTGCCTCCCAAATGCGCTCGGCGGAGCGTCCGTCCGGGTTGCCAAACCAATGCTGTAGCACGGCGGCACGTTCCGGGTTCCAAATGAGCGCGTGTGTGTCTTGCGTTGTCCCCCACTCTGTCAGTTTGCGGGCGAACGCTTCCGCCGAGTCCGCATAGTCCACCGCGCCTCGGAAATCGATCAGGAACGGTTGCATCTCCGGGTCGGCTGCCTCGGCGAATCGTGGCACCAAGACAGGCTTTCCGGCAGCGATGGATTCAAAGAGCGTCGTGCTGTGCAGGCCGATGACGAAATCGCAGCGGGTGATCAGTTCAAAGGGATCCCCACCCGCGATGATTTCCACATTGGCAGGAACCGGTGCGATGCGTTCCATTGCTTGTCGGATACTGGCTCCACGATCCGCCACGGCCTTCGCTTTGATGCGGATGAGCAGGCTGGGATTGCGGGTGGCGAGGAGTAGCAGGTCGCGGATGACCGCTTGCCACAATCGAGTCCAACTCGGTGTGCCATGTGCCGACTGTCCCTGTAGGAACAATTCGGGGGTGTGGATGCCCGTGTGTGGGTCGAACCAGAAAAAAAGCATTTCCCGACGGCGGTTGTCGGCCATCACATGCTGGGCGGTGCGCCAATGGTGGTAACGATCCAGCCGGGCCATGCCCACGACCTCAATCTTGTCTGGGGAAATCATGCCGCTCTGAATCTGGATGCCCCGCTCGATCTCGTTGTAAACCATCACCCGTCGGCCCATGAACCTCCCGACTCGCTCGCGATAATACTGAACAAAGTGCGCGGCATTGGCAGGGGTCTTCAGGCCCTCTTTATGCAGCACCACGAAGGGGATGCCACGCGCCTCCAGCATCGCAGCCAGCTCCCGCTCCGCGTAATAGACATGATTGCCGCTTAACACTGCATCGAATGCGTGGCCCCGCCGTTCCAGATCATCCCACAGGCGTGCGAGGAAGGCGCGATAACGCAGCTTGGCCGCCTCGACTTCCGCAGGCTGTTTCGCGTACGTGTAGTCGCGTACGGCATCGGGCACGATCCCTCCAAACATGGCTTGAAAGTCGGTGCGTTGCGCTTGGAAGAGCCGCAATTCAGGCCGTCCTCCCAGTGCGGCCAGGATGTCCTCATTGAAACCTCCCTTGCTCAGGCTCAACAGCCGCAACGGTCGGCTTGCCCGATCTGTGCCTGAATGAAGTTCCCGGATCCGGCGGCCGATCAAGAACGCCGCAACCCTTGATTTGCCCAGAAAAGCTAGGGCGGCAAGTAGCCGCATGAACCAGAGCTTTCGGCTTAGAAATTCGATCTTCACAATTCAGCCGCCAGAAGTTGTCGCGGGCTTTGATCCAGATGCTAGCAAAACTTTATCTGCGGCGGCCATCACTTCGGCTACGGGAATGCTGGCGACGCACAAATAGGGCTGGTCGCGGGTACAGTTCATCCGCCCAAGGCGCCGACAACTGCAATCTCCTGTGAGGCACACTGCCAGGCAACGCCACGGCCCCCATGCTTCCGGTTTGGCCTTTGCAAAGAGCACCACGGTTGGAGTCTGCATCGCCGCTCCAATATGCGCGGCGAGGGTATCCACGCATAAAAGGACACTGGCCCGCTGCGTCAGCAAGGCCTGCTGCGGTAAGGTCAGTCTGCCTTCCGTGCTGCAATGCGGGATCCGGGCAAGCTGGAGAATTTTACGAACATGATCCACCTCGAGTGGATCCGGCCCGCAACTGAAGATGACCCGCAGGCCGCGTGCGGCCAGTCCGTCCGCCACGGCCGCCCAGCGTTCGGGCAGCCATTGTTTGAAAGTCCAGCGACTGGTGGGATGAATCAGTGCCCACGGTCGATCCAGTTCAAGTTGGGGGGCCGCCAACCTGAGGTCCGACAGCGTGGCCGGCGTCTCAAGCACCAAGGGGCCTGGCTCGCTGGAAATGCCCATGACGTCGGAGACCGTACGGAAGTCGCGCAGCACTTGATGCTGGCTGTACCAGTTGAAATGGGAAAGGCGGTTGAACACAACCCCTTTCCAACCCGGCGAATAAACCTGATCGTTGCCTGCCCGGATCCGGCTGGCGGAGATCAGGAGAAGTACTTTGGCGCGGTCAGACGCAGACAGATCAAACGCAAAGTCATACCGGCGGAAGGCAAAGTGGCGCAGCATGGAGATCCCGTCCCTCAACTCAGAGACTGCAGAGCGATGCCCTGCGTCCGCGTGACCGAAGGCATGCAGACGGGAAATGTCCGGGTTGTCCGCCAGAATGGCTTCGCAGCCGCGTCTCACAACCACGTCTATCTTTGCCGCTGGATAGTGCTGCCGCAGGCACCGGATCGTCGGCGTCAGCAGCAGTGTGTCGCCGATGTGGTTGAGTTTAACGAGCAGGATTTTCACGCGGCAGCCACGACTTCCCAGCCGGATCGGCGCATCAGCTTGTCAGTGCCGAGATGGGATAGGGGCGGACATGTCTGGGGTTGCGCCATCACTAGTCCCCGGCGGCACAGCTTTGAACACACCCGACGAGGGCCAATAATACCTCCGCGCCGTTTCGTGCTCGCGGTGGTCAGGGACATGGATGCTGCCAATGAGGAGAAAAGGGAAGCATGGCGGCCACAAAATTCCCAGTAGAAACATAGGAGTGGGATGTTCCAACCAGTTCTCCAAGTATCTGCAACATCAGCCGATCCAGTGATGAGTTTAGAATTGCATCGAGGAATGCGACCCTTAAGAGTCGTCATCAAAGTGAAGGTAAAAATCTTCGGCGCAGGTTCAATCGGCAATCACTTGGCTCACGGCTGTAGAAACAAGGGCTGGGAGGTGGTGATGGTCGATTTGGATGCCCGAGCTCTGCAGCGAACCAAGGAGCAAATATACCCGGGGCGTTATGGGGCTTGGGATTTGACAATCCGGCTAGCACAGCCCAACGAGGTGGCGAAAGACCCGTTCGACCTGGTGATCGTGGGCACGCCGCCTGACACTCATCTGAAGGTGGCTTTGCAACAACTGCGGGATTGTCCGCCCCGCGTGATGTTGATCGAAAAGCCCCTCTGCACCCCGACGTTGGAGGGGGCTGACGAGTTGGTGACGCAGAGTCGGGCGGCGGGGACGTTCGTGGCGACGGGTTACAATCACACACTCACGGCTAACACGATTCACGTCGAGAACCTGCTGGCGCAGGGAGTGGTGGGCAAGGTCTGCACCATCGCTGCAAGCTTCCGAGAATACTGGGGCGGCATTTTTTCAGCTCACCCATGGCTGGCTGGCCCACAGGACAGCTATCTAGGCTATTCCAAACGCGGTGGGGGCGCGAGCGGTGAGCACTCCCATGCGGTTAACATCTGGCAGCATTTCGCACGACTGACAGGGGCCGGACGGGTGCGGGAAGTTTCTGCAATGCTGGACATGGTCGAGACTGGCCAGGTTTGTTACGATCGGATTTGCCAGCTTCATGTCCGCACCGAGCATGGTCTGGTAGGACTTATTGTGCAGGACGTGGTGACTGAGCCGGCGCAGAAACTGGCCCGAATTCAAGGGGAGGGCGGGCATGTGGAGTGGCTGGTGAATCCAATGAGCGGGCAGGATGCCGTGCGCTGGCAAGCTACTGGTGGCTCGGCCGGTGAAATGCTATTTCCAAAGCAGCGGCCGGATGATTTCAAAGGCGAGCTTGATCACATCGAAGGCTGTGTGCGCGGGGCTACTGATGACTCACCGGTGGCACTGGAGCGAGGGCTCGAGTCCATGATGGTTATCGCAGCAGCCCACGTTTCTCACCGGCTCCGGCGCTCGGTGACGATCGACTACTCCAAGGGGTGGAACTTGGAAGCCATCCAACCGACAGGGGAGGCGGCATGACTGGCTTTGACTTCAGGGGGCTGTTCGTCTGCGATCTGGCAAATAATCATCAGGGCAGTGTCGCTCACGCTCTTAAGATCATTGAGGAAGTGGGCCGGGTGGCTGCCGCCAACCATGCGCGTACCGCCTTCAAGTTCCAGTTTCGAGAATTGGATACCTTCGTTCATCCAAGGCACCGCCAAGGCAGCGACAACAAACACATCCCTCGGTTTCTAGGCACACGCCTGACCACGGGCGATTTCGAAAAGCTCACTCAGGCTGTGCGCGCGGCGGGAATGATCACGATGGCGACGCCGTTCGATGAGGCTTCCGTGGAACTGTTTGACCAATTGGACATCAACGTGGTCAAAGTGGCCAGTTGCTCGGCGACGGACTGGCCACTGCTGGAGAAGATCGCATCGTTCAACCGGCCAGTGGTCGTTTCCACCGGGGGTCTAACCTTGGATCAGGTCGATGACTTGGTGAGCTATTTTGAGCATCGCCGCGTGGACTTCGCGTTGATGCATTGCGTGTCCATCTACCCCACTCCGCTGGCGCAGCTGGAGCTCAATCAGATCGACTTGCTCCGTCGTCGGCACCCCGGGAGGGTGGTTGGGTTTTCAACACATGAGGATCCGGATGAACTGACGCCTGTAGCGGCGGCAGTGGCGAAGGGAGCCCAGATTTTAGAACGGCATGTGGGATTGCCCACCGCTGAAACCAAACTCAACGGCTACTCTTCGACACCGGCCCAGATCGACCGCTGGATGAAGGAGGCCGCCCGCGCGTGGCTGGCATGTGGCAGCATGACACGCCGTCCTGCATCAGAGGTGGAGCTCGGATCGTTGCGTTCGTTGCAGCGTGGAGCGTTTGCAAGCCGCGACGTGAAGAAAGGAGAAACACTTGTTCGCGAGGATGTGTATTTCGCCATGCCTTGCGACTCAGGCCAACTCACGTCCGGCTGCTGGCGAGCCGGCATCATCGCGGCAGCTGATATGGCCAAGGACGCGCCACTGGCCTTGACCGCCATTGAATTGCCCCAAGTCTCGGAAAAGGCGGTGCTGTTCCATGCCATCCACGCGATCAAGTCCATGCTCAACGAGGCCCAAGTCAAACTTCCCACAGATTTCCAACTGGAGTTTTCTCACCATTACGGGATCCCGCGCTTCCGGGAAATTGGGGCCACCATCATCGACTGCATCAACCGTGCCTACTGCAAAAAAATCATCGTTCAGCTGCCGGGCCAGTTCCACCCCAATCACTACCACAAGAGCAAGGAGGAGGCTTTCCAAGTCTTGAGCGGTGTGTTGCAGGTGCGGATCGATGACCGTGAGCGCACGCTTCTGGCCGGGGATATTCTCGTGGTGCCCCAAGGTGTGTGGCACGAGTTTTGGACGGAGGGGGGCGTAATTTTTGAGGAGATCTCCACGACACATTTCAACAACGATTCCTTCTACGAAGACAAGCAGATCAACCAGATTCCGCGTTCGCGTCGGAAAACCGTGGTCTCACACTGGGGCCGGTACCAAATCTGAGGCTTGGCCCGGCTCCCCAAATGTGTCGTGTTCGATTTCGACGGCACGCTCGTGGATTCCAATGCGTTGAAGCGCGCCGCGTTCTTCCAAGTGTTGGCCGGACCGGTGGCCTCTGCCAGCCTAGTCGCCGCCGTGCTGGCAGATCTACCGTCGGCGGACCGGCTTGGGATCATTGCCGAGACGTTGCGACGCGTGCGGGGAGCCGCGCCGGACTCTGCCGAGGTCGGCGCATTGGCCGCCGCTTATAACGGTATTTGCGAAGCCGGTGCGGTGGCGTGCGCCGAGATGCCCGGGGCGTCCGACCTTCTGCGCACGCTGCGACCGGTTGTGCCGCTGCACCTGAACTCGGCGACGCCCGAGGAACCGTTACGCCGTATCATTGAGAGCCGCCGATGGACGGAATTTTTCACGACCGTCTACGGACGGCCCACGAGCAAGCTCGCCAACTTGCGACGCATCGCCCACGCCTCAGGCGTGCCGGCCGACTGTATGGTATTGGTGGGGGACAACGGCGAGGATGCGTGGGCCGCGAGGGAATTCGGCTGCGCTTTTGTGGCGGTGGGCAGTTTTGCTCGTGACGACTGGCCGGCGACCCCTTATTTACCCACGCTGTCCGCACTGCCTAGCTGGCTCGCGGCGAGCGACTGGACAGACTGATCGGCACCCTATGAACCCCACCACCCACATCTGCCGCATCTGCCAGGGCGCGGACTGGGAGGAACTCTATCGCGGTCTGATCCGGCAAGGGAGGTTTGGCAACAGCACTTTTACGGACCGGCTCGTCTACCGCTGCAAAGTATGTGACTCAGGATGGTTGGAGGGCACGCCGGTGGACTACGAATCTGACGCCTATCGCGAGAGCGTGGACGAAGGGGCAGGGGTGGCCGATTTTCACCGAGCTCACGATGGCGAGCAGGCAGAAAAGCTCGCTTTACTGGGAACAAACCAGCTGCGTGGGCATTGCATCATGGACATTGGTTGCGGTGCGGGATCATTTCTGGACTTAATGCGGGGGATGGCTGGCGCGACGGTCGCAGTCGAGCCGATGCGGGCATATCATGCGACACTTCAAGCGCATGGGCATGCAGTATTCCCCTACACTTCTGAAGTTTCACGCGAGTGGCAGGGCAAGGTGGATCTCGCCACTTGTTTCAGCGTGATTGAACATTTGGAAGATCCGGTGAGGGTGCTAGCCGAGATACGAGGACTGCTTGCGCCGGGCGGGCGGTTGTTGGTGAGCACTCCCAACCGCCATGACTGGCTCTTGGAACTGCTGCCGGTGGATTATCCGAAGTTTTTCTATCGCGTGGTGCATCGCTGGTATTTTTCTGCCGAGAGCCTGCGGCGGCTCGGTGCCGCAGCGGGTTTCGCACGCGTTGAGCCGTTCTTCCATCACCGGTTTGACCTTGGGAACTTCCTGCTCTGGCTGCGGGATCGTCGGCCTTCAGGGCGAGGGAAAGTGCCAGCCGAACCGGTGTTGGATGCCAGCTTCCGCGCTTCCCTCTGCGCATCAGGTCGCAGCGATTACTTGTATGCGTGGATGAGCGCATGAGGTTTGACCACCGATGAGAAACGGCAAGAGAATTCTCGCCATTGTGCCTGCGCGTGGCGGGAGCAAAGGTGTGAAGCACAAGAACCTTCACCCACTGGCTGGCAGGCCTCTGGTCGTGCACACTGCCGAATTATTGCGCGGCTTGGCCGGCATTGATCAGGCGGTGGTCTCGACCGACAGCGAGGCGATTGCCGGCGTATGCCGGTGCGCCGGTCTGGCCGCGCCGTTCCTCCGCCCTGAGTCCTTGGCGGGGGATCACATCGGCGACCTGGAGGTGTTGCGGCAGGCACTGGAGGAGGTGGAGCGCCAGGACCAGGTGCGCTACGACTATGTGCTCATGCTCCAGCCCACCTGCCCGTTGCGCACCGTCAAGATGGTGGAGGATGCCTGCCACAAGGCTGTGGACGAAGGCTGGGATGCCGTGTGGACGGTGTCGCCGTCGGACCTGAAGTATCATCCGCTGAAAGCGCTGGCGGTGGGGCCGGATGGCGGACTGGGTTATTTCGATGCGCGCGGAGCGGGCATCATCGCGCGCCAGCAGTTGGTGCCCGTCTATCACCGTAATGGCGCTGCGTACGCCCTCTCGCGGGATGCGTTGCTGATTCAGCAGACCACGATGCCAGCACGAGCCAGTGCGATCATCATCAAGGAACCGCTGGTCAGCATTGACACGCTGGAGGACTTCGCGCGGGTCGAGGCGCTGCTGCTTCAACGCGGCTTGACGTAATACGGCGGGCACCGGGGAATTTCTCTGCGGCCGATTCCGCAAGCGTGAAGTCATCGAACACCACGATCCCACCGGGGCTGACCAAGGAAATCAATCTAGGGCTTCGCGGTCTCCGGGGTGCCACCCGCAGCAGAGGCCGCCCGTGCGGCGCGCGCCTGCAGGAAGGACACAAAGCAGAGGACGAAGTACTGCCCGCAGACGATGGCCATGATGGTCTTGGTGATGGCCTCGACCTTGGCATGCGAGCTGGCCTCGACCACCAGCCCCTTCAAGGCATCGGCGGTTGAGGGCAGTTCCTTGAAGGCAGGCGCCACCACCTCCTGATTGAGGGCCCACACGGCGCCGATGCAACCCAGCGGCCCCAGCAGCACGGCCACGTGCATGACCAGCTTGCGCATCTCGGGGTTTTGCTTCGCCATGATGCCGCACGAGAGCAGGGCCACTCCAAACAGGAAAGGGATCAGCATCCCCATCGTGTCATGCTTGGCGAGGAAGAAGGCCAGAGGCCCGGTGGCGACGAGGATGCCCCCGGAAATCTGGGTGAGCAAAGGCATGGGAAGTGTCATGGCAGTGTGATTGGTTGAACCAAAGGGTACCGGGTTGCGAGAGGTTGGCCACGCAAATTCTTTTGGGTGCGCCTCCCAGACTGTAAGTGGCGCCGCCCGTCAGCCGATGTATCACCAGCAACCTTCGCAACCAAAAAGGAAACGGATGAAACACTTGATGACCATGATGGGCGCGCTGCTCTGCGGGCTCTTTGCAGCAGAGGCGTGGGGTGAAGGCGCTGGCTACGGCCAGACGGGCTACTCCAAACAGAGTGGGGGAGGCTACGGCGGTTACGCCAACAAGGGCGGGGGCTACGGCGGCTACGGCAACTCCGGAGGCTATGGAGGCGTCAGCTCCGGTGGCGGCCTTGCAGCGGGCCAAGGTGCCGGGGGCTATACGCTGCGCCAGGGGGGGACGCTCAATCGCACTCCCGGACTAGGCAGCACCTCGCGGGGAGGATACTCAGGCTCCACGGGTGCCACGTACAACCGCATTTCGGCTAGAGGCGGCACAGCGGGCGGTGCAAGCGGGATTGACCGCTCGGCAACCTTGGGCCGGCTTAATGGGATGCGCAGTGGCGGCAGCACGATGCGCTCTGGCGGCATGAGCAGCGGGCTGGGCGCGTCTGCCGGTGTCAACAATCGCATCAGTCTTTCTGGGGGCCGTGGGGTGATGCCCACGCGCGCGCCCATCACGCCTTCCACTCGAATCCGTTCCCGCTAAGAACCCGCACTCCTTCAAGCGCCCCCTGCGGGGGGGGGCCATAGGGGCGAAGCCCCTTATCGCCCTCCGCAGGAGTGCCCGCCGCAGGCGCCCCTGCGGGGAGAGTACCCCATTGACAGAGGCTGGAGACTATCGCTTCCTTATATTATACATTCTATGAAAACACTCCTGCTCGTGTTGACAGCCCTCTTTGCCGCCTGCCAAACCCCCGCCGAGAAGGCCGCTGCCAAAGCTGCTGCCGAAGCCAAAGCTGCCGCCGACGCTGCCAAGCATCCGATGGCGAAGACTTGGGCGGCCATGCGGCGGGCAGGGTTCAAGGAAGAGAAGATAAAGCAGACCCTCACGCAAGGAGGCACCGTGGTCGCGTGGGGAACGAACGGAGATGGTCAGAGCGAGGTGCCCATGGCCTTGAGTGGCGTGGTGGCCATTGCGGCGGGATACGAGCACACCGTGGCCTTGAAAGCGGATGGCACCGTGGTCGCGTGGGGAAGTGATGCCTCTGGTCAAACGAAGATTCCCGCCGGCCTGAGTGGCGTGGTGGCCATTGCGGCGGGAGGCACTCACACCGTGGCCTTGAAAGCGGATGGCACCGTGGTCGCGTGGGGATACAACGGCGATGGCCAAACCACAGTGCCCGCAGGCTTGAGTGGCGTGGTGGCCATTGCGGCGGGAGGCTTTCACACCGTGGCCTTGAAAGCGGATGGCACCGTGGTCGCGTGGGGATGGAACTACTCTGGTCAGAGCGAGGTGCCCGTGGCCTTGAGTGGCGTGGTGGCCATTGCGGCGGGAGAACTTCACACCGTAGCCTTGAAAGCGGATGGCACCGTGGTGGCGTGGGGAAATAACGACGAGGGTCAGAGCAAGGTGCCCGCTGCCTTGAGTGGCGTGGTGGCCATTGCGGCGGGAGGCCTTCACACCGTCGCCTTGAAGCTGCCCCCTGCGGCACCTGCGGTGCGGCCATAGGGGCGAAGCCCCTTATCGCCCTCCGCAGGAGTGCTCACCGCAGGTGGGGGCAACCCCTTGCCGGGGGTGCAACCCCTGGGCTAGACTGCACGCGTCATGCACTGGGCCATTGCCATTTGTCTCACAGGTGCTGCGGACGGCATCATTGCCCCCCCGCAGGGGGCCCTGCGGACGGCATCATTGCCCTCCGCAGGAGTGCTCACCGCAGGTGGGGCGGCATGATTTTCTGTGCCAGAAACACGCGCTGGGAATTCCCGCGCCCTGCCTTGGTGATGGGTGTGGTCAACGTCACGCCCGATTCTTTTTCTGATGGCGGCCATTATCTGGACGCCGGGCGCGCGGTGGCGCGTGCGCTGGCGATGGAAGAGGAAGGTGCGGCCATTCTGGATATTGGCGGGGAATCCACCCGGCCCGGTGCGGCCGCCGTGGAGGAGGCGGAGGAAATGCGCCGCATCCTCCCCGTCATCCGCCAGCTCTCGGGCCGCGCCGTGGCCATCTCCGTGGACACGCAGAAGCCGGGGGTGGCGCAGGCGGCGCTGGATGCCGGGGCGGCCATCGTCAATGACATCGCCGCGCACCGCGAAGACGAGGCGATGTGGGCTCTGGTCGCGCGCGCGGGAGCAGGCTACATTGCCATGCACATGCAGGGCGCGCCGCAGACCATGCAGCATGACCCGCAGTACGAGGATGTGGTGGCGCAGGTGCATGCCTTCTTTGCCGGACGGCTGGAGCGGCTGGCCAACGCGGGGGTTTCGGGGGAGCAAGTCGCGCTGGATTGCGGGCTGGGCTTCGGCAAGACTGCCCGGCACAACCTGATGTTGCTCAAGGAACATGCCCGGTTCACGAGCCTGCGCCGTCCGTTGGTGATCGGCGCGTCGCGCAAGTCCTTCATCGGCCAGGTCACGGGTGAACCGGTGGATCAGCGACTGGCCGGAGGGCTGGCCTGCGCCTGCTGGGCCGTGGCGGCGGGGGCGAACATCATCCGCACCCATGAGGTGCGCCCCACGGTGGCCGCGCTGCGCATGGTCGAACAAATCCAGGCTTCGAGATGATCGCCGACGCTGCCATCGCGCCGGAGTTGCCCGCGTGGATC